>Ga0187860_1001611_pt1 | contig 19688 bp, 22 predicted proteins | sample June2016WEW_10_4_FD_132981 | JGI IMG/M metagenome (GOLD analysis project Ga0187860, IMG submission 132981) | Peatland microbial communities from SPRUCE experiment site at the Marcell Experimental Forest, Minnesota, USA - June2016WEW_10_40 | ecosystem: Environmental > Terrestrial > Soil >...
CGGTGAAGAGGATCTCGATGTTGCCCAGGTCCTCGATGGCGACCAGCCGCTTCACCAGTACCTTCTTCGCCACGAGGGCCTTGGAGCCGGCCGACAGGCTCACGGTCACGATGGACGGCATCATCTCGGGGGCGATACCCACGGCGATCGCCAGCGAGAAGAGCAGGGCTTCGATGAGGGGTCGTGACAGCGCCACGTTGACGATGAAGATGAACGCCGTCAGCACGGCGGCGACCTCGAACAAGAAGCGCGAGAAACGCGACAGACCCACCTCGAACGCAGTCTGGCCCTGCGTCTCGGCCAGGCCCGCGGCGATCTGCCCGAAGGCGGTGCTGGCTCCGATCCGAACGACAACGCCAAGGCCCGACCCCTCGTGCACGATCGTCCCCATGAAGGCGCATCCCGGCTGGTCCAGCCCTTGGCGGTCGGAGATGGGCGCCACCGACTTGGCTACCGGCATCGACTCGCCGGTCAGCAGGCCTTCGTCGCACTCGAGTTCGTCGACCTTCAGCAAGCGGAGGTCAGCCGGCACGAGAGCGCCGATGCGGAGCGACACCACGTCGCCGGGCACGAGGTTCGTCACCGGGACCCGGCACGCCCGTCCGTCCCTCAGGACCTCGGCCTCGTGCCGGATCTTGCCGCGGAGGGAGGCCATCGCCACCTCCGCCCGGTACTCGTTGACGAAGCCCAGACCGACGCTGAGGGCGACTATCACCGCGATGATCACCGCATTGGTGCCACCGCCGGTCAGCCCCGACACCAGCGCCGCCCCGAGCAGGAGGAGCAGGATCGGGTTGCGGATCTGACGGAAGAGGACGGTGGTGGCACGCACCCGATGCGTACCGAGCGCGTTCGGCCCGAACTGTCGTAACCGCTCCGCCGCATCGTCGGACGAGAGCCCATCGGGGCCACTCCCGAGGCGCGAGAGCACTTCGTCGGGCGAGAGACGGGCGGCATCGGCCAGGTCCAACTCCCCGAACGGGGCGCGCGCGACGTCTACCACGGGAGCAGCTTCACTGCTGGAGCTCGCGGTCGCAAGGGCCAGTTGATCTGACGGACTTCAGCGGCAAGCCAGCCTCTGTTGACAATCAGGGGCACGAGTAGTCTCCAATTCGACTACTTCGCTCCACCGTGCGGCGAGCGATCTATCAAGGGGGGCAGTCGTGTCACGACGCATCTGGATGGTGGTTACGGCGTCAGCCCTGGTCGCCACGATCACCGTGGCTGGGGCGGGCGGCGCCCTGGGTGCCAGCCGCATCCTTCACACGACCCACGGCACCCGCAGCGCGCTCCGTGCCCGTGGGCGGAAGACGGCGTGCCACCTTTGGGCGGTCGTCAACTCCGACGGAAGCCTCGCCCGGTCGGGCTGCAGCGGTACGACGTCCCACACCAGCATCGACGCCGGCGACACGAACTATGACGTGTTGTTCACCAAGAGCGTCAAGGCTTGCGCATTCAACGCCACTGTCGGCTCCTCGGCCAGTAGCGGGACAGTTCCTCCTGGGCTCGTTGCCGCCACCAGCGACGTCGGCGTTGTCGGCGAAGGCGACAGTCCGGACGGCGTCTTCATCGAGGCGTTCAACTCGAGCGGAACCCCGACGCCGGAGGGGTTCCACCTCTCGGTCACCTGCGGACATCCGAAGAGCCCAGCGTGCGACACCTGGGCGAATGTGAAGTCCAGCGGAAAGCTCGTCAGGTCCGGTTGTACGGGCACGACCTCCACGGGCACCGGCGGCAGCTATGACGTGGTGTTCACAACGAATGTTCAGAGCTGTGCGTATCAGGCCACGATCGGAACGAGTCACCACACCGACACTTCGCCCAAGGACTTCGTCGCCGTGGCCGGCGACCCTGCAAACGGCGATGGAGTGTTCGTCGAGACGTTCAACTCGAGCGGCGTCGAGACGCCCGAGTACTTCCAGCTCTCGGTCACCTGCGGACATCCGAAGAGCCCGGCCTGCGACACCTGGGCCGTCGTCAACTCCGACGCCAGCCTCGCGAGCACAGGCTGCTCCGGCGCGAGCTCCACCACCGCCGGCCGGATCGGCACCTACGACGTGGTGTTCACGAAGAACGTGACCGACTGCGCCTACACCGCCACGATCGGCTCGGCTGGTAGTTCCGGCAGCGTCGCTCCCGGCTTTGTTGCCGTTGTCGGCGAGGGTGGGAATGCGGACGGCGTCTACGTCGAGACGTTCAACTCGAGCGGCGTCGAGACGCAGGAGGGTTTCCATCTGACCGTTGTCTGCTGACAACTTCGCCCGGGTCACGTGTCCTTGTCAGCTTGACGATGCTGCCGGCACCGCAAGCGCTCTCGGTCTCCGGACTGCTGAGGGATAACGTCGGCCCCGCCGTGGGCCGTCTCATGCGTGCAGGCGAGGGTGTGCCAGGCGGTCGGTCGACCGGAGGGTCGCATGGGCGATTAGCCTAGGCTCCGGCTGATGCCGGGTTCTCTGTTGGGTAATAGCGTCCGCCGCCTCGAAGATCCAGATCTGCTCCTCGGACGCGGCACCTTCGTCGGCAACCTGCAGTTCGAGGGCCTCGCGCGGGCCGTCTTCGTGCGCTCGCCTTTCGCCCACGCCATCATCCGATCGGTCGACACCGACGCGGCGCGGGTAGCCGGCGGGGTGCTCGCCGTATACACGGCCGGTGACTTGGGGATCGTGCCGTTTCACGGGTTCCTCGTCCTCAACCCCGAGTGTGCACGGCCAGCTCTGGCGGACGGAAAGGTTCGATTCGTCGGCGAACCCGTCGTCATGGTGATCGCCGAGAACGAGGCGGCCGCGATCGACGCGGCGGAACTGGTCGTCGTGGACTACGAACCGCTCGAAGCGGTCGTGGACCCCGAGGCAGCCCTCGCTGACGACGCCCCCCTCCAGTTCGAGCAGCTCGGGACGAACCTCGTGGCTGGCACGGCGGATCCGCCCGACCCTGATCCGCTCGCCGGAGCGGTCACTGTCGTCCGGGCTCAGCTGGAGAATCAGCGGCTGGCCGTGGTGCCCATGGAAGGCGACGCCATCGCCGTCGTTCCCGGCGACGATGGCGAGGGTCACGACCTCACGGTGTACGTCTCGACCCAGATGCCGCACGGGTTCGCCGAAGCCGTCGCTCGCAACCTGGGTGTCGACCTGGCCAGGCTGCGGGTCGTCGCCCCGCACGTCGGCGGGGCGTTCGGGAGCAAGGCGGGACTCGGAGCCGAGCACGCGGCCGTCATCGTCGGTGCGCAGCAGCTCGGACAGGCGGTGATGTGGGTACAGACCCGGTCCGAGAACCTTGTCGCTACGCCACATGGGCGGGGCCAGAGGCAGTGGATTGAGATGGGTTTCGATGGTGACGGGCGGATCACCGGTATGCACTGCCGGGTTCTTGCTGACGCGGGCGCTTACGCCGGCTTCGGCGGAGCCCTCGCCCTCGGCCCCACCAGAATGATGGCCCAGGGTGTCTATGACATCCCGGCCATCCGCTTCGACGTGGCCGTGGCGGTCACCAACACGACACCAATGGGGGCCTTCCGGGGGGCGGGCCGGCCCGAAGCCGCCGAGCTCCTGGAGCGGATGATGGATCTCGCGGCTGTCGAGCTGGGCATCGACCCCGTCGATCTGCGCAGGCGCAATCTGCTTCCGGCGTTCAGCCAACCGTTCACGACCGTGATGGGGACGACCTACGACGTCGGCGACTACGAGAAGGCGCTCGATGAGGCTCTCCGCCTCGCCGGCTACGAAGAGCTGCGGGCCAAGCAGGCGGCGCGGCGGGCTTCAGGTGACCGCCTGCAGCTCGGGATCGGTGTCGCCGTCTACGTCGAGGTGACTGCAGGGGCCGGAGGCGAGTTCGCCGCCCTCGAGGTGCACCGGGACGGGACGGCCACCATCCGGGTGGGCACGTCCGGTCATGGTCAGGGCCACGCCACGTCTTTCTCGATGATCGCGTCGGACACGCTCGGAATCCCGCTTCAGGACATCCGGTTCGTGCAGTCCGATACCGCCACGGTGCCGAGAGGCGGCGGGACGGGAGGCTCGCGCTCTCTCCAGCTCGCCGGCAGCGCCGTGCTCGGAGCCTCCGAGCGGGTACTCGCACAGGCGCGGGCGTTGGTGGCGACCGAGCTGGAGGCGAGTACCGACGACATCGTCATCCACGACGGCGGGCGACTCGGTGTAGCCGGAGTCCCTTCGAGCGCTCTGTCGTGGGCGGAGGTAGCGGTCCTGGCCCACAAGGCGCCACCGGCGGGCGAGGATCCGGACACCGGCAACGCCGGCGGCTCTCTGGCAGCCGAGCTGGACTTCGAGCAAGACGGGGCGACCTTCCCGTTCGGTGCCCACGTGTCGGTCGTCGAGGTCGACACCGAGACCGGGATGGTGCGCCCTCTCCGCCACATCGCGGTCGACGACTGCGGACGGATTGTCAACCCGCTGCTCGTCACCGGCCAGCAGCACGGCGGGATCGCCCAAGGCATCTCCCAGGCGCTGTGGGAGGAGATCGTCTACGACACGGCGGGTAACCCGCTCACTGCCACCCTGGCCGACTACTCAATGCCGAGCGCGGCAGAATTCCCCTCGTTCGAGACGGCGAACACGGAGACGCCTACGTTTCGAAACCCTCTCGGTGCCAAAGGGATCGGTGAGTCGGGCACGATCGGATCCACGCCGGCCGTACACAATGCAGTCGTCGACGCTCTCGCCCATCTCGGGGTGCGCCACATCCCCATGCCGTGTACGCCGGAACGGGTGTGGCGGGCGATTACGGCGGCGGCCGAGGGCGGCCCGGGTGCGGCCGCCGGTGGCCGAACGCTCTGGCGTGATCCGCCGCGCATCTTCGACCGGCTTCCCGTGGCGGGCGAAGGAGCGGCGCGATCTGAGGCGGCCGACGCCGAGATCTGAGATTTCGTCCGTCCAGCCGCTACTGGGGTCCATGATGCTCCTCGGTGGAGTGGCGACTTGATCCGTGGTCGCTGCACCCATGGCGACCGTTGCCGTGCACAAGCCGGTGACCAGGGCGTTTGCAGCGGAGGAGGTGGGATTTGAACCCACGGACCCTTGCAGGTCACACGATTTCCAATCCCATCAAGCTCGTCTGAGGGCGTCCGACGTCGGGCCATTCCCGCAGGTCAAGCGGGTGCGTTGTCTGGCGAAGTCCGGATCAATCCGACTGAGTCCATCGGCTTGGTGGTCAGTAAGGTGGTCAAAGCTTCACGCTGCGTGATTCGCCACTCGTAGTGGTGCGTCAAGCGTTGCAGACAGCGTATCCGAGCTTCACGCGAGGGCTTCGCCGGCACGAGCTTCGGCCGCACTGCGAGGCGTGCGCCGGCGTGAAGGGCAGGGCCACCATCGAGATCGAGCACCCGCCCGGCGAGGAGGTCCAGTGGGACTGGGACGAGCTGCCGGAGGCTCCATGGGGAGAAGACACCCACCTGCTCCTCGGCTCGCTGCCGTGCTCGGGCAAGTTCAGCGCTTCCTTGACACCGCCGACAGCGCCGACGGCGGGACCTCGATGTCCGGTTCATTGCCCGCTCATCCGATTTGGGGTCATACTGAGCGACGAAGGGCTGATCGCCGGCCCCGCTGCCGGCGCGAACTACACCCGAGGGGGATGCAGTGGCGCGACGACTTGGCAGCTTCGGAGGTCCGCAGACCCGGCGACTGGTTGCGGCACTTGCCGTGGCGGGCGGGCTCCTTGCCGGAGTCGTGGCCTTGCCCACGACGGCTCTGGCAGTCTCGCCGGCGGCTTGGACCTCGCGGGCAGCCATCCCGTCGGCCGAGACGCACGCGCAGGCGCCGGCGCTGGCGGCGTACGACGGTCTCCTGTATGCGGTGTGGGCGGGACAGTCGAGCCCGTACCACCTCTGGTACTCGGCCTACAACGGGACGAGCTGGACGGCTCAAGCTGAGATCCCATCGGCGATTACGAACTATGAGACCGGTGCGTCCTTGGCCGTGTACGACAGCAAGCTGTACGTCATGTGGCAAGGTGCGTCGGGGTACAACATCTGGTACTCGACGTTCAACGGCTCGAGCTGGACTGCCCAGACGGAGACGACGTTCCAGGACTTCAACAGCTCGATCGCCGGCCTGGCGGTCTACAACGGCGACCTGTATCTCTCGTGGCTCAATTTCTCCTACGGAATCAATTACTCAGACTTCAACGGCTCGACGTGGTCGGCGGTGGCGACGGTTCCCTCCGCCCAGAGCACGAACTTCGAGAGCTCCGATGTGCCGCTCGCCGTGCTCGGCTCGGACCTCTTCGTGTCGTGGGAGTCGAGCGCGAGTGCGCTCATGTACTCGTTCTTCAACGGGACCGTCTGGTCGACTCCGGCGAGCATCGGCCCGCTCTCCGACGCCGGACCGGCGCTCGCAACCAAGGGCTCGAAGCTCTACGCGAGCTTCATGAACTACTCGACCCTGAAGGTCAGCTACGCCGTCTACAACGGCACGGCGTGGAAACCCGCGAAGAACATTCCCGGCACGTCTTACCACGTCCAAACCGGACCAGGCATCGCCCTCTACAACGGGTCGATCTACGTGGCCTGGCTGCCGACCTTCGACCCGTCACCCATCGACTACGTCTCGACGACCTGACTTGATCACCGGGCCGTCATGACCGCGTTCCGGTTTGCCGGGCGGGGCGCTCTCGTGACCGGCGGCGCATCCGGTATCGGGCGAGCCACGGCGCTCCGACTGGCGAGCGAGGGGGCGGCGGTGCTTGCCGTCGACCTCACACCGAACTGCTCGCGACACTTGCCCGGGACGCTCCTCGCGGTCCCGGCGCCGGCCAGGTCGTCCCGCACGGGGGCGACGTCGCGTCCGAGGAGGGGGCCAGGCGCCTCGTGGCCGAAGCGGTGGAGACGCTCGGGTCGCTCGACTCGCCCGCCAGCCTCGACGTCGTCGTCAATGCGGCCGGGGTTCTTTCCTTCGCCCACAGCCACGAGCACACGCTCGAGGACTGGAACCGGGTGATCGGCATCACCTGACGGGCACGTTCCTCGTCTGCCGATCTGCCCTGCCGCATCTGCTGGAGAGTCGGGGCAACATCGTGAACGTGGCGTCGACGGCTGCCCACCGGGGCCAGCCCTGGGCGGCTGCCTACGGCGCCTCGAAGGGCGGCGTGCTGGCGCTCACGCGGACGCTTGCCGTCGAGTACGGGGCGCAAGGCATCCGGGTCAACAGCATCAGCCCGGGGGCGATCGACACGCCGATCACGGCTGCGTTTCGCTTGCCGGAGGGCGCCGACATCAAGCTCATCAACCGGGTCATGCCCATCGGTCCGTTCGGATCGCCCGAAGGGGTGGCGGCCGCCGTCGCCTACATGGCCTCAGACGAGGCCTCTCACCTGAACAGGGCCGACGTCGTCGTGGACGGCGCCACCCTGGCCTGAGGCTTCGGCGCGCCTGGCCTCACAAGGCCGTAGGCCGCAGCAGGTCCGAGTGCCGGGCGGCGATCATGCGGCGGATGCCGTCTCGCCACTCGACCTTGGCCGGCCCGACGAGGGCGTGCAGCCGGGTGACGTCCGGCACCACGCTCCCGATCATGTCCGGGTTCTCGGCGAAGGTGACCTCGATGCCGGTGAGCTCGGTCATGTAGGCGCACCATTGCTCGATGCTGACAGTGTCCGGTCCAGCCCAGTTCACGATCGTCGCCGGCACCGACGCCACTTCCAGCAGGGCAGGGACCATGGCGACGATGTCGTCGAGATGGATCGGGTTGTAGACGTTGGGTCGCTCGGGATGCAGTTCGATCGTGGCGCCCGCACGCATCATCTCGAAGTGGACGTAAGGAAACCCGACCCGGTCCCCATTAGGGAACATTGAGACGCGCAATGGTCGTGGGCAGCCCGAGCGCCCGCGCCATGGTCCGGGCAACCGCTTCGGCGGCGATCTTGGTGATGGAGTACGTCTCCATGATCCCGCGGTGGTTGTCGCCGAGGGGGTCAGACTCCTTCCGGGGCTCGGGCCGGCGTGCTGGTAGACGGCCGTCGAGGAGCAGTGCAGGTAGGCGGCCGCTGCGGCGTAGCGCTGCATGAGGAGGCCGACGCCTTCGGCATTGGCGGTGATGGCGGCATCCCAGTCGGCGGTCTGGGCGACGGCGAAGTTCATGACGTAGTCGACGCCGTCGGGCAGGGCGGCGAATCCGCCGGTGCCGGCGGCGAGATCGAACGTCATGCACTCCACGCCGGCCGCCTCCAGGCGCCTCAGCGCCTTCGGGTTGGAGAAACGGGCCACGGCGATGACCTCGTTGTCGCCCGCCAGCGCCTTGGCGACCGGCTCACCGACCGAGGAGGTGGCGCCGGCGAGGAGAATGCGCTTCCCGTGCAACTCAAGCAAGCGTCGATCTCCCATCGGTCGACCACCAGTCACCGGTGAGGCGCAGCCCCTTGACCGACGAGCGTGGCAGTACCTCCTCGTAGGTGCGACGGTACCCGGTCTCTGCGATGAGCCACGTGTCCTCCAGCTTCAGGTACCGGTCGCGGTAGAAGCCGGGGCCCTGAATGTTGACGTCGAGGTCGGTCCGGATCACGACGTCTTCCATCGCCCAGACCCCGACCGCCGAATCGGGCCCAGTGAGGTCGATCTCCGGATGGTGCACCCGGTGGCTCGAGAGCATCGCGAGCGAGTCCATAGCGGTTCGCATGAACTCGACGATCGCCTGCCGGCCCTCGTAGCTGTAGGCGCCCCCGGAGTACTCCGCCTTGGCATCGGAGATGAAGCAGCTGGCGAGCTCGTCCCAGAGCTTCTGGTCCAGGCACCGCATGTACCGGTACTTGAGGCGCTTGATCGCCTCGATCTCGATCTCGATCTCGACCAGGTCATCAGGGCTCATGGTTGCTCCTCGCAGCCTCTGGTCGCAGCCTCTGTTCGCAGCCTCTGACAGCCGCCTCAGCGTGCTGGTTCCGGGGGATCCTCCGGTCATCTTTGCCGAGCTCGTTCAGCTCCGGCGAACCCAGGAGTCCTCGGGCGATCGATGCGGCGGAACGCAGCTACGTGAGCGGCACCACGACGGGGGCGCTCTCAGCGCTCTGCCCGCCGGTCCAGTTCACCCGCACCGGCGTCTCGGTGTAGACCCAGGTGCCGGGCGGCACCGAGTCCTCGGTGCAGGAGGTCGTCGTGACCACGCCGCTGCATCCGGCCCCCACGGTGGCGGTTCCACCCGTGGCGGCGTTGTAGCGGTTGACGATGTAGCCGGACACGTCGGTGCCGTTGGAGAGGGTCGAGGGTGCCCAGCTGACCGTGACTTGGTTGCGGATGACGGTGGCGCCAGGCGTTGCGCCCGTCGGCATCACCGAGGCGGCGCCGGCTGCACCGCCGGCACCCTGCGTGGCCCAGGCGGCACCTGCCCCGGAGGCAGGCGACAATGCCAGGGAGACGATGACGGCGCCCGCGGTGGCCAACGTCGCCAGCCGGTTCCTCGTCGCCATCCGGGTCCGGAGGCGTTGCAGTGTTCTCATGGCATGGTCCCCTGGCCGGAGTAGGTGAAGGGAAAGACCGCCGCCTGGCAAGCATCCGGGGCCGCGTGCAACAAGGTGGCTTTGACCTTCACCTTGGCGGTCTTCTTGGCGCCGACGGCGAGCTGGCCGGTGAAGGACGTCACTTTCATGTACTTGGCGAGGCACGCCGAGGTCGGGTTTCCTACGGTTGTCGTGATCGAGGTCACGGTGATGGAAGAGGTCTCCGTGTTGGTTACGGAGAGCACGAGGGAACGAGCCTTGCCCGGGTAGAGATCCCCAACGCTGCCGCTGATCGTGAACGAAGCGGCCGTGGCAGGGTGGTCGAGTCGGGCGATGCCGGGGGCAAGCGAGCTCCCATAGCCGGCGAGCCGCATCTCGACCGGTGCGCCGGCCGACCCGGCCGACCCCGAGGCGCAGACGGCCACCAGCACGACGGCTGCCAGCCAGGCGACAGGACGCCCTCGCCGGCGGAGTTGTGTCAATGAGGATGGTCGAATGCGCATCGGGATCGATCCTGAGTTCGGTTCGCGTCTCGTCGGCTTATTGCTGAGCGCCGGTGAGCGTGACGGGGATCGTGAAGGCCACGCCCTGGCACCCGTTCCCTGCTGCGTGGGCGAGGTCGAGGACGCCGTTGACCTGAACGTCTGTCGCCGTCAGGCCGGCGCCGATGCTGATGCTCACCGTCGTCGGGGCGCCGGCGTCCAAGCTGATGTTCGTGCTAGCACAGGTCGAGACGTCCGTAGACGTCGGGGTCCCGTAAGCGATCGACGTGACCGTGACGGCGTAGGGGTTGGGGTTCTGGATGTTCAGAAAGATCGGACCCGCAGGCCCGCCGGGGTAGATGCTCGCCCCGGCTCCGGCCGGCGTCACCGGAGTGACGACCAGCGACTGCGCCACGGTGGCGGCTCCGGCCCCGGAACCGGTTCCGGACGCCGACCAGGCGGCGTAAGCGACCCCGCTGCCGACGCAGATGGCTGCGATCCCGGCGGCGAGGCCGATGAACATTTTTCTTGACTTCATGACGATCCTTCCTGATGGTTTGCGTGGAATGTGTTGGTGCGGGCCGATCGACGCGACTGCCCGGCGTACGGGACTGCGTCGACGGCCATGAGGTTCGTCAGCTTGCTGTCAGCGATGTGCAACAAGATCGGTACCTCCGCCTCTTCGATCTCGAGGGCGACGGCGATCACGTGATCGCTGAGGCCTTCGTCCCGCAACCGGATCGCTACCGCATGGAGGTCCGGCAGCTGCCGGACAGCGGAAGATCGGTCCACTCGTCGAAGGGTAAGCACGGCGACGACCGAAATCTTCAGTACTCCCTACTCAGATTCGCAGGGCCGTCTACTCAGTTCCGGCGGAGAGCGCCTCGACGAGACCGGCCCGGTCGGTGACGCCGAGCTTGACGTAGGCGTGGTATAGGTGATTCTCCACTGTGCGAGCGGAGAGGTACGTGCGGTCGGCGATCTCCTTGTTGGAGTGCCCGCGGGCAGCGAGAGTTGCGATCTCCCGCTCGCGTTTGGTCAGCCGTGTCGGCTTGATCACCCCTGGTGCGAGCGACAGCTTTGCGCCCTCGCAGTGGCTGGCGTAACCCGACGCCACTCGGAGGGCCGCTTTCGTCCCCCTTGACTGGTGGCGCTTGTCGAGGATCCGAGCCGCCGCCGTGGCGGCTTCGGAGGCAAGCCACCAGGCGGTCATGGCGGCGAAGCGCTCTGCGACGGCGAGCAGTGCCTCGGGTTCGCCGTCAGCGAGCGCCCTCGCATGGTCAGCGAGGCAGCGCACCAGCTCGCTGTCGGTCCTGGGCACGAGCTCGGCCAAGCGATCCGCCGCCGTCGCCGATGGTTGAAGCCGGATCCAGGCGTCGAGCGCCCAGGCTTCGTCGATCACCATCCCCGCCTCGCGAGCCCAGTCAGCCGCTTCGCGGGCCCCTTCGAGGGCGGCGGCTGTCCGGCCCGCCAGGCGGTGCAGCTCGATCTCGGCCAGATGGCACGACATCTGATAGTTCCGGACGATGGGCTGGCTGTCCCGGGCTTCGTCGAGCGCCCGGTCGGCCCCCTCCTCGTCGCCGCTCAAAGCTCTCGCCCTGGCCAACGCGGTAAGGGCCCACGGCCGGTAGCCGACCGGGTCCTGTTCCGCCAGAAGTCCGACGGAATCGAGGAGGATTCGCCCGGCACTCGACGGCCGGCCTTGCCGGAGGAGGATCTCACCGAGCAGCACGCCGAAGATGCCCGTGGCGACGAGGAGCTCGCGTTCGAGTGCCACGTTGCGCAGCCACTCGGCGAGCTCGCGGCCTTCCTCCAGCCGGCCCGTCATCGAGAAGGCTCCGGCCTTCGAGAAGAGCAGCATCGCCATCGAGAGCGACGGGCCGGCGCTCTGCGCGACCGGCAGGGCCCGGTCAATGTGTTCCAGCGCTTCGGCGCAGCGGCCGAGGTAGCACAAGGACGCGGCCGCCGCCGGCGCCGCTGGGCCGGCGCCGGGCTCGACGGACATGGCGGCGGCGGCTTGGGTGGCGTAAGCGAGTGCGAGCGCCGGCCGCGCCGTGTTGAGGGCGATGCCGGCGAGCTCCTCATAGACGTCGGCGACGAGCGAAGGGTCGCCGCCGCCGTCGGCGTCCGCGATCGCCTGCAACAGGCACTCGTTGGCGGAGGCGACGTCAAAACGCCCCCAAAAGCGCAGCCAGGCGAGGGCGAGCGCCAGACGCAGCCGGTCGTCGAGATCGACGGCTTTCGACGCCACGTCGGCCAGGACCGCCTCAGCCGCGTCGACGGATCCGGTCCACGCCAGCGTCCAGGCCAACGCCACGCCCTCGGTCACTCCGCCAGCCCGTTCGTAGGCGGCTCGCGCGAGATTGATCGCTCGCTCGTGGTCCTCCGGGACCACCGGGGTCGTGTCGGCGGGGACAGCATCAGGCAGGATCTCGTGCAACCTGCCGGCGATGGCGTGGCCGATGCCGAAGAGCGAAGTGTCGGCGGCGAGGGCGAGCGTTATGGCGTCCACGTCGAGGCCCGATTCGAGCGACCAGCACACCAGGCGCACGTTGTCGACGACCCGGCGAGCGCCCGTGGACTGCACGGCGTCAACGAGGTTGCGCCGGAGCGCCCGCTGCCGCAGCGCCGGCATCTGCGAGCGGAGCACCTCGGAATGCACCCGGTGGGCGATCGCCACCTCATGGCGGCGCCCGCTCCGCTCGATCGTCACGAGGGCGTGCTCCTCGAGGCGGCTGACGGCTTGCTCGGAAGTGAGGTTCGTCACGAGATCGAGCGGCAGCGACCCGGCGAGCGAGAGCATCTCCATGGTCGTCAACTCGTCCGGGTCGAGCCGTCCGAATCGGGACGCCACGATCTCCTGCAGCCGGGACCCCGTCGCCCACTCGCCCCGCCACCGCCATTCACCCTCGACCAGCGTGAGGGCGCCCGTCTCCAGGCTCGCCAGCACTACCTCACGGAGGTAAAGGGGATTCCCGCCGGACGTCTGCCAGATCCGATTGGCGCTGCTGTCCTGCACGCTCCCGGCGAGGGCGAGCGACAGCAGCCGAGCCGCCTCGGGGAGCGAGAGGCTCTGCAGCTCGATGCGCTCCGCCAGTCCGTCCTTCCAGAGGTCGACGAGGGCTGGCTGAGGGCTGCTCCCGGATCTTGCGGTGGCGACCAGGAGGATCGAGCCGTCGGCGACCAACTGATGGAGCAGCCCGGCCGAGAATTCGTCGAACGACTGACAGTCGTCTGCGAGCACGAGCAACCCTCTTCCGGAGCGCATCTCCACGAGCGCCCGCCGAACGGCGTCGGTGAGCTCGGCGAGCTCGGTCGTGCTCGGAACGCTCAACACGCCGCGCAGCGGGCCGAGCGGCACGGCCGACATGCCGGCACTGCCTCGCGTCGTCAGCGTCGCCCAGCCTTCCTCAGCTGCCTCCTCCATGGCGGACTGGGCGAGCCGTGACTTCCCGACGCCGGCAGGGCCGTTGATGACGGCGCTCAAGGGCGGCCTGGCGTGCCGCATCTCGCGCAGCAGCTCGAGCTCCTCGGCCCGCCCGATGAGCGGCCAGTCGCCTCCTTTGATCCGGCTCCGCAACGCTGTCCTCCGAGTGCAACGTGGTACGGGCGCTCCATGGCGCCTCCGCATGCTTACACGCGAAGGACACTCGTCGGCTCAACCGCGCTGTGCCGGGCTGACGAGCGCTTGCTTCCAGCGGAGGAGGTGGGATTTGAACCCACGGACCCTTGCAGGTCACACGATTTCCAATCCCATCAAGGTCGTCTGAGGGCGTCCGAGGTCGGGCCATTCCCGCAGGTCAAGCGGGTGCGTTGTCTGACGAAGTCCGGATCAATCCGACTGAGTCCATCGGCTTGGTGGTCAGTTAGGTGGTCAAAGCTTCACGCTGCGTGATTCGCCACTCGTAGTGGTGCGTCGAGCCTTGCGGGCCAGCGCGACTTGCTCGAACGCGTAGGTGCGGCCCTCTCCGGCGAGGCAGACGCGGAGGTGTTGAACCATCGGCGCCAGGTGAAGTCCGGCTCGCTGGCGACTCCCATCGCCGTCAGTTGGGGCCTCTTGCGGCTTGCCCGAGCCGTTCGTCCGCTCACGGGTCGAGGCGGGCCGCTTAGTCGAGAACCTCGGCCTTATCAGTGCTGTGCCGCCCACTGCCGCCACCTGGTCGATTTGGCAATAGTGCAGGTCATCTGGCCTTTGTACATGACCCTTCGTGACCGTCGAGGACCCTCTGCCACCGACGTTCGTGGTGCAGATGTGGTGCAACGGGGTTCCTCCGCGGGCCACGTTGAGTGGCGAAGCCGGTGCCCCCCGACAGCCCCGACCCTCCACCAAGCGTTCACCTTTCAGACCATCGCACGGCTGCGACGCGATCTCCCTCAGGAGATCCATGAGATCGTCATCGCCTGGGTCGAGCAGGCAGATACGATTCTCGCTGACACGGGCCTCCAGACGCCAGGTGCTGAGCCGCCCTGACCAAGCACGCTGACGGGCAACTGCTTCGCGTTCGGCCGCCTTGAGAACTCGGCGGATGCGCTGCACGAGCAAGGACCGCGGCGACTGCAGCCGGGTAGGACCATGGCTACTCGCATAACACCGACTACGAGCGCTACCGGTCGAATGGGACGTCGTCGTTATGCGCTCGCTAGCTCCATTTCGAGGCCGTGTCGCTTCGGCAAATCCACGGCAACACCTGGCACTCAATTCGACTCTCCAGGTTGCGCTCCGAGCCACGAAGTATCCAGAAGGATCTCAACCACCCGGGCTCGAATTTGCTCCTCGTCAATCCCGAGCTGGACTGAACGAGTCTGGCCTACCGTGGGGCTCCTCGTAGCCCGCTGCGGCGGAGGTGGCAACGTCGTCGTCGATCAGCGCGTGGGAGTAGATGTCAAGTAGCGCCAACGTGATGAGGCGGTCTCCTTCGGGCCCGAACATGTCCGTGCCGAGGGCGCGGGACACATGCTCGTGGAGAAGCGGGATGCCGATCTTCATGGCGGTGACGAGCGCAGCGCGGATCCTTCGATCGACTGCGGGCGTGTCCCTGCGCGAATCGTCGGCGCGTGCAAGCCACTGTTCGGTCATCGTCACGATCTCGTCGAAGATCGGCCCCACGGTGGGAGACCCGTCTGCGAGGGAGCGCGCCACGTAGCGGCCGAACTCCTTTGATGCCTGCTGGGTCTGTGGCGTCGCGCCGGGATCCTCGAGGACCTGAGCATTGGCGCGGTGCAGCATCTCGAAAACGTAGTGGTCGCACGCCTCCCGCAGGGCTTCCTTTGATCCGTAGTGGTGGCGGAGCAGTCCGGGGGAGACACCAGCCGTCTTCGCGATCGCGCGGATCGTCGCACGGTCGTATCCGTCACGGGCGAAGTGCTCGAGGGCCGCTTCACGGATCCGTGCCCGCGCGGTCAGATCCTCGAGCGCCACGGACCGCTCGTTGATCAGGATGCCCGCAGGAGCAGAGGGATTTGCTCGCTCGGTGGTCATGCTCCCTGCAGGTCCCGTCGCCTGAAAGCCAGCCCCCCGACGAGCGCTGCGGCAACCCCGACGGCGGTCATGATGCCGTTCGCCTCCCAGTTTGGTGGCACGCCGGGAGCCGACGCCATGTGGTGGAACACCGAGGTGTCGAGCACCCAGTGGCTGATGGTACCGAAGCCACCCACGATGACGATGAGCAGCGACCAACCCAGCGCGGCGTAGACCACGATCGACGCAGCCCGAGGCCGTATGCCGAAGGCAAGCATGCCGATCCCCAAGATGACGATCGCCGGTGGCACGAGGTTGACGCCAGCCCCGACCAGGCCCGTGAAGCTCAATCCTGCGTGCTGGCTAGCGGCTCCGAACCAGGCGAAGACGCCGGCCGCGACACCGCTCAGCACCAAGACGACGAGCGCCACGAGGAGCCTCCCGCCGAGCCACGCGGCACGGGAGACCGGCCGGACCACGAAGTGGTCGAGCATGCCCCCTAACTCCTCGGCGCGCGCCGCGGTGACCTGGCCGGCGGCTACGAAGCCGATCAGGATCGCCTCGATGAGGAAGTACACGCCAAGCACCGCGTCGGTTCCTGTGCCAGTCGCTCCGAGCTTGGAGAACACCTCTTTGACCGAGCCCGAAACCGTCGCTCCGGTTGATTTCGCGATGACCCCGTAGAGGAATGCCGAGAGGTCGATGGCCACCCACCAGCCGATGACCGTGGCCCGCATCAGGCGAATCGAAAGTCCACTCGGACCGAAGAGCAGCCCGAGGTGGGCCGGTGCGTGTGCCCGGTCCGCCACGATGCTCGCCCCCGCGTCGCGAGTGCCGGCGAGGTGCACCGCGACAACAGCCAGCGCCGCGATGAAGGCGACGATTGGTAGCAGGGCGAGCGGCCGGGGCGAGGCGAGAGGTCGGAGCTCCTCCACCCAGCCGAGTGGTGAGGTCCAGATCAGCCCGTGGAGGCCGACCCCTGCGTCGGCGATGAGCCGTAGGCCGTAGCTGACCCCGAGGAACACCGCCCCGAACGAGGCCGCCTGGTGGCGGGTGGCCGCCAGCTGACTGGTCACGGCCCCGACGGCGAGGAACATGGCGGCAGTGGTCACCATGGCCAAGGCGAAGTAGAGCGACGGACCTGCGCCTATTCCGACACTCGACTCGTGTCCGGAAAGGACGGTGATAATCGCGGTGACCGTCCAGAGGGTCACGAGGCCGGCGCCCAGGCCGGTGATCGTCTGCGCCGTCGCGCCCCGTCGGGTGGTCTGGCCACAGAGAAGGAGATCCCATCGCCCGCTGTCCTCCTCACCGCGGAGCAACCTGGTGCTCGTGAACAGCCCCCACACGGCACCGAGGATCATGAGCGTCATGGAGATCTTGAAGGCGGTGAAGCCGCTCACCGTCTGGAGCCGGGGGGCTGGCCCGAAGAGGGCGCTCATCGCCTTGCTGGTGCCATAGGTGGCGGCCAGAGCTTCACGTTGCGCTGCCGTCTTGTAGATCCGCCCATAGGTGATCTCCGACGAGGCGATGAGGATGCCGAAGATGTAGCCCCACAAGATCCCCGAGCGGACGGCCTTGCGCGCGTTCAGGGCAGTGATGACGGTGGCCGGCGATCCCCCAGCAGCCACCGGAGCCATGACGCGCGCCCGGATCCCGAGGTCAGCCTGCATGGCCGTCTTCTCCGTACTGGGCGCGGAACAGCTCTTCGAGCGAGGGCTCGTGGCTCAACAGCTCGGTCACGCCAGCGGCCGCCAAGGCCTTCACCAACGGCTCGATGGATCCACGGACCTGGCAACGCACCATCGAACCATCGGCCTCCACCGCGCTGACCCCGAGTACCACCGAGAGATCTGGGATCGTTCCGTCGAACCTCGCCTCGACGGTGAGCGCGCTCAGGTGTCGCATCTCGGCCAACGTGCCCATCTCGACCAGCCTCCGTCGCGCAAGATGCCCACTCGGTCACAGAGAGCCTCCACCTCGCTCATCATGTGTGACGAGAGGAAGACGGTCTGACCCCGATCCCGGGCCTCGCCCACGCAGTGGCGGAACGTCTGCTCCATCAAGGGATCGAGCCCGCTGGCCGGCTCGTCGAGGACGAGCAGGTCGGGCCGGACCATCAAGGCGGCGATCAGGATGACCTGCTGGTGGTTCCCCTTCGAGTAGGCGCGCACCTTCTTGGTCGGATCGAGATCGAACCGTTCGATCAGCTCGTCCCGGTAGGCCTCGTCAACTTGGCCATGGACGCGGCCGAGCAGAGCGAGGGTCTCGGCACCGGTCAGCGACGGCCACAGGTTGGCCTCCCCGGCCACGAAGGCCAGCCGACGATGGGTCTGCACGGGCTCGCGCTGGCAGTCGAGCCAGAAGATCTCTGCTCGCCCCTCGGTCGGGCGACTCAGCCCGAGCAGCAGGCGGATCGTGGTCGTCTTGCCCGCCCCGTTGGACCCGAGATAGCCGACCACCTCGCCCTGAGCGACTTCGAGGTCCATGTGATCGAGAGCCACGACGTCGCCAAAGTGCTTCGTGAGGCCTTTCGTGCGTACGGCCGTGTCCGACATGTGCAAGCCGCCTCCAGGACTATACGACCGATTAGGTCAATGTACACGTGTATAGCGCCCAAACCGGCACGACGAGGGCCAGAAGCACTCTCGACTGCACGATCTCCGCCACTTCATGGCAACGCAGATGCTCGACGTCGGAGTACCTGTCATGGTCGTCGCGGCGCGTCTCGCCCACGCGAGGGCGTCGACCACACTCAATGTCTACGCACACGCGATCCCCGGGAGCGACCGGAGCGCGGCCGAGACGTTGAGACTGAGGATGGTCTGAAGACTTCGTCGGGTACGAACCGTGGATCCAACTCAGCATCACCTTGGCGAGAAAATGCCCGTGGTCCGGGGTAGGCACCGATACAGAACGCGCCCCGAACATCGATCAGTTCGAGTGGCTTTTCGCGACAGATCGACGGTGCGGCGCTTGACGGTACCGCTACAGAACGCGCGAATGAAGCAAGTCGTGGGAACGCCGACTCTGAGCGGGTGGATCCGCCGGGGTCTGGCTCGATGAGCGAGCAGATCAGAGCGTTCTGATGCGGCAAACGCCGCTTGTCAGGCCGACCGTTGAAGGAACGCTTTGCTCACCCGCTCGGTTTCCGCTCGAACGGCCCAGATCGGATGCCGAGCCACGCCGATCACCTCGTCCCTAACGGTGCCCGGCTCAAACAGATGCGCGATGACTGCGACCAGATAGCCAGCCCCAAGTGCGCCGATCGAGACCTTGAACCTTCGCGTGGCCAGACCAACAGGCACCGCCGCAACCATCAACGCGTCGCCGACCATGGACAGGCCGCTCGTCACAACATTCTCGTGACGGGCGAAAAGCGCGTCTCGAAAGTCTTTGTATCCGTTCGAGGTCATCTCGCGCAGTGTGACACGCGTCTAGTGGTGCCGTCTACACCCGGCGGAGAGGCTCCCACCGTGCACCCAAGATCGCCTGGCTCGGCAACCGAGCGTTCTGCTCGCCCTCGATCCAAGCTCGGCCGTCGCTGGGAATGCTCACGATTGCCGAATATTTGCGCTGCTCCCAGGTCGATTTGCGGGATCGCTTACCGTCCATATTGACCAGTTCTGACGTCGCTCGCTGGCAAAAGGTCGTCGATCCCATAGCTCATCCCTTGGTAGCCGAGGAGCGGGTCCAGACGGTGTTGTCCGCCCAGTGGAGGTACGGCGGCTGCTCGTACGGCGGGGGCGGTCTCCGGGCGCTCAACACCTGGATCGAGTTACGTCACGTTCATCGGCGCTGCGAGCAAGAATGCGGTGGTGGGCGCCGCCGAGGGAGCTACTGAGCGGGCCGAGCGAGTCGCCGCCCGGGTGCTCCAACGCTTCGGCATGGACCTCACCAGTGCCGTCCGTGCGCCGAGCCATGTCAACGCCGTGTGGCTGACGGAGTCCGCCGTCATCCGAGTGGCCCTCGGTCCGAACGCTGACGACCTTCATCGCGGGGCTCGCCTCGGCGAGCTGCTCCCTCCTGTGGTTGGCTGCCCTAAACGGCCTTAACGACTTGCCAGCCAGGCAGCCCCCGCTACGGGCCGAGGGGCCGAGCGACCGAGCTCTTGCAGGTACTGACACGCGATCGTGCGAACGACGTAGCGGTTGCCGGAGCGACGGATTCTTCTGCGGTCGTACACAACACGGCGCGCATTAGCGTCAGCAAGATCCATGGTGGTGGAGCTCGAGATAACGAGTTCCTCAGAGGCGCGAGTCACTGCTACGTAGAAGAGTCGCCTCCCCTCGCGAACTGCCAGCTCTCGTTGGCCA
>Ga0187860_1001613_pt1 | contig 19679 bp, 17 predicted proteins | sample June2016WEW_10_4_FD_132981 | JGI IMG/M metagenome (GOLD analysis project Ga0187860, IMG submission 132981) | Peatland microbial communities from SPRUCE experiment site at the Marcell Experimental Forest, Minnesota, USA - June2016WEW_10_40 | ecosystem: Environmental > Terrestrial > Soil >...
CTGCCCGCCCAGGCCGGCGCGTGCCAAGTCGCCCCAAAAAACGGACCGCATGGCAGCAACAACAAGCCGCCGAGACAGGAAAACCAAAGAAAATGCCGCGCCGCCGCCGCCCCGCGCCGCCACACCGCCATTAACAGCCAAACCGCCGCCATCCATCCCAGGCTTTTGATCGAGACCACAAGCAGGAAATCCGCCGCGCTGTTCATGGTCAGCGACCCTCCTTTCGCGCTTTGTTGATGAGCGATTGAATCTGGTTCATCTCCGCCTCGGAGAGGCGGGTGTCCGCCGCCTCCAGCAGGCCCGCGACCGCCGCTTCGACCGAGCCGCCATAAAAAGTCGAAAGCACCCGGCGCAACGCCGACCGGCGGGCACGCGCCGCCGGTTGGGTGGGCAAATAGACATAGCGCGGGCCGTCCTGGCGGTGTTTGGCGTGTCCTTTGTCTTCGAGAATGCGCAGCAGCGCCCGCACCGCCGAGTAGCTGGGGGCGTCGGGCATTGCTTCATGCACCTGGGCGGCGGAAGCGCGGCCGCGGCGATGAAGGATGTCCATGATCTGGCGTTCGCGCCGGCTCAGCAACTGATCGTCTGTCATGCTAAGAAATTAGCATCTCGCCGCCCGGAACGTCAAGCCTCAAATGCTAATTATTTAGCGCCTGCTCCCGCGCCCCCGGCCGGGCGCACGCCAAAATTCTTCTCCAGGCTCAAGAGCCCGGGATTTCCTTCTGACGTGCATCTAGAGTCATAGATTATTGCTTCCTTTGTTTCCTTCGTTTCCTTCTGTTAAGCTGTTGGCTGCCCGGTTGGCGCCCGGCAGGATCATTCGAATCAGTCCATCGGTCAGTTTCATTTCATGGAAGTTGATGGTTAACCCCAGGGAGATACTCTCGATCAATCCCGGTCCCTTGAGCCGGTGGACTTCAATGGCCGCGCCAATCGCCTGGCGGCTCAACTCGTCGGCTTTCTGGAAGAGCGGATGCACGGGCCATCTCTACACCAAGCAAACGAAGAAAACGAAGAATTTTGTCATTTTCCGCCCTGGCCCGCCCGCCGATTCGGTAATTGCCCTTTGCCCGCAAAACCTTAGCTTTCCGGCGTGAACGAGAGTCTGCCCATGGTCAGCATCATCATCGCTGCCCGGCCCGACAACGCCGAGATCCGCGCCGTCGCCGCCGCCCGGCAACTGGATTATCCCCCGGACAAACTGGAAATCATTGTCGCCCGCGGCCGCCAGCCGTCCGTTCAGCGCAACGCCGCCCTGCGCGCCGCCCGTGGCGACATCATTTACTTTCTGGACGACGATTCACGGCCGCTGCCCGGCAACTTGCGCAGTGCGGTGGAACAATTCCATTCCCCGGCCGTCAAAATGGTGGGCGGCCCCAGTGTTTGTCCTCCCGACGCCCCCCGGATTGAGCAGGCCTTTTCCCTGGCGATGGGGGCGTGGCTGGCCTTTGGTCCCAGTTGCGCCCGCTATCGCGCCTTCGGCCGCCCGCGCGCCAGCAGCGAGAAGGAGTTGATCCTCTGCAACCTGCTGGCCCGGCGCGACGCCATGCTGGAACTGGGCGGGTTCAACGAGGCCCTTTATCCCAACGAGGAAAACGCGCTCATGGACGAATTGCAAAAGCGTGGCGGCCAGCTCCTCTACGACCCGCAACTGTTGGTCTATCGACGGCCGCGGCCCACCTTCAAAGCGTTCCGCAAAATGCTCTTGAGCTACGGCCGCGGCCGCGCCGAACAAGTCCGCCTTCATCCCACGGCGCGGTCGGCGCCGAATTTCGTGCCGCCGCTGTTTTGTCTGTTTCTGGTTCTGCTGCCTTTGCTGCCGCCGCTCTTCCGGTGGGCGCTGGCCGGCTATGGAGTGGCCGTGGTCATCCAGGCGCTCGCGATTCTGCCTCTGCGCAAGCTCCATTGGTTGCCGGCCCTGAGCGGCCTGATATTCACCAGTCACCTGCTTTACGGCCTTGGCTTCTGGCGCGGTTGCCTGACCGCTCCCAAACCCCCGCCTCCCGGCGTCTTGGCGGAAGTCAAACTGGAGCGGCTGTGAAACCAAAAACTATGGCGTGACCTTTTCGATCCCCGGCACGGGCGGCTCGGCGGGAAGTCCGGACGCCAGGCGAACGGGGGCGATGGCCTTGCGGTATTCCGGATCGCTCAAACTCCAGGAACGGGGATCCTTGAGAAGCGCCGCCACGCGGTTGGTGGCGTCGCCTCGCACCCCCATGCCGGCCCATTCCATCCACCACGTCCATCGGGGCTGCGCCTCCAGCACCGCCGGGGAGGGAGCGGCGCCCACTTCGGCCAGCGCAATCGGTTTGCCATCGGCCACCTTCAACAAATCGTCGTAGTACGCCTGCTTGAATTCCCCGTAACAGTCCAGGCTCAGAACATCGACGTATTGAGGACCGGGCCAGCATTCTTCGAATTTCAAAGTGGTGCCGATGGGCCGGTCCACGCTCCAAATCCAGATCAAGTTCTTGATTTGGTGATGGTTCACCAGGCGGTCGAACAACATCTTGTAGAGCGCCGCCGTGCCATATTGGCCGCGCCGGCCTCCCCACCAGAACCAAGTGCCGTTCATCTCGTGCAACGGGCGCCAAAGCACGGGTACGCGGGCTTGCTCCAGTTTCTTCAAATACGGCACGATAGCATCGACTTGCGCGCACCAGTGCTGGTGCAGTTCGGTGCCCGGCGTCAGCAGGTCTTTGTATTGGTCGTCGGTCAGCCGGCCTTGCACGGTGTTGAGGTTGATCACCACGTTGGTCGCCACGTTGGTCGCCCCGCCCGACCCGCTTCGGCGGCGACTAAAGGTCACCGGTTCGTCCGCCGTCGGCGGCACCTCATGCCAGCATATAGCGACCAAGGCCCCGTTGTCGTATTGTTCCGTGAGCTGTTCAACAATCTCATCGCGCACGTACGCCGAGTCCTTGTCGCCTTCTTTTGCGAAGCCCCAATCCTTGCCGAAAATCGCCGGCATCTTGCCCCAGGCCTTGTACGCTGCCTGGGTGTGCTTGTCTTTGTCCGCCGGATAATTGTGCTGGCCGCTCAAGGTTTGATGGCCGGAAATGGCGTAAAGGAATTTCAACAATTCCACCGCCTCCGGCGACGCGCCAGGAGTCACCGGCTGGACGGCGCTCGGGGCGCCGTCAAGCGCAAGAATATTGATGCTCAACAGTCCCATTAACACGCTCAAACCCAGTCGCGGCTTCTTCATCGGGTTCCTTTGCTTCTCTGTGTTCGGGCGGCATTGTTGCCGTTACTTGACTTCGCCATTCATCGCCGCCTTGACAAACTCGCCCGACGCATTGAGTTCGTAATCCCAATTGCGCAGCAGCGTCGGCCCCCATTCAGGATCAAAGCACCAAACCGTCCAACTGATTCCCCTGCCCTCAAGATACCTGATGATCGCCGGGCCGTATTCCTCGTTTTCACTGGTTCCGCCGGAGGGCGCGGCGGCAGACGATTGGCTGTCGGTGGCCGGCCGCCGGGGGAAGCCTCCAAACTCGGTTGCGATCACAGGGTACTTGTCGGCGACGAAGCCGAAATCCACCTCCCACTTTGCCTCCCACGGCCGGGGGCGTTTGTTTGCATAAGGATGCACCGTATAACCGATGCCCGGGGCATCAATGGGATTCAGCCGCACGGGCGTCAGATCGTACGCCCAATTAAATCCGGCCACCAGCGGAATGACTTGCCGATTGCACGCGCGGATCATGGTAATCTCCGTTTCGACCGTTTTTTTCCAATCGCTCCACACCACCGGCCCCAGCTGATCGCTAATGGTGCTCGGCTCGTTGAAAAGCTCGAAGAACGCCACCGTGTTGTGCCCGGCGTAATGCCGGGCCATTGTGTGCCAGAAACTGAAGGTTTCCTGCTTCGAGGTTTCGTACATCGGATCCTGGAATACTCCGGTTTCCAAATTGCCGATCGTGTGCCAATCCAGGATGACGTACATCCGCAGTTCCGTACACCAGCCCACGGCCTGGTCAAGCAACTTGATATATTGGGCCGGAGTCCGTTCCCGCCATGCCACCGGATGTATCGGAATGCGGACCACCTTGGCTCCCATCTCCTTGGCCTTCACAAAATGCTCTTTGCTCCAGTGCCCCTGCATCTCCAGTTTGTCCGGGTCCGAAAATGCCAATCCGCGGAACAACACCGTGTTCCCGTCAGGGTCAACGAATTTGTTTCCCTTGACCGAAATCAGCGGCATTTGCTTGTTGTCCGTGCTATAAGGCCGCAAACGGGGAGCCCCATCCCTCCACCACGGGTGGATTCTCTCCGGCGGGTTGGCTGGCGCTGGCTGCGCGGGCGCGTTGGTGGCCGTCTGCGCGACCGCACTGGCACCCAGGCACAACAAAGCCAAAGCATGCGCCACAATAGTCGCAATTTGTTTGATCATAATTGTTTGGGCCAGCCATCGGCGTGATAGCGACTGGCCGCCCAGAGCCTGTTCGTCAAGCTCCAGAGTGATGTTCACGGCCGCGATGATACCTTTCGGCAGGAATCCGTCAAGCGTCCCACTGCTACTCGTCGCGCCTTTACTCCGCCGTAAACACCGCCGCCTTGCGTTCCGGTCCAAAAACGATCACCAGGGCGCCGAGGCAAAAGGCGGCGAAAGCCGTCATCGCCATCGCGTTGGAATACGTGCTGCCCTTGGACAGTTGCGCCTCGACGTGCGCCGCGTTCCCGGCCACCAGGACGCCGCACTGATAGGCGAATCCCGGCAGAAAACCACGCACCGCGTTGGGCGACAATTCGGTGATATGCGCCGGTATCACCCCCCACGCCCCTTGCACCATGAATTGAATTAGAAACGCCCCCACCATCAACGACGCAGCCGTTGCGCCGGAGGACCACAGCGGAATCATCCCCACACCCACAAGCAATGCCAGCACCATGCTCCGCCGCCGTCCAATGCGGTCGGACAACAGCCCGAAAAACACGCCCCCGGCCAGTGCGCCCAGATTGTAAACAATGGCTATGTTGCCGACCTGCGCCTTGCTGAGGTGCCGTTCCTGTTCCAGAAAACTCGGATACAGGTCCTGCGTTCCGTGGGAGGACAGGTTCATCATCGTCATCAAAACCATCAAATATAGAAACAGCTTCCAATGCCGCGCCACCGCCCGGCCAAGCCCCGTCCATGTCTCCGCCCGGTTGCGCCGCCACACGGCCGATTCCTCGACTTTGTAGCACACAAACAGGGCCAGCATCGCGGGCAGGCACCCGATGAAAAAGAGCGCGCGCCAGCTCCAGCCTTCCGGCAGGAACCGGAAACAGCACGCCGCCAGCAGGTACCCGCACGGGTAGCCTTGCTGCAGGAGACCCGAAAAAACTCCCCGCCACCGCGGCGGGACCTTCTCCATCGACAGCGCCGCGCCCACACCCCATTCCCCTCCCATCCCGATGCCGAACAGTGCCCGGCAGACCATGAACAGGCCGAAAGTCGGCGCCAGCCCGGAGAGCACCTCCATCAGGGAGAAAAACACCACGTTCGCCATCATCGGACGCCGACGCCCGTAACGGTCGGCCAGCAACCCGAAAATCAACGCGCCCAGCGGACGAAAAGCCAGGCTTATAGTGATCGCCAGCGTCATCTGGTCCTTGAGAGACACGTGAAAATCCGCCGCCGCTTTGGAGAGCACGAAGACCAGCACGAAAAAGTCAAAAGCATCCAGCGTCCAGCCCAAAAAGCTGGCGATCACGGCATATACGGCGTCGTTATGTGATTTCAAGACCCGCAAAGGCTGGATCGACTCTGCGGTTTGCCCGGCCAAAGCGCAATCCCGCAATCAATCGCCAACCCCTCCGCTCCGGCCCAACCGCTCCCCGGCGGCCCGGTCGGTCTTGCAAACCTGCGCCAGTCTGTTACTAGTTTGGATTAACGGGATGAAGCGGATCATCATTTTGAGCCTGGCCCTTTTAGCCACGCTTGCGGCCGATGCTCTTCCGAGGCTGGCGGCGGTGCATGTTTCTCTGGATTACGTCGCCAAAAAGGCCGAGTTGCGCGCCCGCAAACCCTTTCGCTCCCCCCGCGCCGACCTGCCCGACTTCCTGGCCAAGCTGACTTACGACCAATACCGCGAAATTGAGTTCCGACATGACAAGGCGCTTTGGGCCGAGGAACGGTTGCCGTTCCGCTCCGAGTTCTTCCACCTCGGCTACCTTTACCAGGAACCAGTCCATCTCAACGAGTTCACCTCCACCTACACCCAGCCCGTCCGGTTCACGCCCGATTTCTTTGATTACCGCTCATTGCGACTGCCCGCCGAAATCCCCGCCAACACCGGCTACGCGGGCTTCCGGCTGTTGTATCCGCTCAATTCTCACGACAAACTGGATGAATTGGGAGCGTTTCTGGGGGGAAGTTATTTCCGCCTCCTCGGCCAGGGCCAGGTCTATGGCCTGTCGGCCCGCGGCCTGGCGCTGGATTGCGGAGAATTGGGCCGCCCCGAAGAGTTTCCCATCTTCACCGATTGGTGGCTGGGCAAGCCGCAAAAGGACGACGATGTCCTGTTGCTCTACGCCATACTGGACAGCGTCAGTTGCACTGGCGCTTATGAATTCCTGATTCATCCCGGTGTGACCACCGTGGCGGAAATCGAGGCCGTCCTTTATTTCCGCCAGCCTCAGGACATCCTGGCCGCCGACCCCCAGCGCAAGCCCCTGGCCACCATTGGCTTCGCCCCGCTCACAAGCATGTTTTGGTACGGCGAGAATTCAGAACGGAAGTTCGATGATTACCGCCCGGAAGTCCACGACAGCGACGGATTGCTTCTGCACTCGGAAAGCGGCGAAATGATGTGGCGGCCGCTGGACAATGGGGCGGCACTGCGTCACCAGATCCTTCACGCCAACAACCTCCAAGGCTTCGGCCTGCTCCAGCGAGACCGCAATTTCAACCATTACCAGGACTTGTTTCACTCCTATCAAAATGCGCCCTCCGTGTGGGTCGCGCCCCACGGCGTTTGGGGGGAGGGCGACCTGCATCTGGTTGAACTGAGCACCCAGTACGAGGGCTTGGACAACATCGTCGCCTTTTGGGACCCCGCCGCCAAACCGGCCCCGATGCAACCCTTGCATTTCGGCTACACGCTCTACTGGACGCTGGAGGGCGACATGCCTCTCTCCTCCAACCAGGTGATTTCCACCCGCGTCGGACTCAACCCCCGCGACCAGCGCCAGCGGCAGTTTGTGATCGATTTCAACCTGCCCACTTTGACCTCCGAGGATGATCCGCCCAAGGCCGAGGCCAGTTGCGGCGACAATGGCACCATCGCGCAGGTCCAGGTGTTCCGCAACGCGGCGGACAAAACCTGGCGGGTGTTTTTGAACATGCTGCCCAAGTCTGGGGATCCGAAGCCGGTGGACCTCAAATGCAGACTCAAGAAAGAAGGCCAGGTCGTGAGCGAAACCTGGTGTTACCGCTGGACCCCTCCATGAGCGCCACGGGCAGAATGGATGCCCCCGGACAGCTCGCCGGCCGTCCGCTGGAGGAATGGAACGGGGCCTACTCCAAGGTCGAGAGTTACTTCCACGCCTTGCGCGTGCGCAACAAAGTGCTCCTGGGCCAGTTGGTCGCCCTGGTCCTGGAGAGGGCCATGCAACGCTCGGCCCTCCAGCCACAACGCTCCGCCACCGAGTTGGCGGCCGAGGAAATGGACCACCTGGTCAACGAATGGTTCGCCCAGGTCTTGCAAGTCCCTGGCACCGGTGCGGAAATGCTCTCCACCCGCGGACGCCTGGCCCTCCTGCTGGCCGACATGCCCGGCAAATGGCAGGACCAGTTCCTGCGCCCGGGACCCTGGCCCGATGAGTTCGTGGCTGCCATGCGCGATAGCTACCTCCGCGCCGGACCGGATTTTCAACTGGCCAAGATGACGCCGCGCCCCCTGGACCTCGGCCCCATCACCACCCTGGACCAACTGAGCCGCCTGCCCTACGTCAAAATGACCGCCACTTGGGTGCTCTTCGGTCTGCTGCTCATCCTGCTCTTTCATCTCACCCACCGTTGAGCCATGCCTGCCGCCCCGCCGATCGCTCCTGCCCTTGCCGAACCGGCTGCGCCGCCGGGGCTGGCATCCGCGCCCCGAGTGCGGCACGGATGGCGGATTTTCATCTTTTATTCCTGTGCCGTCCTCCTCACCGGCCTGGTGTCGATGCTCTTCGCTGATCTGCTCTGGCGCACCGGCTTTACGCCCTCGGGGATCGTGCTGCTGTGCCTGTTTATTCTGCTCTTTTTCCTCATTGCGGTCGGCTGCATGCACGGGGTTTTCGGATTCATCCTCCGCCGGACCGATGACCGCCGCATCACCCGTCTGGCCGATTACCATGCGCAAAGCATTCAAGGCGTCAGCACCGCCTTGCTTTTTCCGATTCATAACGAACAAGCCGCCCGGGTCTGCGAAGGCTTGCGCGCCACTTACCAATCACTGGAAAAAACCGGCTTCCTTGACCGCTTCGACTTCTACATCCTGAGCGATTCCACCGATCCGGACAAATGGGTCGAGGAGGAGCGGCGCTGGTTCGATCTGACTCAAGACCTCGACGCCCTGGGCCGGATTTACTACCGGCGTCGCGTGACCAACGAGGGTAAGAAAAGCGGCAACATCCGCGATTTCCTCAACACCTGGGGACGCCGGTACCGGTACTTCATCGTCTTCGACGCCGACAGCGTGATGCGGGGGCAAACGCTGGTTGATCTGGTCAAGTTGATGCAGGCCCATCCGCACACCGGCCTGATACAAACGGTGCCGGCGCTGATCAACGCTCAAACCCTCTTCGGGCGCATCCAGCAATTTGCCAACCGCCTCTACGCCCCGATCTTCATCACCGGCTTGAACTTCTGGACCCAATCCTTCGGCAATTACTGGGGCCACAACGCCATCATCCGCACCGAACCGTTCATGCAGTTCTGCGACCTGCCGCAACTGCCCGGGCGCAAGCCCTTCGGCGGCTCGATCCTGAGTCACGATTTTGTGGAGGCGGCCCTGCTGCTCAGCGGCGGTTGGCAGGTGTGGCTGGCCTACGACCTGGAGGGCAGCTACGAGGAGGCGCCGCAAACGATGATCGAGAACGCCCAGCGCGACCGCCGCTGGTGCCAGGGCAACCTCCAGCACGGCATGGTCGTCTGGGCGCGCGGGCTCAGGGGACCCAGCCGGCTCCACCTGGCGCTGGGCATCTTCGGCTACCTGGCCGGCCCGCTGTGGTTATTATTCTTGTTGACATTCAACTGGATGCTCTGGTTCGAAACCCACACCGGCCTGTCCAGAATCACCGTGCGCCCCTTCACTCCTTTCCTCCACGCCACGGGCACCCAGCACGCCTTTATTATCTTCCTGATCTGCATGGTCGTCCTCTTCCTGCCAAAAGTCCTGGCGCTGGCGGACTTGAGCCTGGACCCCCGGCGCCGGCGCGCTTTTGGCGGCTTGGTCAACGCCACCGTCGGCGCGGTTTGCGAAACCGCCTTTTCCGCCTTGCACGCCCCCCTTCAAATGCTCTGGCACTCCCAATTCGTCGCTTCCTCCCTCTTTCTCATCGGCGTGCATTGGGGACCGCAGAAACGCTCCGCCCACGGTGTCACTTGGTCGGAGGCCATCCGGCAGCATTGGGGCCACGTCCTCATCGGCTTGGTTTGGGGCGCGGCGATCTGGCGCCTGGATCAGCCGACCTTCTGGTGGTTCGTTCCGGTGGTGGCGGGAATGGTCCTGAGCATTCCCTTGAGCGTCCTGACCAGCCGCCTCAGCGTGGGAGAAAAGGCCCGCCAGGCCGGACTCTTCCTCACGCCGGAGGAAACCGCCCCGCCCCCGGAATTGGCCGCCTTGCGCGCCCGAATGAACGCGCTGGAATCCGCCGGCCAGACCGCCCCGCAGCCCGCCGACGCCGGAATCGCCGATGTTGTTCTGGATCCCTACGTCAACGCCATTCATGTCTCGCTCTTGCGGGACAATGGGCGCAACCCTGTCTATGCCCAGGCCCTGGCCGATCTGGGCGCCGGACGGCCGGAAGTCCGCGCGTTGTGTGAACGGCTGCTGGCCGAAGGTCCAGCTCAATTGCGGCGGAACGACAAACTGCTCATATTGAGCGACGCCGACGTTCTGCAATGGCTCCATCGCCAGGCCTGGCTGCGTCCGGGCGCTTCCCTGGCCCGTTGGTGGCAGCAGCAAATCCGCCAGTACGCACGGTGAAGACGGCGCTTCGTATCCGCGTGCCTCCTCACAGGCAAACCAGCGAGATCGGCTTGGGCAACCGCACTACAACGGTGCCCGCGATCTTGTCGTGCCAGCCTTGCTTCTGGCGGTCCCAGCCAATCCAGAAGAAGCCGAGAAACAAGATCAAAATCGAAAACACCGCCGCCAGACTGCGCACAAACGCCACCAGAAAATTCAGCGGCTGACCGTCCTCCCTTACCACCTGCAAATTCAACACGATCCCTCCGACCGTCGTTCCTTTCCACGCCCACATCCCCGCAAAATAAGCAATCGCCACGAACATGCTCAGCGGGCCGAGTAACGCCATGCTCAAGCTCATCAACGCAATGTCCAGAAATCCCGCCCCCATCCTCGCCCAAAAACCGGCCCGCGGGCAAGCCAGCGCCTGCGGCGGGGTTACACCCGGCTCTGGCGCCGCCGCGCCCGCGCCGGGCGGGCTAAAGGACATCGCCGCCACGCTCCCGCTTGGCGGGCCAACCGGCACAGCCGCCGGCACTGGAGGCGAAACCGAGGCCGCGGCGGCCGCGTTCTCCCGGCGCAATCCAACCCATACTGCCGTCGCGACCGCCCCCAGCCCCCACAGACTGGCGACTACGAGGGTAATCAACCCAAGGACCGGCACCAGGTAACAGGCGGTCAGCAAAACTGCTCCGATCAGAAAAGCCACCAGCGGCGCTGGTCCATCCTTGAACCCAACCGCGCCGCCCAACCGGCCCCCCAGATGTTCCAAAACCGCTGTCTTCCCAACGAGCAACGCAAGGAATCCCGCCACCACCACAAAGGGCACAAGAAACACGCCGATGATGGTGAACGGGAGCAACAGACACACAACCGGAAGCATCAATTTCACCAGGATGCCAACGGCGAAGCTTGTGGCCGGACGGGCGCTGAGTTGATCGACGCAGCACCGCACCGGATGTGGAAACAGGAGCGCGATCAGCAGATAGACCATCAAGAAAGCCCCCGCCATCCACCATACCCAGCCCACTTCCAACGAGAGCGGCCGCAACTTGAACACGCAATGGACAATCCAACTCTTCAACCAGCTCAGGCGCAGGAACCCGGGCAACCCTATCCCCACTCCCACTTCCTGTGTCCGGCCTTCTATGGTCGCGCCGTTGGCGACCACGTTGGCCCCGCCGACGGTGACCGTATCGCCGCGGACAACCGCTTTGGGTCCAAAGTGCGCGTCGCCAAAAACGACGACGCACTTTCCGCCAACCTCGCCATCGACTTCGGCGTCGCCCCCAACCACCACCACATTGTTGTCAACATGGCCGCGGATAATTGCCGAGCCGCCGATGACGACGACCTCCCCGGCCGTATCCTCCGCCTTGAGTTCCACGTCGTGGCCAATCGAGACCAGCTTCCCGCGATCGATCCCCTTTGCCGTTTCCTGCCCGTCGGCCATAAAAACGGGGGCGCCGAGCCACGGCAAACCCAGCGTCAAGATGACAGTCAAATATATTCTTCGCACAGTTTTCATAAATATTCTCTTCGCGTCTTGGCCAGCGCCAGGCGCACAAAGAGCGTGCCCAATCCCACGCACGCCGCGTAGGCCACCAACCCCATCACCAGCGCGGCCAGCCAAAACCCATTGCCCAAATGTTCCGCCACCAGCGCCGCCGCTCCAGCCAGCGCCCCCAACGCGTTCCACAGGCACTCGACGCCCCCCGCCCATCGCGCCAGCGGATGCCTCAATGCCGCCATTATTCCCGGTTCGACGGCCAGGACTCCAACGAAAATCGCGGCCAGCATCCCGCACGCCAGTGCCAAATACGCCGTCCGCCACGTGGCCGGCCACGCCGCCCACCCCCGCGCCGGCGGCGTCCGCGCGATGGCATCCATCGTCCGCGAAATCAGCCCCGCCGGCGCGGGCAGGTCCGGCAGCTCTTTCAGAAGCCGGTCGATCTCTCTCTCCAATTGCCTCTCCTGTTCCGGGTTCACGCGCCCTCCCTCCACTCCTGCGCCAGGGCTGGAGCCAGCTTCTTGCGCAATGCCTCGCGCGCCCGGAAAATATCGGTCTTGACCTTCCCCAGCGACACGCCCAGCCGCGCGGCAATCTGGTCGTACTGCAGTCCTTCCAAATGAAACAGCACCAGCGGCACCCGCTGCGCCTCAGGCAGCCGCCTCACTGCTCGCTCGACGATCCGGTGCCGTTCCGCCCGCGCCAGGTCCTCCTCCAGGTTCCCCGGCGCCGCAAATTCGATCTCCACCTCCTCGTCCGATTCACTCCGATGAAACAACTCCGAAAAGAAACTCCACCGCGCCCGGTAGCGGGAAAGATGATTGAGGCTGAGGTTGACGGCGACGGTTTTGAGCCAGCCTCCCGCGCGCGGGTTGCCGCCCAGTTGGTCGAACCGCTCAAATGCCTTCAGGAACACCTCCTGCGAAATGTCCTCCGCCTCGGCCGGCACCGCCACCAGACGCAAGGCGGTGCTATAGACCATGTTTTGGTAATTGCGCATGAACGCCTCGAATTTCTGTGCGTCTGTCATGGCCGGGCATAGACCGTCGGGAACGCACCTTACGCCCGGACCGCGGCCCGATGCAAAACAGTTCCACTTTTTTTGGTAACAACATCACACATCTCTATTCGATGCCAAAACACGCCGGCGCCCCCGATTGTTTCAACTGTTTTCGTCCACGACTGTCAGATGTCAGCATTCCCAAGAAATTGTTCGCAAAACACCAGGGAAGCGGTTTAATTACACCTTATGCCGAAGAGCGATGCCTAAAGGCAACCGCGATGATATTCTCGCGTTCTTCCATGAACGATTGTTGCCTGTTGACGAAATCGAAGGTATAAGCCGTGCTGATGAAGTTCTGCGCGCTCCACCCCAACTTGGCTATCTGACCATCTCAAATGCTTTGCAGTGGCGACTCCAATACAGCCGGGTTATCGAGCAAGCCGGTGCCGTCGGCGGGATTCTTCGCTTATCATGAAATCGAGCGCAAAGGTTGAATTCGGCGATTTCCAGACACCGCTGGTGTTGGCAAGGGAGGTCTGCGAACTTTTGCAACGGCAGAGGATTGTGCCCGAATTTGTCCTCGAACCGACGTGCGGATGCGGCGCTTTTCTTGTTGCCGCCGCCGAAACATTTCCGGCTGCGGCTTTGCGAGGCTGCGATATCAATCCCGGCTACGTTGAGCGGGCGGCGGCTGCTCTTCACCGCGCCGGAGCATCGTCGCGCTCTCGGGTCGTATGTCAGGACTTTTTCACGCACGATTGGGAGTCCGAACTGCTGGAGACGTCCGGCGAACTTCTCATTCTGGGCAATCTCCCTTGGGTGACGAACTCCGCCGTTGCGGCAATCAACGGCACCAACCTGCCGTTGAAGGAAAACTTCCTGCGCTTGCGCGGTCTTTCGGCGCGCACGGGCAAAGCCAACTTTGACATTTCCGAGTGGATGCTCATCCGCCTTGTCCGTGCGCTGCACGGACGCAAAGCCACCCTCGCGATGCTCTGCAAGACCGCCACCGCGCGGAAGCTCCTCCGCTATGCATGGCAAAACGACGGTCGCATTGGCAAGGCTTCACTTCACCGCATCGATGCCGCCTCTCACTTCGGCGCTTCCGTGGACGCCTGCCTGCTGCTCGCGCGCACGGGTTTTGCCAGCCCGATGGAGGCAGATGTTTATGAATCACTGTCGGCAGCGGACCCCACGGGCCATATCGGTCTGGCGGGACAGGATTTGGTCGCCGATATCCGCCTCTACCGCCAGTTGCGGCATCTGGAGGGGCTTCGTCCGTTCCAATGGCGCTCCGGCCTCAAACACGACTGCGCGGCTGTCATGGAACTGCGGCCCCTGGCCAACGGCACATTGGAGAATAAACTCGGCCAACGGGTCGAACTCGAAACCGATTACCTTTTTCCGCTTTTGAAATGCAGCGATCTTTCCAACGGTCGCCTGACGCCCCAGCGCCTTGTGTTGGTGACGCAGCGTGGCGTGGGCGGTGACACTTGCGGCATCGCGGCCTCCGCGCCGCATACGTGGCGTTATCTTCAAAGGCACCGCAGCCTGTTCGAGGCGCGCAAGAGTTCCATCTACAAGGGTCGCGCCCCATTCGCGCTGTTCGGCATTGGCGAATATGCCTTCGCTCCGTGGAAAGTCGCCGTCTCCGCGTTGCACCAGCCGGCGCGCTTTCAAGTTATCGGCTCGCACCAGTCCAAGCCTGTGTTTTTCGATGACACTTGCAACTATTTGCCGTTCGATGAGGAAGCATCCGCTCGCGTGGTGGCCGACGTCCTAAACTCGGCTGCCTGTCAGCAGTTCCTGCGGTCACTCATTTTCACCGGGAGCAAGCGCCCCGTCACTGTCGAACTGCTCCAGCGTCTGAACCTTGGCGCCATCGCGGACACCTCTGGCTACGGACGACGCTGGCAAACTCTCCAGCGCGTGAACTATAACCGGGCTTCAGACGTACCACAGTTTGAACTGGCGATGGAATCCGCAACGCCAATCCGGCACACGCATTCAGCCAGTCGTAATCCGGCTCACTATCCTCCTGCGCGCCGCTCGCGCAAAAAGTCACCCAAGTCCACATCTGCCTAAAGTCCCGCGCCCACGGCCCCGATTGTTTCAACTGTTTCGAGCAGGCCATCCTCACCGTATTTTGGCTTTCTGCCAGCAAATAAGGTGGATTGATGGGATTCCCCATACGCGATAAAATCGCCGCCAACTCTTATGGCGAAATTCGCGCGCGACAGCGTCGTCACGCCGGCTATGGTTGGCCAGTGGGAAAAAAATGCCCGGATCGTTGTTTGCTGGCGCCACCCCGCAACCCTTTCTGTTAAAGCGGCCGTTCGGACAGAGCGGAGTGTTCCCGGCCCGTCGGGAGCGACTCTCATTAAACTATTTGCCCAGGATGCCGATAGTTGATGTTAGGACAGCCCATTTAAGACGTCCGAGTCTTGAGTAACTCGAGAGCCGCCTAGGGTGGCGCTGGAGAGAATGATTATATGAGCAAGACCATCACGTTAAGCCCGGTCACGCGGATTGAAGGGCATCTGGGCATCAAAGTCGAAATTGAAGCCGGACGGGTGGCCAGGGCCTACGTCCGTGGGGAGATGTTCCGGGGTTTTGAAACGCTTTTGCGCGGCCGTGATCCGCTGGATGCCCAGTTCATCACGCAGCGGATTTGCGGGGTGTGTCCCATTGATCACGGCATGGCGTCGGTGCTGGCCCAGGACATGGCCTATGATCTGACGCCCCCGGACAACGGCCGGATTGTCCGCAACCTGACGCAGGCGGCCAACTTCATCGCTTCGCACATCACCCACTTCTATTTGCTCTCGGCGCTGGACTTTGTGGATGTGGCGATGATCACCGATTATCAAGGCAAAGACCGCGCCCTGCTCGATTTGCAAGCCTGGGTCAAATCGCAATTGACCTCCCGCCAGGTGTATCCGGCGGCGCCGTTCCTGCCCCGCTACACCGCCAAATATCTGGCGGACAAGGAGGCGAACTTTGGGGCGCTCAAACACTACATGGACGCCTTGGAAATCCGCTCTCTCGCCCACAAAATGGGCGCGCTTTTTGCCGGCAAAATGCCGCACGCCGCCAGCCTGGTGCCGGGCGGCGTGACGACCAAAGTCACAAGCCTGAACATCTCCCAGTACCGCACCTTGCTGGAGCAGACGCAGGATTTCATTGATCAATCCTACATCCCCGACGCCCTCGCGGTCGCGTCGGCTTTTCCCGAATACTTTTCCCTGGCTCAAGGCTGCGGCAATCTTCTGTCTTACGGCGTTTTCCCGGAAACAGCCGATCACGGCGCCAGCTTGTTTCCCAGCGGTGTGCGCGTCAAAGGCCAGTGGCAAAAACTGGACCCCGAGGCCATCACCGAAGACGTTGGGCAGTCGCGTTATTCCTCCGCCTCGGGCCGCAAGCCGTTTGATGGCGAAACTGTCGCCGCGCCCGATAAAAACGGCGCGTACTCCTGGCTTAAGGCCCCGCGGTATCAGGGGGAGCCGATGGAGGTGGGGCCGCTGGCCCGCATTCTGGCGGCCTACCAAGACGGTCGCAATGCCGAAGTCAAAAGCGCCGTGGACGGTTTGCTCAAGACCACGGGGCGGCAAGCCACTGACCTCGTTTCGGTCATGGGCCGGCACGCGGCTCGGGCTTTGGAATGCAAATTGCTGGCCGACCATTGCGCGCAATGGCTGGATCAACTCAAGCCCGACGCCCCGGCTTTCAAGGACTTTTCCATCCCCCAATCCGGCCGCGGCTACGGTTTGACCGAGGCGGCGCGCGGGGCGCTGGGCCACTGGATTGAAATCAAGGGCCAAAAGATCAGCAACTATCAATGCGTGGTTCCCACCACTTGGAATTGCTCGCCGCGCGACGACCGGGACATTCCCGGCCCTGTGGAACAAGCCCTCGTCGGCCTTCCGGTCGCGGACGCGGACAACCCCGTGGAAGTCGCCCGTGCGGTCCGCTCGTTCGACCCGTGTCTGGCTTGCGCGGTGCATTAACCCATGAACTATAAACCACTATGGATGCCTTAACCCGCCGTTCATTCCTTCAACTCAGCGCCCGTCTGAGCGTCATCATGGGGCTGGGCGCCTCGGCTGTTCCGCGCGTAGCCGAGGCTCTTGAAGAATTATCCCAGGGCCTGGCCCCGGTCTTGTGGTTGCAGGGCCAGTGCTGTTCCGGTTGCTCGGTTTCACTGTTGGACTCCGAAGCGGTCACTCCCTACAAACTGCTCACCCGGTATATCAGCTTGGGCTTTCACCAAACGCTCTCCGCCGCCACCGGCGCTCAGGCGGTGGAGGTCGTCAACAAAACCATCACTCAGGGCGGGTATATTCTGATCGTCGAAGGCACCGTGCCGGCAACAATGCCCGGCGCCTGCGCTTTTGGCGAAGAACCCTTTGGCGAACAATTGACCCGGGCCGCGCGCCAGGCCAAAGCCATTCTGACCGTCGGCACCTGTTCGTCTTTCGGCGGCATTCCCGCGGCGGAGAATAATCCCACCGGGGCCCTCAACGTGCCGGCGTTCCTGAAAGGCCAGGGCATTAACGCACCGACCATTCGCCTGCCCGGCTGTCCGACTCATCCCGACTGGCTGGTGGGCACCGTCGTTTACGCCCTCAAATTCGGCCTGCCGCCAATGGATCCCGTGGGCAGGCCGCTGGCCTATTTCTCCAAGTCCATGCACGAGCAGTGCCCCAGATTTAATGAATACGAGCGCGAAGATTTCGCCACGACTTTTGGCCAGGACGGATGCCTGTTCAAGCTCGGCTGCGCCGGCCCGATCACCCAGACCGACTGCAACATCCGGGGCTGGAACGGCGGCGTTAATTCCTGCATCCGCGCCGGCTCCCCGTGCATCGGTTGCGGCGGCGAGAATTTTGCCGCCAAGGCGGCCTACCCCTTCATCACCAAGGAACGCGCCGCCCAGATCAAAAAAGGCGACGCCTGACCCATTATGAAAACCCATCTTAAACCCATTCTCTGGCTCGTCGGCGGGATTGCAGTGATGTTCATGGCCTCATTGAGCATTGAACTCTATCGCAATGTCGCCATGTTGCAAAAGCTCTCCGCCGACAACCAGGCCCTGCTGGAACAACGCGAGCGCCTGAACGCGCAGAATATCTACGTCACCGCCGAAAACGCCGTCAAAGGTTCATTGGAACGCGGCGAAATGGATAAATTTGTCGTTCTGTTGCAGAGCCAGAAAGTCATCAAAGGTCTTCAGGAATTCACCCTCTTCGACCGCAACGGTCAGGCCACTCATTCCTCGGACCGGGGGTTTGTGGGCAAGCGGCTGCCGCAGGAACTGCGCGACCATTTACTGGCCGATTTTGATCAGATCACCCGGCGCACCAACGGTTGCTTTGAAATTTACCATTCGCAAAAAATTCAGCCCGACTGTTTGCGGTGTCATGTTGACTGGAAGGAAGGCCAATCGGCAGGCGTCCTCTTCGCCCGCTTTTCCACCGAGTCACTGGAGAAGGCCCAACAACAGTGGGCCGCTTCCATGAGCGGCATGAAACGCAGCCAGATCAACAACGGGCTGTTGACGGCTTTGGTCATCATGGTCATCTTCGGCACACTGGCCGCGTTCGTCGTCCATTACCAAATGATTGCCCCGCTGCTGCGCGTTTTGAAACGTCTGACGGGCGTTTCCGACCAGGTTCGCACCACTTCCCATCAGTTGAGCGTTGGCAGCCAGTCTCTTGCCCAAGGCGCCAGCCACCAGGCCGCCTCCCTGGAAGAAACCTCCGCCGCTCTGGAAGAACTTTCCGCCACGACCGCCAACAATGCCGGCCACGCCCAAAGCGCCAATGAACTGGCCGCACAAACTCGCCGCGCCGCGGAAAGCGGCGCCTCCGGCATGGAGCAGATGATCCGCGCCATGAACGACATTCAAAGCGCCAGCAGCAACATCGCCAAAATCATCAAGACCATTGACGAGATCGCTTTCCAGACCAATCTCCTGGCCTTGAATGCCGCCGTCGAAGCCGCTCGCGCCGGCAGCGCTGGCATGGGCTTTGCCGTCGTCGCTGAAGAAGTTCGGAACCTGGCCCAACGCAGCACCGAAGCCGCCAAGGAAACCGCCCAGATCATCGAAGACTCCATCCTCAAAAGCAAAAACGGCGTCCAAGTCAGCGCCGAAGTCGCGCGCCAGTTTCAGGAAATCACTGACAAAGTCCGCCGCGTGGACGAACTCATTGCCCAAATCGCCACCGCTTCCAAGGAACAGAACCAGGGCCTCGGCCAACTCAACACGGCGGTTCGCGAGATGGATACCGTCACCCAGACCAATGCCGCCAATGCCGAGGAAAGCGCCAGCTTGGCGGTGGAACTGAATTCCCAGGCTGACTCCTTGCGCTACATCATTGCAGACCTCTCAGGCCTGTTGTCCGGCAAGTCCGATGAAGCGGCAACTGAAAATCTCCAGTCGCCCGAGGCGAAACCGCCGATGCCAGCCCAACGCCCGCTGCCGAACGGATCAAAGCCCGCCAGCAGTCGTGCGTCCGCTCGTCAGCCATCGTCCCGCTGAAATCCAGCTTTCTTCCCGTTGACGCTGTGGCCCGCAGCGCTTACCTTGACGCTGGCCATGATCGCTGGAAAACTTGCCGCCCCTAATGCCGCCGCCGCGACCCCGAACTTTCGCCTCGGGGACGAACGGCTCATCAAAGTCACGCCAGCGGCCGCGCTCAAGGTCAGTTCGCTCCTCCACAAACAGGGCCGCCCCAACGGCGTCCTGCGCGTCGCCGTGATCGGCGGCGGCTGCTCCGGCCTGCAATACAAAATGGATTTGCAGGACCAACCGGCCAGCCGGGACATCCTCGTCGAAAGCTCCGGCGTCAAGATCGTCGTCGATCCCAAAAGCGCCTTGTACGTCACCGGCAGCGAATTGGATTTCGTCGATGCCTTGCAGGATGGCGGATTCAAAGTCAAGAATCCCAACGCCGCCACCTCTTGCTCCTGCGGCGAGAGTTTCAGCGCCTAGGCCCACGGC
>Ga0187860_1001615_pt1 | contig 19673 bp, 16 predicted proteins | sample June2016WEW_10_4_FD_132981 | JGI IMG/M metagenome (GOLD analysis project Ga0187860, IMG submission 132981) | Peatland microbial communities from SPRUCE experiment site at the Marcell Experimental Forest, Minnesota, USA - June2016WEW_10_40 | ecosystem: Environmental > Terrestrial > Soil >...
ATTGACTCTACGATCCAGCAAAGGCCCGTCCTCGAAGGCTCAGTGCCCTGTGCAATTTCGATGATCGAGGCTGTACAAATTCGGTGATCCTCGGCACCACCTCGGACGAACGCAGTCGTCAGGTGAGCGAAGAGGCGCTGGTCGCCCGTCGTCAGGGGTCGCCCCTCGACCTGGCGGAAGGCATGGCCGTAGAGCATGGGGGAGACGACCGTCTCTTCTGATGCTGTCCTCTGCCGGGTTCTCCACAACGGGCTGCGGGACAGGTTCGTCTCGTGCCCGATGGTGTGCTGCCCCTTCGAACGGAGGAGGGCAGTGATTGCTGGGACGGTTGGTTCGGCGTGGTTCATGGCTGGGTTGGTGCGGATGTGCAGACGCACAGATGTGCAGTCATGCAGACGTCTGCATCAGTGGTGCTCCTGGAGAATGGTCCGCAGTTCCTCGGCGAAGACGGGATCGTTCTCGATCCGGGTGAGGAGGGTTCGGACGATGGTGCTGACATCGCTGTCGCTGTCGAGAGCAAACTGGCGGATGAAGCGATGTTGGGCCTTGGGCATCTTCACCATGAACCGCACGATGGATGCCGTGGAGGTTCCTGAGAGTTGTGTCGGGGGCTCGGGACTCGGTGGAGCTACGGGTGCAGCCCTGGTCCCGGCTGCGCTGGAGACAAACCGTGCTGCGAGGTCGCTCGCTTTCGGGCTCATGCTGCAGCCACCTTGCCCTGAAGCAGTTCATCGAGGACTGCTCCGTAGCGGTGACCCTCGGGTGGCACGAGACCGAATCCAGTGACGTACGCCTCCATGAGCGGTATCTCCGTTTCGACAACGGGCATGCCGAGGTTGCTGACCAACATTTCCCGAGCAAGCTTCGCTGTGCGGGTGTTCGACCGGACCCTCGTCAGGAGGACCTGGATGCGTGGCGAGTTGAGACGCTCGACTCCAGCGATCAGCTCGATCGTGGGTCGGAGCCGGTTGATGTCCATCAGGCTTGGGGCGAGCGGAATCAGGATGTCCGTCGCACTGAGGATCGCACTCTGCACGATCGACTCGTAGCCTGGCGGTGTATCGATGACGACATGCTCGTAGCCACGAGCGATGTCTTGAAGGCGGCGATGGAGGTCTGGCTCCGCATCCGTCAGGAATGCGAATGGGCACTCGTCGCCGATGAGCATTGCCCACTCAGTCGCTGACCCCTGCGGGTCTGCATCGATGAGGAGCGTGTGTGCACGTCGTCCGAGTCCGGCTGCCAGATGGACCGCCGTGGTTGTTTTCCCCGTCCCTCCCTTGAGATTGGTGATTGCTAAACGCATTCGAGTTCTACCCAATTACAAGCGGAGTGCAGATGTGCTGACGTCTGTACGTCTGCACATACAGACATCCGCACTTGCATGTTCAATATCCGGCAGGTACCCCCATGTTGTCAATGGGTTTGTGCATCTACGTCGAGCCGAGCAACTTCTCAGGACGACCTGAAAGAGCAAGAGCCCTTCTCCTATCAATTCCACAATGGATAGCACTTGGCATTCGAATCACCACCCGGCATGGTTGGGGCTACGGGAATGAATGCCTCGTCGAATGTCTTGCCAGACGACACGGTGATTGAGAGGTTCGGCGAGCAAGCTCCTTCGCCCGCAACGTAGACGTAGGTTCCAGGGCTGAGGGACAACGTTACCCGTTGCTCATGCGCAGACTTCGGCCAGTGATAAAGCTCCGACCCTTGCTGAGTGAACAATCCCTCAGGGTCGTCTCCCACGTAAAGGACGAGCGTTCCGTGCGAGAACGGGCCAACGCTGAAGAGCACTGACACCCCAAACCCGGCAAGCAGGATCAGCACAACAACGCTGAGAATCCAACGACCTCGGCGTGAGGTGGAAGGCGACGCAACTGAAGGTCCGGTCACCATAATTACGAACCTGGGCTAGCGCTCGTCCATTCTGCCGTTACGGTCTGCCCGGGAAGCACGTCAACCACGTTGCCAGACGAGGTGAAGGGTGTGGCGCACGTATATTCAACGACATACTGACCTGTCGGGAGCGCCACCGACACATTCGTTCCAAATGACGCAGAGAATTTGTCCAGTACTGGCACTGGTCCATTAGGTGAGCCGTCGAACCAGGGGGAGACCGTGATGGGGCACCCAGTCTTACCATCAATCAAAATGGTCCCAGTGTGTTCAGACGGCTTGAATGGGCCGACGGTGAACAAGAGCGAGACCCCGATTGCAACGACCAGCGCCACGAGACAACAGACAAGAATCCAGTGGGGCGTCGAAAGCGAAGGTGCCGGAGAGTTAGGTGATGGTGTACTCATAGTGGGAGAAACCTCTATACCCACTATCCTGCAATCCCGATGTGAACGGAATACTCAGTACACGTAACAGATCAGTGTCGAGAGTCAACAGCTTTGCTCTCGTGATCGGTCACTACCCGGCACCCTCCAGCAGCTTGTCCAATGCGATCTTCGGGATGAGGATGCGCTTCCCGATCCGGATGCACGGAATCTCGCCCTTGGCAACGGACTCGTAGGCGAAGGCTCGTGAGATGCCGAGCGCTTGTGCTGCCTCTTCGACCGTGAGCGTCAACCGTTGGACAGGCTTGGCAGGGATGGTCTCGCCGACGTTCCGGCGCTCAATCTGGAAGTCAAGCCACAGGGCAACATCCTCGGCCTCGTGGAGTGCATCGGGATGTTCGTCCCACCAGTCCTGGTGGATGAAGGCGATACGGCCAACGTCGATCTCGAAGGGGAGGGGAGGTAGTACCTCCGGCAGTTCCTCTGAAACCTTCTCGTCCTCGGCCACAGGATCAGTCTTACCCTGCAGCAGCGCTGGCGGTTGAACCGTCGGTTGACCCGGCAGGAAGTTCGGCTGGCGATCCCGCCGACAGCTCAGCTACTTCCAGGGCTGCAAGGAGTGCAGCCTTCTTCTTCGGGTCGAGTACCTGCCCCATGATCTCTGCAGCAGCCCGGTCACGCTGTTCGATGACGTGGGCGTACACCCGCAGGGTCAGCGAAGGGTCGGTGTGGCCGAGCCGTTCTGCAACGGTTCGGATGTCCACTCCAGCTCCGATGAGTTGGGTGGCTGTGAAGTGCCGGAGGTCGTGCAGCCGGACGGTCGGTGCTCCGACTGCATCACGGACCCGGATGAAGAACGAGGTCACGTTGTCGGGGCGGAAGGGGGTCGTTGCCTCCACGAAGGGGGAGAAGACGAACGCATCCTTGGCGAGTTTTCCCCCTGCCTCCTTCGCCCACTCCTCAGCCATGGCCCGATACTCGGTGAGGAGAGCGATGCCGACAGCATCGAGGGCAACCTTCCGGGCACGATCTGTCTTGGTGGACTTCTCAGCAAGGCCACCGGGAACGACGACAACCGACCGGGACACCTCCACGATCCCAAGCGTCAGGTCGAGGTCTGTCCACCGAAGAGCACACAGCTCCCCCCGGCGCATCCCGGTGAGTGCTGCAAGCATGAGGAGCGGAGCAAGGCGAGGGTCCCGGTCCTCAGCCTCTTCGATCACCTGCCGGACGACTTCAACGGATGGGGCACTCACCTGGCTCCGGGGGACCCGAGGAGGTTTGGCATTCTCGGCAACGTTCGTCTTGACCCACCCCCACCGGACTGCCTGGTGGAGAGCAGCCGAGATGATGGCATGGTGGTTCCGGATGGTCTTGGTGGACTTCCCGGCAGTCTTCATGGCCCCGTAGAGGTCGTCGAGGTGCTTGGCCGTCAGGGCAGTGAGGGGTACCTTCCCGAGCCGGGGCCGGATCGTCCCCTTGATCTGTGCCCGGTAGGTCCGCATGGTCGTGGGCGAGAGTTCCAGCCGATCGCACTCACAGAGCCATTCGTCGAGGAGCTGGCCGAAGGTCGCTCCAGCTCCGTCCACGCCGGGAGCCTGCTGGTCGATGAGGTCCCGAAGGGCTGAGTCAGCAGCCCTGGCCGTGCCGTGGAACGTCTTCGAGGTGAGGCCGTACTTGCCGGTGACCGGGTTCTTCCCAGTGGAGACCCGCAGCTCCCAGACACCCTTCTTCAGCTCCCGCTTGGAACCTCTCACAGGACCAGCGTAGCGAGTTTTTGGGATTGGTTTTGGGATGGCAGTCCGGGCAGCAGAAGGGCCGGTCCTTCCGGACCGGCCCTGACCTGCACTTTCTTTGGTGGCGGGGGCAGGATTTGAACCTGCGACCTTCGGGTTATGAGCCCGACGAGCTACCTGACTGCTCCACCCCGCGGCGTACCATCAGTTTATCGCCCGGCCTCGCCCGCCGGCCAACCGGCTGGAGGCCGGAGGAGCGGTGCCCAGCACCCAAGGCGCGCCGTGCCCAGCACCCAAGGCGCGCGGTGCTCAGGGCCCGGCGCCGCCCAACCCCTACTCGAACAGCTCGGGATCAGTCCTCGCGATCTCGTCCCACAACGACTGGAACGAGAACCACCCCGCCAGCGGGCCGCCGGTCAGGTGACGCGTGTACTCAGCGTCGTCGCGGGCGATCAACAGCGGCGTCCCGGCTGCCTCGGCCAGCAGTTGGGCCTGGCACGTCCGCTCCATGGTGATGAACCACCAGGCTGCCTCGTCCACTGACTGCCCCACGGTGAACAACCCATGGTTCTGATGGATCGCGGCTTTGTGCGGCCCGAGGGCGTCAGCGAGCGCCTTGCCGCCTGCCTCTTCCCGGACGACGCGGCCGGCACCCTCGGTCACGAGCACGTGGTCCTCGAAGAAGGCACACGCATCTTGCGTGATCGGGTCGAGCAAGCGCCCGAGCGACGACCAGGCCTTGCCGTAGACCGAGTGCGCATGAGCGGCCGCAATCACATCGGGCCGCGCGGCGTGAAGAGCGGAGTGGATGATGAACGCCGCCTGGTTCACCGGCCTGCTCCCATGCACGACCTCACCGTGATGGTTGACGAGGATCAGGTCGGACACGCGGATGTGCCGGAAGTTCATCCCGAACGGGTTCACCCAGAAGTGATCCGTCAGCTCCGGGTCGCGCGCCGTGATGTGCCCGGCGACTCCCTCAGAGAAACCCAGCCGGCCGAACAATCGCAACGCCCCCGCCAGTCGCTGCTTGCGGTGCTCACGCTCGGCCGCGAACGTGGCAAAGGAAGGCGGCGCCGGCATCACCAGCTCTTGGCGCTCCGGAACGAACGGCGTCTCCACGCCCGGGCTGTCAACGGCTGTCATCTGAGCACCTCACGATCTCACAGGGCACCGTGGGTGGCCACGGTATCAGGCAGGTCCCGTCGTTCCCGCGGACGTCGCCGCGCGCTTCGAGCTGGTTGCCGGCTGCTTCGGGAGCTTGGCAAGCTGCTCGCTCGCGGTCTTCAAGAGGTAGTTGACCGCGGTGAACTCGATACCGGCCTTGCCGAAGTCACCGGCCTTGAGAGCCGTGTAACCAGCGGCTTCATCGCCACTCGCCTTCTCGATCTCGTTGACGATCTGTGTCGGGATGCTGACCGGTCCGGTCGGGCCAACAGTGCCGACGGCAGCACCGAGCACCTGCACCAGGGCGCCGTCCTTGCCGAGCAGCGTCTTGGCGATGCCGACGTTCGAGCCGTACGCGACGACAACGTACTGCAGCTGCGGAAGGGAGTTCGCCGATGACGTGACGAACAGGGATCTCACGTACAGCAGCGAGTCGTCGATCGGGATCAGCAGCGTCGGCCCGAACGTCGCCCGCGATCCGTGCTGGTCGACGAGGGTCGTCTGCGCCGAGACCGTCGCGAAGGCGGCGATCGTGGCGTTGGCGATGCCCGGCCCAGGGACCAGTGTTCGCGCTTGGGGTATCTCATAGGCGGTCAACGCTCCGTACTGTGCCGCAGAGCAGTTCGCCACCATGAAGGCGGTCAGGTTCTGCGCCCGACCACCACCAGTGGGCACGAGCGGCACGAATGCCGAGAACGTCGGCTCCGACGAACCGGGTAGCTCGAGCAGTTGGTAGACCGGCTGGATCACTGCGGCGCCTTGGCCCGTCCCGGTCTGGGCGACCTGCCAGGCGGCACCATTCTCGAAGAACTGAGTGGGGTTCTGGGGTGAGAAGTGGTACTTGCCGAACATCGCCGCTTCGAGCTGGATCAAGTCCTGTGGGTAGCGCAGGTGACTCCGGAGAGTGGAGCTCATGTCCGAGAACGGACGGACCATGCCGGGAAACGCCCGCTCCCACGCTTGCAGGATCGGGTCGCTCCGGTCCATGGCATAGAGCGTCACCTGACCGGTGTAGGCATTCACGACGGCCTTGACCGAGTTGCGCACGTAGTTGTAGCTCCCCTGCAGCCCGCTCCCCGGCTGCAGCGCCGAGGTGACGGCGGTCTGCGCGTACGGGTACGAGTTCGTCGTCGTGTACGCATCGACGATCCAGTCGATATGGCCGCCGACGATGACCGGGTACGGGTGGGAGTCCACCTGCAGGAACGGTGCGACCTTCTGCACGAGCGTGCGCACGTCCTGGTTGAACATGATCCGGGAGTTCGGGGTGACGAGGTTCGACACGAGCAGGTTGAAGTCGTGGAACTTGAGGGCGAAGGCAGCCTTCTGCCAGAACCCGCCCACCCTGATCCCGCCACCGCCGGTGTACCGGGTACTCGCGATGCCCGTGGCCGACTGGTAGTCGTACTCGGCCTGACGGGAGTCGACGACCACGTAGCCGGTCTCACCGACGCCGTAGTAGACGGCAGGGTTCGCGAGAGGCGGCGCGCCCGACGATTCCGAGACCGGGATGTTCTGCACCACCAGGTTGGGCGTCGGAGATGAGCTGTTCGCCGAGGCCATCACCGCTCCGTAACCGTGCGTGTACACGAGGTGCGTGTTGACCCAAGTCAGCCGGTTGAGGTTCGGGGTGGAGATCTCCCGGACGCCGATCACCACGGGCGTGACTTGCGGAGTCTTACTGGTTCCCGTGGTCAGCTCGTACCGGTCCATGGAGAGGCCGTTGATGGAATAGAAACCCTTGTTGCGCTCCAGTGTCTGAAACGTCTGCGACGACACCGACGGGTCCCAGAGATCCACGTCCGCGAGCGAGGTTGCGTACTTCGCCACGACCCCCGGCGTGGCGTCCTGGTTGCCTTGGAACGGCTGCTGGGTGACCGCGTTCAGGGAGAACGCCGTTCGTGTGGCCGTCATGTTACGGGCGACGTAAGGCAGTTCCACTCTGCTCTGCGCTGGGTTCACGTAGAGCAGCTGCACCGCTGCAGGGAAGATCACGCCGACGACGAAGGCCACGAGCGCCCAGAGGCCGGCAGCGACGATCGGCAGCATCCAGTTGCGTGCGTAGACGTTGTAGACGAACATCGCGAACGCCGTCAGTGCCACGATCGCGAGCAGGTTCATGGCCGGCAGCCGCACGTGTATCGCCGTGTAGCCCGCTCCCCGGAACAACGTGCCGTTCGGGCCGAGGTCCAGGTTGAAGCGGTCGACGTAGAGATAGGCCGCCGCCCGGAGGAGCGCCAAGACGGCGAAGATGACCGAGAAGTGGGAGGTGGCCCTCGGATCGACCTTCGGCGACGGCCCGGTGAAACGCAGCCCCCCGTTCAAGTAGTAGGCCGCCACGCAGACGATGGCAAGCACGATCAGAGCCAGCTGGGTCCAGTCGACGAGGAAGGACAGGAACGGCAGCTTGAAGACGAAGTACCCGACATCCTTGTGGAATTGCGGATCTCGCACTCCGAAGTTCCCGCCGTGGAGGAACAGCAGCCAGTGCTGCCACTGCGATCCCGTGCCGCCGCCCACTGCGAAGGCGACGAGCAACGACACGATGGTCCGCACGGCGAAGCGGTGAGTCCCCACGGCCGTTTGGTAGCGGCGGACGAAATCGAGCTCGGGTGACATGAACAACGCCCGGGGGGCAACCCGGTCGACAACGAGGAGGCTCACCCAGCACGCCGCGAAGAACAGAGCGGTGAAGAAGACCTCCAGCTCCAGTTTGGTGATCGTCATCGACCGCCAGACGTCGTCGAAGGCTTCAGAACGAAACCACAAATAGTTCGTGAAAAGGTTGGCGATCCCCTGGAGGACCACGAGGATGACGATGAGGGCGACGATCGCGATCAGGATGCCGGCCTGGTATCGCCGCATCACCTGGCCAGTCGGCAGTGCTGCCTCACTGGGGACTCTCATACCCTCACCTCAGTCATACCTTCACCTCGGTCATACCCTCACCTCGGTCATACCCTCACCTCAGCCACTGGCCACGAGAAGGCACCTGCATCCTGGATGGACGGGGGGGTGCACCTGCCCGGTCGGCCACTCGTTGCCGGCGAACTGATCGCCTGCGAGCGCGTTGTCGTCGCAGTCCGGGCACGGCTGGCCATCGTCGTCGACAACCCACCGCACGGTGGTCCCGCCCGCCGCAGCCACCGCACCCCCGGCGAACGCACGAGTGGCGAAGTCGCCGGCAATGCCTTCGATACGCGGGCCTTTCCACTCTCGATACGCCCCGCCGGCCGCGTCGTGCGCGCCGTCACCGAGCTCGCCGAGTGCAGCGAGCGACTCCGCCAACCGGTGCCGGATCAGACCTGCGAGCTCCTCGGCCAACTCGTTGCCGAGCACTCTTCCCGCTTCGCTCGCCGATGCCCCGATCTCGGCATCGTCGCTCTCGTCGGCACCGGCGCCGTCGCCGCGCAACCACGACCGGCCGATGAGCCACCCGTCCGTCAGGGTGCCCGACGCGGCCTGCGAGTACCTGAGGCGCTGCTCCCCCTCGGGCAGCAAGGCCTCGAGCACGGGTGCTCCGGACGCGTGGCGCATGGTGTTGAGAAGCTCGTTTTGATCGTCCTGCAGTGCTCGCTTGAGCGCCCGGGACAGTCGCTTGATCACCGGTGCAAGAACCTCGTCCCGCCGGGCGAGGGCGGCCACGTCGGCCGCTTTGGCGCTCTTGGAATCCTCGCCACCGTCCAAGAGGGCGGTGGCGGTCGCGGTCTCCGCCGCGCTGCCATCGCCGGCTGGTGACTTTGGTGGTGATAGTTGGCCTACGGCCTCGAGCGCCACCGCCTCGACCTCGGGCTCTGGCTCGGCGCCTTCGACCTCGCGCTCTGACTCTGGCTCGGCGCCTTCGGCCTCGGCCTCAGGCTCTGGCTCTGGCTCTGGCTCTGGCTCTGAGCCGACGGCAGTTTCGGCAGCTTCAGCAACATGGGAGTCTGCAGCCTCGGCGCCAGCCGGGCCCGCCTCGGCGGGCTCCGTAGCGGACTCCGCACGACCACGCGAGGCGCGGATCCGTGCGAACAGCTCATCGACGCTCCGCCGAGCGCTCCTGGTGTCTCGAGGGGTGTCGGCGACGCCGCCGGCTTCCTCCCTGCCTTCGCGCTCCACGTTTGTGAGTTCTTCCGTGGGCGCGGCCTCGAGGTCTCCTTCGGCCGCTGCCTCCAGCTCTTCCGCGAGCTCCACCTCGAGCTCGGCCTCCAGCTCCTCTTCCAGCTCCGCCTCGGAGCCTGCCTCCAGCTCCTCCTCGTACTCCTCCTCGAATTCCTCTTCGAACTCCGCCTCCAGGTCGGCGAGGAGCTCACCGCGAAGCTCGAGGGCGATCTCGGGCTCGAGGAGCGTGTCAACCTCGTCGTCGGCCACCTGCTCGGCCCGGTACCCCGCCTCGGCAGCGGAGAGACGGGCGTGGTGCTCAGCGTTCGCCAGCCGCTCCCGCAGAAGATCGACGGACTCGGCCACGTTGTCCACGACTTCGACGAGCGAGTCCCGGCCCGAGCGCAGCTGCTCCAGCTGCACGAACAAGGAATGACGCCGTGCAGACAGATCGGACAGCACGGACTTGCGGAGCAGGCGCGCTTCGCGCACGGCTTGGCGGCACTGCTGCCGGGTCGCCTCGGAGATTGCTGCAGATTCGTCTTGGGCAGCCTCGATCAGCGCTTCGGCCTCGGCGTGGGCGGCCTCCGACAGCTCGGTCGCCTCCGTTGCCGCAGCCTCAGCCACAGTGGAGGCTTCTTCGGCCGCTGCCTCCACGAGGCCGGTCGACTCGTCCTCGGCAGCCGCGATCCGGTCGACCGCTTGCGACTCCGCCTCGGTCACGAGCTCCTCGGCTCGCGCCTCGGCTTCGGCAACGAGCTCCGCGGCCCGAGCTTCCGCCCTCGACATGACCTCCCTGGCGGCTTCGTGAGCGGTCTGCAGCACTCGGGCCGTCTCGGCCCCCACGGCCCGGTTCAAGGTGGCTTCGTCGAGCACCGGCGGCTCGGCTGCCTTGCGCTCGGCTTCGGCGACTCGCCTGCGCATCTGCGCCTCGCGCTCGAGCAGCGAGCGGACTTCCTCGGCGATCGACTCCAGATAGCGGCGGACGGCGTCGACGTCGAGGCCCTTCCTCGCCGCCGGAAACGTCCGCCTGGCGATCTCCTCAGGGCTCAAGGACGTATTCGACGAGATCGACACGAGACGAGGATCTTCCGACATGGCGACAGACTACGGCCCCGGCGTCATGAGGACGCGGGCCGTTCGACCTTGCCCCCGAAGCGTTCCAACACCTTGATCGCCTGCCCGATGCTCGAGACAGAGAAGACTTTCAGCGTCGGCCCCGCATACTGCTCGGCTGTCTTGTAGTTGGCCGGCGGCACGAGGAAAATGCTCGCTCCTGCCGCCCGCACGGCGATGGTCTTCTGCTGGATCCCGCCGATCGGCCCGATCTGGCCCGTCACCGACATCGTCCCGGTCGCGGCCACTTCGTGCCCGTTCGTCAGGTTGGCGGCGTCGAGCTTCTGGATGAGGCCGAGCGTGAACGCGAGACCGGCGGACGGCCCCACGATGCCCTCGCTGTTCAGGTTGACGGTGAACGGCAGCTTGCCGACCGAGTAGGACTGCTCCGGATCGAGCACACCCAGGCACGCCACCGGATGGCCCGGGTGGCCCTTGGCCGGAAAGTACAGCGAGCCCTTGTCGTCGATCAGCTGAGCGATCGGGTACGGCGACTTGACGTTGCTAGGGACGCAATCAAGTTGAGCACTTGCGCCCTTGCCCTGGAGCCTCCAGACACCCATGTTCAGCGTCACGTGAGCCAGGGTCCCGCTTGGGTAGGCGCGGTAGCCGAGGACTACGGATTGCCCGGGTTTGTACGTCGACAGGTTGGCGCCGAGATCGTTGAGACTGGACACCGTTGCCTTTCCGACCGACACCACGACGTCGCCCACGAGCAGCTGCTGGTCTGCCGGCGATCCCGGGTCGAGGGCGTACAGCAGCGCACCGTTGGGGCGCACGGCCACGTGGTAACCGAGCACGTTCAAGGCGACCACGGTGGCCGCCTGCTGGGCGTCGGACATGTCGAGCACGCCCTCGGTGTTGTACTGAGCGTTGGTCTCGGGTCCCTGGACCTCCGCAGACGAGATGATGACGGCGTTCGAGTTCAGCTTGAACCAGAGCCAGTCGATCATGCGCAGCCGCGTGACCTCGACGTCGACGAGATCGATGGCACCAAGGTGCTGCTGGGTCAGCGACTTCGGCACGCCGATCAGCGGCCCGACGTTCTGGGCGGTCCCCGGGGTGAGCGCGTAGTACGGGAGAGTGACGAGCGACGTCACGATGACCACAACGGCGAGCACGATTCCGATGGAACTGATCACCTTCCACCGCTTGCGCTTCCGGGCCGAGTCGGTGAGTCCCGCAGTCGCCTCGTCGCCCGAGGTCTCCGGCAGCAGCTCGGGCGCGACGGACATGTCCGGCGGCTCGGACGGTGTGTCCCGCGTCCCTAGGCTCTCGTCATCGAGGAAACTCACAACCGCCAAGCCTTACACGCAGCTGACCCATACGAGACCGCGCGCCGTCGAGGCGCCGCTGCGCTCGCAGGCCACGAAGGGGACCAGCAGGCGGCGACGAGCGCCTTCGGGGACGAGGACCCCGGCGTTCGGGCGGCCGCGTTCGCTGCTCTGGTGAGGATGGGTGCAGCCGACAGCGGCGTCGTCGGACGGGCGCTCGGCGACGCCTCGCCGGTCGTCAGGCGACGGTGCGCCGAGCTGGCGGCATCGCTCGAGGGCGTCGACTACTTGCCGCTGCTGGCCGATGAGGACGCGAGCGTCGTCGAGGCGGCCTGCTTCGGCTTGGGCGAGCTTCGGGACGTCCGTGCCGTCGAGTCGCTGTGCCGGATCGCCACCGAACATGCCGACGCACTCTGCCGGGAGTCCGCTGTTGCGGCGCTCGGTGGCATCGGCGAGCCCGAAGGCCTCCCGGCGATCCTCGCCGCACTCGGTGACCGGCCAGCTGTGAGGCGCCGGGCGGTGATCGCGCTTGCCCCCTTCGATGGCCCCGACGTCGACGAGGCGCTAAACCGTGCCCTCGGTGACAGGGACTGGCAGGTGCGCCAGGCGGCCGAAGACCAGCTCCGGCCCTGAGCCCTCAGGAACCGAGCGCCTGAGCCCTGAGCGCCCGGGCGGCGCCGAAGACGGCAACGGTCTCAGGCGAGCGCACGAGGTGGATGGGGATGCCGGCCGCCGTGGCGAGCCGCCGGGTGAAACCAGCCAGCAGCGCACCACCGCCGGCCAGGTACAGCCCGCGGGTCAGCAGATCGTTGGCCAGGTCCGGTGGTGACTCCGTGATGCACTCGACGGCCGCAGCGATGATGGTGTCGACCAGATCGGCCATCACACTCGCCACTTCGGACTTCGACAGCACGATTGTGCGAGGGATCCCGTTGCCAAGGTCCCGCCCCCGCACCTCGACCTTCATCTCGTTGTCCGGCCAGGCGCTGCCGATCGCCAGCTTGATCGACTCGGGGATCCCCGACCCGAGCACGAGGTCGAACGACCGAAGGCACAGCTGCCGGATCGCCTCGTCGAAGTCCTCGCTTCCGATCATGAGCGAGGCCTCGGTCACGACGCCGCCGAGCGCCATGACGGCCATGTCGCTCGTCCCGGCGCCGACGTCGAGCACCATCGACGCGATCGGCTCGTCGATCTCCAGCTGGGTGCCGATCCCGCACGCCACGGCATGCTCCACGAAGTCCACGTTCCGGGCACCGGCCTTCTTGAACGATCGCTCAAGCGCCCTCCGCTGCACGCCGGTGGCGCCGCCTGGCACACAGCAGAGCACGTCAGGCCGGTGCACACCGGATCTCCGTGCTCGCCGGAACAACTCGGCGGCGATCTGGTCGGTGAGCTCGAGGTCGACGAGCTGCCCGTGACGGACAGGCCTGACGATCGCCACCTCGCCGGCCGCTCGGCCTGCCATTTCGCGGGCCGCCTCGCCAAAGGCGAGTAATCGGCCGCTTGGGATGTCAACGGCCGCCACCGTGGGCTCGTCGATGAGGAGGCCCTTGGTCGCCTCGACCACGAGCGTCCTCGACGTGCCGACGTCGACGGCGATGGCCCGGCTCACGACGGAGCCTCCACGTCACGCAACGGCTGGGCGCTCGGGCTCCATCCCGAGCCCTCCGCCCAGTGCTCGAGCTTCCAGACCGGCACCGTCGTCTTCAGCGTGTCGATGAGCCAGCGGCAGGCCTCGAACGCCTCGGCCCGGTGCGGCGCCGACACGACGACTGCGACCGACGTCTCCCCCACCTCGAGCCGGCCCGTGCGATGCCACAACACGATGCGACCCACTTCAGGCACCCGCGTCCGGGCGCCGGCGGACAACTCGGCGAGGCGAGGGAGCACCTGTGACTCGTAGGCCTCGTAGTCGACGGCGATCACGCCGCTCCGCCCTTCGGCGTGGTCCCGCACCACCCCAAAGAAACCCACCACCCCTCCCCACTCCGCTCCCCCCACCCACTCGAGCGCCTGGGCGTTCGGGAGCACGGCCTCGGTGAGCAAGAGCCAATCGTCCCCCTCGCGTGGCTCAGGGAAGGGCACATCGGGCATGGCTGCATGGTACGCAGCAGCTGCGAGCCTTGCGACATGGCTGCCCGCGCCCACGAAGGGCAGCTCGATTTGTATCCTCGTAGGGCGTGGCCGGAGTACCGAGTGAGTACGACGACATCTTCGATGACGACGAGCCAGGTCGCCTGCTCCCCCAGGACGACCGGATCTGGCGTCATCCGTCCGAAGTCAGCCTCGAGACGAACTCCATCGCTGCCGAAGCTCGAGCCGCCCGCGACCGATGGATGTCCAGCACGCCCACCAGGGCAGGCGCCTGGTCGGCGGGTCTGGTCGGCGCAGTGCTCGCCACCGGTGTCGTGCTCGTCGGCATGCATCTGACGGCCTGGCTCGGCGAGAACCATGCGCACCCTTCCTACAGGATGGCTGCCAAAATCGTGACGACGACGCTCGCCCTGGGTTCCACCGAGCAGGTCACGTCCCAGACCGAAGGGATCGCACAGACCGTGGCGACCGGACTGACGGTCGTCACGGTCACCGGGTCGCTCGGCCGCTCGGCATCCGGTGACGGCGTGGTCATCAGCACCGTCGGCAACCCGGCACGAACGATGATCCTCGTGCCGGCTCCGTTGGTCGCCAGCGCCTCGTCCATCCAAGTGACGACGTATGACCGCCAGGTCTTCGCCGGTCGGCTCGTCGGGTCCGATCCGGGGACGGGGCTGGCGGTGGTCAGCGTCCTCGACAGCGACTCGGTCCATCAGCTGGCGTACGCCAGCAACCCCGTCCTGCAACCGGGCGGATGGCTTGCAGCCGAATGGGCGAACCCAACCGACGCGGTACTTTCGATCGGGGCTGTGAAGTCATTCGGCGAGGCGTCGAGCAAGGCCGGTCCCAATGAGTTCCTCCTCTCGGTCGACCTAGCGGTGCCGGACCTGCGCTCGGCCCCGGTCGGAACCGTGCTCGTCAACGCAGAGGGCCAACTCGTCGGCATCGTCACAGATCGCAAGGGCAACCGCGTCACCGAAGTCCCCGCATCGCTGGCGGAGCTGGTCGGGACGGACATCGCCCGGAACGGCAGGTTCGTCCACGGTTGGCTCGGGATCAGTGCCAAGTCCAGCTACTCCCACCAGACGGTGAAGTCCGGACGGCCGTCGGGGGTGCCGTCGCCGACGCCGCCTGGCGTCGAGGTCGTCTCGGTCCCACGGGGCAGCTCGGCCGCAGTCGCCGGGCTGAAGCCGGGCGACGTCATCGAGGCGGTCAACGGCCTGACGGTGCGTTCCATGCAGGACCTGGGCGCCGACTTGTACGTGCTGCCGCCAAACTCAGCGGTTCGGCTGACGGTGGACAGCGACTCGACGGTTCACACCGTCAAGACGATGCTCCAGCCGGCCGCCTGACCACGTCGCCCCCGTAGCATCGAAGAGGTGAGCGACTCGCCGTTCTTCGGTGGCCCAGACTTCCTGCGCGGCATGCTCGGCGACCTCGTCCGGATGATGCCGTCGGGACCTGGCCTCCAGTGGCAGCTGGCGTACCAGCTGGCCCACCAGATCGCCGCTGCCGACGGTGGGGATGTGAACCCGGATCCGATCGAGCGAATCCGGTTCGAGGAGCTGAGCGCCATCGCTGAGCTGCACGTCACTGAAGTGACCGGCATGCCCGTGGCTCCGTCCGGTGGCGCCGTCCGCTTGCTTCCGGTCAGCCGGGCGGATTGGGCGCACCGGATCCTCGACACCTGGAAGGGCGTGCTCGACCGCCTTGCCACGGTGCTCGCTCCACCCGGCGCCCCGGCGGGAGGTGACCACACGGGGGAGACGACCTCGGGAGACGGCTCGACCGGGGCCGGGGCCGCCGGGGGTTTGGCCGCCCCGGACTCGGGCTTCGGTGAGCTCGCCGACCTGTTGTCCCGTGGGGCCAGTGGTGGAGACGACTTCGACGAGCCGGACGAGATGGCGACACTGCTGGGGCAGTGGGCCACCGCCATGTTCCCGGCGATGACCGCTTGGCAGATCGGCTCCGTCGCCGGCCACCTCGCCGAGCGGGCGATCGGCCAGTACGACGTGCCGCTCGCCCCCGCACCGGACAACGAACTGTTCGTGGTCAGCGCGAACATCGCCGCCGTGGCCGAGGACTGGAGCCTTGCCCTCGACGACCTGCGGCTGTGGCTGTGCGCGCACGAGATCGCCTACCACGCCGTCCTGTCACGGCCGGCGGTCGCCCAGCGGATCGCCGACCTCGTCGTCGACCACGCCGAACGGGTCCGCCCGGACACAGCGACGCTCGGGCGCCTCCTGCAGGAAGCGGACCCGACGGACATGTCGTCATTTGCCCAGCTCCTCGGCGATCCGTCAGCGCTCGTTCCGGACACGGCGAACGAGCCACTCGAGCGGGTGCGCGCCGAGCTCGACGCCGTCACGGCGGCGGTGTCCGGTTATGCCGAGCACGTCACCGGGATCATCGCCAGCCGTCTGATCGGCAACACGACGCCGATCGGCGAAGCCATGCGCCGGCGCCGTGTGAGCCGAGGCGACGGCGAGACTGTGGCCGAGTCGTTGTTCGGTCTACGGCTCGACCAGGCGCAGATGGACCGGGGCGAGCACTTCGTGGCCGGTGTGCTGGAGCGTTCCGGCGAGCAGCAACTCGCGACGATGTGGAATGACTCGGCCAGGCTGCCAACACCTGCCGAGGTGGACGCCCCGGGTCTGTGGCTCGCTCGGCTGGACCTGCCGGCCGATCCTTGACCTCGTCCGGGCCGCTCCTCCATCCCCCCGGGCGGAGTTAAGCGGGACTATTCGCCGGCGGCGATCTCGACTTCCTCTTCCGGCACTCCGAGGTCCCACTGCAGGATGATGTTCTCCCGCTCGGCATCGCGGACGATGCGCTCGCGATTGCGCCGGAACTGCGGGTCGTGAGGCGGCAGCAAGACGAGTCGTGCGAGCGCCCTCTGGCGGAATTCCTCGATCAGGCTCCGGTCGCCGAACTCTGACTCCACCTCCCAATGAGGAGCCACTGGGCCCAGGTACACCATCCTCACGTGACCGCGCGGTGGTTCCGGGACGTGTTCTGGCTCGGGTGTGGGCGTCGTGGTCATCGGCCGGGATTGTACCGGGGTCAGGACACCTCTCCTTGCCGGGCGAGGTGCGGGCCGGTCAGCCTCGCTGCGGTCGGCCCCTAGGCCCGCAACATGATGCTGGCGATCACCGGCCGGATCGAGTTGGTCGCGATCGCGAACCCGACGTTCTGCGCCGGGGCGTTGCCTGCGCTCGAGGTCGCCACGGCGGTGTTCATGGCGATCACGTCACCCCTCGAGTCCACCAACGGACCTCCGGAGTTGCCGGGGTTGATGGGCGCGTCCGTCTGGATCAGGCCGGTGAGGTGCTCGACAAGGGCTCCACTCTCGTTCTGTGTCGTGAGCGACCGGTTCTCGGCCGACACGATTCCTTCGGTCACGGTCGGGCCGCCGGCAAGAGCAAGGGCGTTGCCGATGGCGATCACACCGTCGCCTTGCACCGCCATGCTGGAATTCCCGAGCGTCACGGTCGGGAGCCCGCCGGTCATGCCTTCGATCTGGATGAGGGCGATGTCGCGGCCGGGATCCGTGCCGATCACCCGAGCCGGATGGCTCTCGGTCTCCCCGACCAGCGTCACCGTGATCGACGTAGCGCCGGCGATCACGTGATTGTTGGTCAGCACGACACCGCTCGACCGGATGATCATCCCCGTGCCTGCTCCCTCGGCCAACTGGCCGACCTGCCCGGCGCGGTAGCTGCTGGTGTCGATCGACACTACCGCCGGGAGCATCCGGGCAAGGATCGCCTGCACGTCGCCTGGTGAGGTCTTCGGCGGGTTCGTGGGGAAGAATTCTCTCACCACGGTCTGAGGCGCCCTGCTGGCGAAGATCGCCACCACACCACCCGACACGCACGCGCCGACCAGTGCGGCGACGAGGGCGAGGCCGAGCCAACCGGGCAAGTGGCGGGGCGGACGCCGCGGCGGTCGCGGCGGCCGGGTTGGGACCGGCCGACCCCAGGCCCCAGGCGGGCCCGGGTACGCCCCTTGGCCGTAGGGGTAGCCACCGTAGCCGTAGCCGTAGCCCCCATAACCGTACGGCGGGTACTGGCCACCTGGCTGGCCCGGCTGGCCCGGTTGACCCGGTTGACCGTAACCCGGTCCTGGGTAGGGGCCGCCTTCTTGGCCAGGCCACGCGCCGCCCGCTGGACCGCTACGGCGATCGTCGTAGACCGATCTCGGCGGCCCCCACGGCGTCGCCGGCGCCCCGTATCGTGGGTGTACCGGCGCATCATGGAGGCTGGGCAGTGGAACTGCCTGCCGCTCCGGAGGTCCGCCGGCCGGCGGTTCAGGTGTCCCGGGCGGAGCCGGCGGCGAGGCGGCGCCGGGCGCTGGCGTCGTCGGCTCCCAGGACAACCACTCATCGCCGTCATCAGAGCGCGACCCGGCGCTTGAATCGGCCTCCGGAACGGCATCCGGATGGGTCGCCGCATCCCGTCTGCCGGCCTCGTCCCCCGGTGCTTCCGGCGCCATGGGAACCACGTTAGGACCCTGCCGGTCGCCAGCCATCGCCCAAACCGGTCGGAAACGGCTCAGGCGACCGTAGAACTCTCAGCAAATCTGAAGGAAGAAAACGCCCCCGTGCGCGATGTGTCACCCCGCGACCCGGTAACAATTGGTATTAATGGATAGTTTGTGGATGGCACAAGGCAAGTGCAGGGACCACCCACCTGACATGTTCTTCCCGAGCGACGGTGTCGGGGTGGATGTGGCACGCCGCATTTGCGCTGACTGCCCAGTGAAGTCTCCCTGCCTGGAGTACGCCATGGCGAACCATATTGACCATGGTGTGTGGGGTGGAACTTCAGAGCGTGAACGCCGGCGTATCGCACGGCGCCGGCGGCTGGCTGCCGCCGCATCTTCGTAAAGCCTCGGCCTCAGCAGCACCTGCCCGACTAGGTCGATGTCGAATCATCGGCACGGGCACTCGCCCAAGCGCCACGATCGAGGCTCGCCTCGCCGCCTCCCGCGGCGACTGACAGCAGCCGGGGCCAGTCGAGGACTGCTACGAGGCGCTTTGTTGGGCGAGCACGCGCGCCCGCCGCACGCGGCGGCGCTCCCGCTCGCTCATGCCGCCCCAGATCCCGAACTTCTCGCCATTCGAGATGGCGTAGTCGAGGCACGACTCACGGACGACGCACCCGCGGCAGACCTCCTTGGCCTCCCGCGTGGACGCTCCCCTTTCGGGGAAGAACAGGTCCGGATCGACGCCCATGCAGTTGGCGCGTGTCTGCCACGAACGGTCCGGTCCTTCAAAGATCAGCGACTGGAAGGCCACCAGCATCCCCTCCCCAGAGGTGACTCGCAGTCGTGTAGTTACACGGCTGTAAGCCATAATGACCCTCAGAGCGGCGCGATGCAAGAGGAAATTCTCGGCGGGGGTGCCGAACGGTGCCCGGCGGCGTCGCGAGCCAGGCCGAGACGGCCTCCCGAACAGTGCCCGAGCAGCGGCCGGAACCCCTGGGTTCAGGCCGTGCGCCCATGGCGCCCGGGACCCCGCCGATGCTCGATGAAGTCCACGAGGACGTAGTCGCCCAGCGTCTCAGGAGTCGTGAAGAACGCCCGCCCACCGTTCATTTGCGTGATCTTCTCGACGAAGTCCCGGAGGTGACCGGTCGCGTCGAGGGCGAACGTGTTGAGCCGGATCCCTTCGCGCGTGCAGCGCAGCACCTCGGCCAACGTGGCGTCCACGGTCGCCCGGACCGGCGGGTAGTTGAAGAACACCTCGCCGTCCTCCATCAGATGGGCGGTCGGCTCACCGTCGGTGATCATGAAGATCTGCTTGGTGCCCGAGCGGCTGGCGAGCATGCGGCGGGCGAGGATCAGGGCATGCTGCATGTTCGTGCCGTACACGAAGTCCCATGACACCTCAGGGAGGTTGGCAGCTTTGATCTCCC
>Ga0187860_1001621_pt1 | contig 19616 bp, 17 predicted proteins | sample June2016WEW_10_4_FD_132981 | JGI IMG/M metagenome (GOLD analysis project Ga0187860, IMG submission 132981) | Peatland microbial communities from SPRUCE experiment site at the Marcell Experimental Forest, Minnesota, USA - June2016WEW_10_40 | ecosystem: Environmental > Terrestrial > Soil >...
GCCACACGTTCACGACGGCCACCGGCAGTCCCTTCACCGACACCGCCACCGCTACCGGCACCGACACCGCCGACAGCCTGGCCGCGCCCACCGAGAGCGCCTCGGCCAGCGTCACCGTGACGCCTTCGTTCACGGCGAACCTCACGCCGGGGTTCTGGAAGAACCACCAGGCCGCCACCACGGCGTTGTTGCCGCAGACCCTCGGCGCTTTCGCGGTGACGACGTTCGCTCAAGCCAAAGCCATCCTGTCCGAGATGGGTTGTGGAAACGTCGGCGCCCTCAACTGCATGGCGGGCATGCTGCTGGCCGCCGAGCTCAACCTGGCTCAGGGCGGTTCCACATGTATCGTCACCGACGGGGTCATCGCCCAGGCCAACGCCCTGTTGATCGCTTACTCGTACGACGGCCCCGGCCAAAGCTTCAAGTTGACCAAGTCGGATCAAACCCTGGCCATGAAGCTGCACGACGAGCTCAGCGCCTACAACATCGACGGAATCCCGACCTGCTGACGTTGTCCGGGTGCTGACCGGGAGATGCTCCACAGTCAGCACCCGGACGACCGATTGCACCGGGTTCGACGTGCCAAAGCGACTCATTGAGTCGCCCGCACGTTGTCAAGCAACGTCGAGCGAACTGCAAGGGTGCCGCGGGACAAGCCGCCAACTGCTCGTGGTACGGAATCTTGGAAGTCGGTTCTCCGACACCCCTCCGATGCCACCAACCACCAGGGGTAGGGCGACGAGGCCTACCACGACGGCTGGGCCTCGCTGAGCGTCTTCAAGGGCGATTACTGGCTCCCGGGTGGCTGTCAGTCCTGCCGGCGCTGCACCGTCCCTGTCAGACGAGGAACAGCTCACCGCCGCTTCCTGCCGAAGTCGTAGTCGGATACGGCCCCGATCGGGATCGGTCGTCCGTCGGGGGCCCGGCCGGGCTGACCATCCGACGGTCGTCGAGGATTAGGCGGTCGGCCGTAAGTGTTACTCGACAATCAGCCACGGTGCGCGATCGGTAGCTGGCGGATAGTCGCCGTGAAGGACATCAGGATCGAAGTCGATTCCGTTCGGCCAGGTCACGCTGCTGCTCATGACGTCGCCCGTCGCTTGGCCCGGAATAGGCAGGATTTCTCAGAGCTTTGACGAACGGAGCGTCAAGCGCCTCAGGGAAGTCGAGCTGGCGAACGACATCATCGGTGACGAGGAAGCTTCACCCGCCTCCGCACGAGTTGAGCCACGGTCCGACGATCACCATGGACGCTCGTGAGGGGCCATTGTGCTTTACGCTGGTTTTCTGGAGTCATAGGCTTGCGTTGCCCGTTGAGAATCCTGCTCGGTGGGGCAGGCTGAGCACAGAGGGTGTGCGAGGAGGGGGTCGGCGTGGCCCGTGGAGTATCAGAGCCCACGCTCACCTCGGGAGAGCGCGACCCCGTTCTGAGTCCGCAGGCGCAACCATCCGCTGACCCCGACAGGCCACGGGATGTTGGGGAGCCGGGTGAGAGCGGGCTAGTCGTACGTAGACGTGACGCGACTGGCCGGAGAGACGAACGAGCGGCCGAAGCCGACGACGTGAGCTCGAAGCTGGACAAGCTGCTCCAGCGAGACCTGGGGCGCCACCGGGTTCTGATCGGGCTGGCGATGGTGGTGGCTTGGGCGGTCATCTCGGCCGTGGTCTCCTTTGAGCTCACCAGCGGTCGGTACCAGCCGTCGGTCGCCACTCGCACGCTGGCGTGGTTGTTCCCGGTGGTGACGGGATCGATGGTGGGGGTGATCCTGGTCCTCGGCCACATCGCCGGAGTTCGTATCCGCGAGGGTCTGAACGACGCCGACGAGGCGCTGCGCTCCATCGAGTTGGTGACCGATCCTTCCCTGTCCTTGCTGGCTCTCGATGACCTGCTCGACCAGTTGCTCGCGCGGGTGACGCAGGTGCTCCACGGCGACGTGGCGGTCGTCGACTTGCTTTCCGAGGACGAGGCCCAGCTCACCCTGCGGGCGTGGCGCGGGCCCGACGACCTCGTACGGCCCAACAGGAGGGTTCCGCTGGGTGTGGGGATCGCCGGTGTCGTCGCCCAGCGTGCCGAGGCCGTCATAGCGAACGACGTCGGGGTCGCGACTTTGGAGGCACCCTGCCTGGGCGAGTGTGTCGCTTCGTTGGTCGCAGCGCCGCTCCTGGTGGGTGCCAAGGTCGTGGGCGTATTGATGGTAGGCACACGTGCGCATCATCGTTTTCGTGAGCGGGACCTCCAGTTGCTGCAGTTGGCCGCCGACCGCTCGGCAGCGTCGATCGAGCGGGCCAGGCTGGACGAGGCCGAGCGCCGGGGCAGGCTTGGCGTAGAGCATTCCCGGCGCCACGTGGCCTTACTGGCGAGCGCCGGGTACGTGTTGGCCAAGGCACTCGAGGACTACGACGAGGCGATGGCGAATCTGGCCGACGTGGTGGTTCCGGCCTTTGCCGACTGGTTCGCGATCGACCTGGTCGATGATGAGGGGGAGCTTCGACGGCTGGTCGAGCGTGAGCGGAGCGACCTCGAGGTGCCCATCCACCGAATGCAAGACCATGCCGAGGACGAGACCGAGGACGTCGCGCCGGGCTTCCTTAGAGACGGTCGGCTCGGCGAGGACAGCCACTTGGGGCTGAACGAGCTCGTGCGCAGGGTGATCTCAACCGGGCGGCCCGAGGTACTCATGCAGACCAAACGTGTCGGGGCACCGCACGGCGGCGAGCCGGCGCCTCTCGGTGAGTATCTCGAAGCTGTACCCGCGTCGGGGATCGAGTCGATGCTCGTCGTGCCGGTCCATGCCCGCGGCCTCTCCTTCGGAGCGCTCACCTTCGTGACCAGCTCCGGACGGCGTGGGTACAGGCGTTCGGACTTCGAGACTGCCAAAGGGGTCGCCGAGCGCGTGGCGATCGCGGTCGAACGGGTCCTGCTGTGGAGCGAGAGCCGCGAGGCGGAGAAGGCCGCATCACGGCGCGCGGCGGAGAACACCAGCCTCTACCAAGCCGTCCGCAGCAACGAGCAGCGCCTACGGGCGGTGCTCGACTCGTCTCCTCTCGCGATCGCCGAGCTGGACCTCGACGGGTGCGCACGTTGGTGGAACCGGGCCGCGGGCGTGCTCTTCGAATGGGAGGCGCGGGGCGGGGATCCTTGCCGGATCGTCGCCCGTGACGAGGTGTCGGAAGCCGCGCTTGCGCAGCTGTGGGAGCGCACGAAGCAGGGAGAGTCGACGCTCGGCGCCGACGTGGCGGCTTGTCTTTCGGACGGGGATCTGCTCGACCTGTCGGTCTCGACGGCGCCGCTTCGCGAGCACGAGGCGGAGGTGACCGGGATCCTGATCGTGGTCGAGGACGTGACCGAGAGGCGCCGGATGCTGGAGCAGGCCCAACAGGCCGAGCGGCTGGCGGCCATGGCCCGCCTGGCAGGGGCTGTGGCGCACGACTTCAACAACCTGCTCACGGTGATCCTCGGCTGTAGCGAGGTCCTCCTTCGCCGCATGAGCGCGGAGACCTTGCCGAGTGGGCACGGGGCGCAGCTGGAGCAATTAGAAGAGCAAACAGGACAGAGAGGACAAAACGCGCAACGCCGGCAAGGCGCAGGGATGGTGACGGAGCGTTATGCAGAGTTGTACGCGCAGATAGAGGAGGTGGAGGCCATAGAACGCGCCGGGCGCCGAGCGGCAGCACTCACGAGCCAGCTGCTCGCGATCGGCCCTCGCCAGGTGGTCGCGCCGGTGGTGGTCGACCCCGACACGTTGGTGGCGGAGATGCGCCCGATGCTGCTCCGCGTGCTTGGCGCGAGCGTGGAGCTCCAGCATGTCCCAGCCTCCTCGCAGGTGCGCATCGTCGTGGACCCGGCTGAGCTCGAGCGGGCGGTTCTCAACCTGGCGATCAACGCGTGCGACGCCATGCCCGCTGGGGGGCGCCTGGTCGTAGAGAGCCAGCTGGTCGCAGAGCGGCACCCCACCCACCCTCGCTGGGCGGCGCTCGTGGTGTCGGACACCGGGACCGGCATGGACGCGCAGACGGCCGAGCACTGCTTCGAGCCGTTCTTCACGACCAAGGACGTCTCGAGGGGAACCGGGCTCGGGCTGGCCGCGGTGCACGCGATGGTGACCCAGGCCGGGGGGCACGTCACACTGGACAGCGCGCCAGGGCAGGGGACCACGTTCACGTTGTGGTTCCCTGCGGTCGATGCCGAGACGACCCGCGAGGGCGAGGAGGAGATGGCCGAGCACTTCGGGCACGAGCTGGTCCTGCTGGTGGAGGACGAGGACGAGCTTCGCCGCCTGGTCGCGCGTGAGCTCACCTGGCGTGGCTATCGCGTTATGGAAGCCTCCGGGGGCGCGGAGGCGCTCGAGGTCGCGGGCTCGCTCGACGAGCAGGTCGACCTGCTGGTGACGGACGTGGTGATGCCCGAGATGAGCGGCGTGGAGCTCTCGAGGCGGCTCAGTGAGAGATGGCCGTCGGTTCCGGTGCTGTTCGTGTCCGGGCACCTCCAAGGAGGTCGAGCTGTTCGCGAGGATCTGGCCGAGGACGCCGAGCTGCTGGCCAAGCCGTTCACCCCCGACCAGCTGGCGCGGCGGGTACGCCACGTCCTCGACCGGAGGGTTGCACCAAGTCCTGAGCCAAGTCCCATTTGAGCGCCGCCGTCTCGGCGCGACCCCCGGCTCACGTGGGGAGGGCCAACCACGGTCTCAGCCAGGCGGCTTCGATCAGGGCTCGAAGCGGTAGCCGACTCCTCGCACGGTCTGGATCCACCTCGGCTCGTTCGGATCGGCCTCGATCTTCTTTCGGACGCGCCGGACGTACTCGGTGACCGTGTCCGCGTCCTGCCACTCCGCAGAGGAGTCCCAGACGTGGGAGAGGAGCTGTCCGCGGGTGAAGACCTGGCGTGGGGAGCCGGCGAGGAACGCGAGAAGGCCGAATTCCTTGGCAGTCATCTTCACCAGGGCGCCCGACAACCTCACCTCGTGTGCGGAGGGGTCGATCTCGAGCTCCCCGAATTGGATCACCGGGGCCGTGGGCTGTTGGGGGCCACTGGTGCGTCGCAGCACCGTGCCCACCCTTGCCGCGAGCTCGGCGGGAGAGAAGGGCTTCACGACGTAGTCGTCGGCACCGAGCTTGAGCCCGAGCACCCGGTCGATCTCCTTGCCCCTGGCTGTGAGCAGAATCACGGGTAGGTCGCTCTTCCTGCGCAGGGCGGCGAGGACGTCGAAGCCGTCCTCGGTACCGAGCGTGATGTCGAGGATCACGAGGTCCGGCGAGCGGGCGTCGAGTGCGGCGGTGACCTCGGCGCTCGTGGCGGCCTCGTCGGCGACGTAGCCCTCGGCCTCGAGCACCCGCACGACGAAGTTTCGGAGGTCGGGGTCGTCGTCGACTATGAGGATCCGCCCGCGCTGGCGGGCTTCCGCCCCACTCCGAGTGGGCGCGTGGGTCGTGTCCGGGGTCACCTTGACCGAGCGCCTTCCGCCGCATGAGACGCGCTCATGTCTTTTCAGTCTAGTCGGGACCGGTCAGCGGTCACCCTGGTCCGCCGGCAGCCTGGTAAGAGGGTGTCCTCGGCTGTTCTGGATGAGTCGGTGAGGGGCCTGCGCGACCTGGCGAAGAGCGATGGACAAGGTGACCACCCGCCAAGCCGGGGGAGTTGGGGATTCGTTGATCGACTGTAGGTCGTCCAGTGGCTCCCGTCGGTCAGACTCAACAGGTGGCAGAACTAGGTGTCTCTAGGAGGTTCGGCGCCCGTGGAGGGCGCCTGCGCGTTTCCGGGAGTGCGGAGGCTCGGCCCGACGAGCCGACGGTCCTGCTCGTGGGCACACACGACTGGGCCATAGAGCAGTCGGCTACCGAGCTCGAGGCTGCCGGCTGGCAGGTGCTGCGCTGTCACGAGCCGGGGGAGCCGACCTTCCCGTGCAACGCACTGATAGAGGGCCGCACGTGCCCGCTCGAAGTCGGGTTCGACGTGATTGTCACCGTGCGCGCCCGAGCCATCAGCGCCCTCACGCAGCCGGAGTTCGGGGTGGTTTGTGCCCTGCACGCGGGTGCCCCCCTAGTGGTGGCCGGTGTAGCGTCCGAGCGTCCTTTCGGACCGTGGACGGCGGTGACCGTGGAGCAGAATGGCGACGTTGTGAGCGCCTGCCGGATAGCTGCTGCCGAGGCCCTCGTCCCCAGTCCGACGCCAACACCCTGAGAGTTAAGAGGAGCAGCTACATGCCGGGCAGCAGCAGGAAGATCGTCGACATCGAGCCCTGGCTCGAAGAGCTGTGGGCTGCTAGGGGGACCGACCTCCTGCTCACAGCGTCCGCCCCGCCGCTCATCAGGGTGGACGGGGAGATCAGGCCGGTAGAGGGGGCAGAGCCCCTGACCCCTTCGTCGGTGGAGGGGCTGGTGCACACTATTCTCGGCGAGGAGCTCGTGTCCCGGTTCGTCGCCGAGCGCGAGATCGACTTCGCCTTCTCCTGGAAGGAGCAGGCTCGCCTGCGCTGCAACGCCTTCCACCAGCGCGAGGCGGCCGCGCTGGCCATGCGGATCATCCCCTACGAGATCCCCGGGTTCGATTCTCTCGGCATTCCGCCCATCGTCGAACAGCTGGTGAACCTGCCGATGGGCTTCGTGATCGTGACCGGTCCGACCGGGTCGGGGAAGTCCACGACGCTCGCCGCGATGATCGACTACATCAACTCCCAGCGGCGGTGCCATGTCATCACGATCGAGGACCCGATCGAGTATGTCCACGGCAACCGCCGCTCGGTTGTCAACCAGCGAGAGGTCGGCACCGACACCGAGTCGTTCCACAAGGCGCTTCGCTCAGTGCTTCGCGAGGACCCCGACGTCCTGCTCGTGGGCGAGATGCGCGACCTCGAGAGCATCGGTGCAGCGATCACCTTCGCCGAAACCGGCCACCTCGTGTTCGCCACCCTGCACACGAACGACAGCGCCCAAGCGCTCGACCGAATCGTCGACGTGTTCCCCTCCGATCGTCGCGAGCAGATCGAGGTGCAGCTGGCCTCGACCCTCGAGGGCGTCGTCTACCAGCGCCTGCTCCCTCGGATCGGGGGCGGCATGATCGCCGCCTACGAGGTGCTCATTGCGAACCACGCCGTTCGGAACCTCGTACGCGAGGGCAAGACCCGTCAGCTGCGAAACGTGATCACGACACACCAGTCCGAGGGCATGCAGACTCTCGAGATGGCCCTCAGCGCCCTGGTGGCCGAGGGGACGATCGACTACGAGGCAGCGCTCAAGGTGAGCCTCTACCCGAAGGAGATAGCCAAGCCCATGCCCGTCCCCCAGGCGATGGGTCTCGAGACGTCCGTCGCTGCGGGGGCACCCGGAGGTCCCCAGACCGGCTCTCCACCGCCGCCTCCCTCCGGTCAGGGGCAGGGCTGGGTGGCTGAGCCCGACCCACCTCGAGTGGCGTCGGTCTAGCCGTGATAGTCGGTCGCGTCGGGCGAGCGTCTCGCGCTGAGCGTGGCCAGATGCCCGCGGAGGCATAGTATGTCGAGAAAAGAATGTAATCGGCCCGATCGGATCCTGCGGTTTCGACGCCTGACGGGTCCTTGCGGGGGAGGCGCCGTGGTTATCTGTGGTTCTCGCCGTTGGTCGGAGACCGCTGTCTGCCGTAAGGAGTGCTGGCGCTGATGTTATGGCGACGTATCCGGTCGCTTGTCGAGCGGGCGACCAGCCGCTCGGCTCGGTGCTCGCGTTGCGCGCGGGCTCACGGCGAGGAGGGATTCACCCTCATCGAGCTTCTGATCGTGCTTGTCATCATGCCGATGGTGATCGCTACGATCGCCATTGCCATCATCACAACCCTGAAGGCCACGGACACCAATGATCCTCAGGGCACCGCAGCTCGCTTGGCGGACTCCCACGACGCCCAGATCACCTCGGCATATTTCGTCCGCGACGTCGAGAGTGCGCAGTCTGTTTCCACGTCCAGTTCACCGGTGTGTGCGCCCGCTGGCAGTGCAAATGAGCAATTGTTGGGTCTGAAATGGTTAACGGGTGGGGCGCAGGTCTATGTGTCGTATTTCGCCTCAACATCTCCTGCCGAGCTTGTCCGCTACTACTGCTCGGAGACCTCCATACCGCTGCCTGCCGTATCTACTTCTGTCGTCTCTATCTCTGTGGTATCGCATGACGTCTTCACTGGCCTCACCAATACACCCACTCTCCTTCCCCCCTGTCCCAGCTCGGGATTCGGGTCTGGGGCAAGCAGCTGCGCCTGGGATTCAGGTCCGGCAGCTCCGGCTGTATATGCCGCGGTCACTGTGAATTGCAATGATGGCACTTCGCGTTGTGCAAGCAACGGCCCGTATTTGGTCTCAAGCACCTTCACTGATGGCGTGTCGAACACCGATTATTCGTGGAGCTCAGCCGCCGCCGACTTCACAAGCTCAGATGTGGGCGCATCCATAACCGGGGCGTACATCCCGACGGGGACTACTATTCAATCGGTTACCAACTCGACGCCACCGACGGTCGTCCTTTCGAAGAAAACCACCGGAAGTGGTTCAGGACTGTCGTTCCAGCTTCCGGACCGCGGTGTCAAGACCGTCCAGTTGACCGTTCAGGTGTACAAGAGCCTCTTCACGTACTCGCTCACCGGAACGCCGCGGCACGCGAACGGGAGCGGCGCTGTTGCTGTCAGTGCCCCCTTCGCCCCACCGTTCATCACCAGTGGAGCCGTGGACACGGGTAACTGCACCTTCTTGGTCAACGGTGTCGCGGCTGTGAACAACTCCGGCACTGTTTCCACCGGGCCGAAGGGATCCCTGCAGGCGACTGGTCTTTACATGGCGAACCCTCCCGGTTCCAAGAGTGGGAATGTCCCGACGAACGTTGTGTACGGCAATCCGGTTCCGAGTCCGTATGCGGGTCTCACTGAGCCGCCAACGTCTGGGTCGTATCCCACTTACCTCGAGAGCGCCAGCAACTGGGACCCGAGCTCCCTCTCGCAGCCGCTCGCGAAAGGGATCTACATAGTACAACACGGAATGTCGTTAAAGGGTGGAGTCAACGCCTCCAACGGCGTGTTGTTCTACGTCGAGGGCGGTTCGGTGGACCTCGGCGGAAACGGGAATATGAACCTCTCACCGCTTTCTCCAAACTGGGAGGGCCCCACGCAACCGCTTCCGGAAGTAGTGGTGTGGATCTCGGCGAGCGATACGAGTGCCTCACTGACCCTCGGGGGCAACGGCAATGCCACCACGATCAACGGAGCGATCTACGCGCCAACGGCGTCGGTGACGATGAACGGTGGAGGGAACAGCGGCGGGATCAACGTGCAAGGGTTTGATGTGAACTCTATCTCGTGCAATGGCGGTGGCGCCGTCCAATGGAACCTCATCGCCGGGTCGCCACTGTCGTCAGGGAGCTTCGACCAGCCGGCGAACCCGAACATCACCCTGGGACAAAGCGATACCGACTCGGTCACGGTGACTGGGGCCGGTCAACTCGCGCCGACGGGTACCGCAACCGTATACGAGTGCGGTCCGGAGGTAGTAGCTACCGGGTGCACCTCGTCGACAGGGACGCAGGTAGGCTCGGGGACCACCTTGACACCGGGTGCGAACGGCACGTCGACGGCGACGTCAGCTCCCTTCACCCCATCTGCTGATGGCAATTGGTGCTTTGCTGCCTACTACTCGGGGGGCGTGAGTTACAATTCCTCATCCGACACGTCGATCGATGGCTGCATCAGCGTCTCGGGTCCTCCAGCTCCTTCCATCAGTTATCCAACTGCGGGAAGTTACTGCACAGCCAGCGGGAAGAAGTGCTCTAAGTGGAGTGGTGCAATAACGGGTACGGCCGGCGACGCCGGCGGTCCTGGCATCGCCAGCGTCCAGGTGTCGATCGAGGACCCCAACGGCAAGTGGTGGAACGGGACGGCGTTCGTCACCTCGGCGACGGCTGTGTCAAACACCGCGACGGACACCGCGGTTGCAAATGACTGGAGCACCTGGAGCTACGTCTTCTCGAGCTCCAGCTTCCCGAGCGGGGACACAGGGCACTACACGGTTCTCGCGACAAGTAAGGACAATAACGGGGTTACAGGTCTTCCCGCAACAGCGACGTTCACGTGGAAGGGCTAGCCAGCCGCCCCCCTCAAGCCAATCATGAGGATCTCAAGTCACCTTCGAACTGAATGTGCCGAGTATTCGAGGGCCCGGCGCGGGCCTTTGACGAGGCTCCCGTTTGGTCGCGCTGAGACGCGTGACGAGAAGGGTGACACCTATATCGAACTCCTGATCGCGGTCGTGATCATCGCCTTTTCGGTGGTGGCCATCCTGGGTGCTCTCACCACCTCGATTACGAGTTCAGCCGAGCACCGCAGCCTCTCCGTCGAAGACACGTTGCTAAAGAGCTATATGGAGACGGCGAAATACCAAATCCAGTTGCAGCCAACTCCGGACTTCATGCCTTGCGCGACCGTCAGCACATACACGACCGGAGCGAAGTCAATTGTGTTCACGAATTCTTACGCCCCGACCTATACGGTCGCCATCACGCAGGTGAAGTATTGGAACGGGACTGCGTTTGTTAGTACGTGCAGTAACACGCTGGGCCAGCCGAACCAGAACAACGGCATCCAGCTGATCACCGTCACGGCTGGCAACACTCAGAGCAACGTCAGCGGCGATCTTTCAACCGTTGTTCGGGACCCGAACTGGAGGTCTTGCTATGAATCTGGCTCGACGACCTCCTGCTGACACTCTTCAAGGTGAGAGTGGTGCCGCGCTCGTCCTCGCGCTCGTGTTCCTGATCATCGGTTCCTTGACGGTCTTGTCGCTGACGAATCTCGCGGGCACCAATCTCGAGAACACAGCCAACCTTCAGGGTCAGCGGACGGTCGAGTACACAGCTGACGGCGCAATGGACGCGGCGATCCAAGCGATTCGGTATCAGGCGAATGTCAGCTCACACTGTCCTTTTCATACGAGTTGGCCTATCGACGGGATTTCTTACAACGTTTTCGTGAGCTGTACCGGCACTCCCATCAATGCAACGGTCACGGCAAACTCGCCCACGCTTAGCGCTGTGCCTGGGTCATCGTTCGTCCCACAAGACGTCGGACAAGTGGTCTATGAGTACCCGGGTACCACTGCGATCCCGGCTGGCACGACCGTCGCAGGCTACCTCAACCCCACGACGCTGTCCATGTCACAGCGTGCTTCTGGGGGAGCATCGGACGTATATGTCGGTACGCCAGCCGAACGACTCGTCAGCTTCGACGCCTGCACGTCGCAGTCTTCGCTGACGTCATGTCCCGGTACCCAGGCTGTCATCGCGGCCGTCGTCCTTTACTTTGACACCGATGCGAACGGTGTGCCTGGGCTGACGGGATACAACTCGACCATAGAGAGCTGGGTGGTGAACAGCGCCAACGGGTGATGGCCAGTATCGCTGGCAGAACTCGGCACCGAGTCTTGAGTATCGTTTTCGCGCGTGTCGATGCGTCGCCCGCAACGAGGAGCCCACCTTCCTTACCAAGTGCTGGCTGGGGTCGTGCCGTGCCCACCCGGTTGGCTGGCAGCAACGGCGAAGCTCCAGGGGATCACGATGTCGCCCGAGGACCCACAGGTCTTCAAGTCCTTCCTTGACGTTCTCGACTACAAGCCCGCTTACCAGGTCATAGCGCTGTTCGCCCCTGTGGGCCTACCGGATAAGCCGACTCCGCGGGGCCGGCAGTGCGATCGCGATGCGCGGCGCTTGCTCGGCCGGCCGAGGTTGAGCGCGATCGTCTCAGCACCCGCGCGAGCTGCATTGAACAAGACCACGTTTGAAGAAGCGGCGGCCGCGAACGGTGGCCACCTGAGCCCTGTCAGCTGGCGCCAACTGGCGCGTGTTTCCGAGGTCGACAGAGACATCGCTCCCTATTGGCAGCGCACGGTCTTCGAGGTTCACCCCGAGCTCAGCTTCTATCAGCTGAACGAGGACCAGCCTGTGCAGTTCTCCAAGCACTCCCAAGCAGGGCTGGAAGAGCGGCGGGCGATGCTCACGAATCGGTTCCCAGGCGTCGAGCGCATCATCGACACGCGGCTTCCCAGGGTCAGACCGGCGCACTTGTTCGATGCGGCCGTGTGCCTATGGACGGCGAGGCGTATCGTTGCGCGAGCGGTGAACCGCCTTCCTGAGGACCCCGAATGGGACAGTCTGGGCCTGCGGATGGAGATGGTCAGGTAACCTCGAGCGCGCCGCGAGCATGCTCGGTTTGTACCGGCGAACGGGCGAGATGCCCTGCACAACAACTCAAGCTGGAGTAGGCACTGCGGGAGGGGCGGCCGCGGCCTCGGCAGGCTGAGTGTGATCACCCGCACCGACGCGGAGAGGTCCAAAGCGAGCCTGGACCGGGTGATCACGAGCAAGAGACTCCGAATCTGCAGCGGCCTCGCCCGGCATCCGCCTGGGCCATGCCAGGAGCAGGAGGGCCGTAAAGACTCCGGCCATTTCCAACCAGTAGATCCACATTCCGGGACGGAAGTACGTGAGGTCTGTCAACCCTGCCCCTGCCATGCAAGCCAAGCACCAGCGCATCCAACCGCGCCTCGTGACCACGATCAGGGCGAGAGCAATGGCCGGCACCACGTAGTAAGGGACCATCACGGACTCGAAGAGGCAACGCGCGGCTAATGCCGACGCGGCCAGCCACACAACCCACATAGCGTTATCGCGACGTCGGCTTGCGATAACGCCGATGGCGGTGGCAACCGCTAGCCCGATGAGCCGCCCCGGTCCAGCAGCGACGGCACCGTGTTCGAGCTTGGGCGCCAACTGCACCCACGGAGTCGGAAAGTCCACCTTCGGGTAGTTGGGTTGGTCGAAAAGGGCGTGGAAAGTCGCGTGGGGATTCGGCACGGCCACCGCCACGAAGAGGAATCCAGGGATCACCGCGGCCCGCGCGAGCAGAGCTGGTGCCCTGCGAAGCCCGACCACACCGATGAACAGAGGTACGAGCGCGATCGTGTAGAGCTGCATTCCGATCGCACCCCCGAGCAACCACCCCGCTGCTGTCCAATGCTGCTTCAGCATCTGGTCGATGGCGAAGACAGCGAGCCCCAAGGCAATGACGTCCTCGGGATGGCCCCAGATGGCGATGGCCTGCCAGAGCGCAGCCGCCTCTGCGACAGCCAGCAGTCGGCGTCTTGTGAGGCTGATACGCAAGGTTCGCGCCAGCATGTCGAATGCGAACAGCGCCACAGCCGAACATGCCAAAATGACCGGCCCGATCAAGAGCCATGCGTGAGGATTAGGTAGGGGAGGAACTCCGGGCGCCGTCTCGGACAGCCCTAGGGCGGAGCTCAGCATCACGAACGGCGTCAACAGGACGTGGAAACCAGGAAGCGTGACGAGACCCGTTCGGGAGCTATAGATGAAGGAGAACCCACCCCAGCCGACCCAGTGTGCAGCCCTGACCGTTCCCCAAATGTCACCAGGTTCGAGCCAGTACCACGATTGATGCCGAACGACGGGCGGCCACCAGATGCTGTAGCCCATACCGCTCGCCACGACCAGCAGCGTGACCATCGAGAGCCACAGCGTTTGTCGTCGGCCATCGCCACACTCACCATCAGAGATTGTGTGACTCACGAGGGAGACCCGGTTCATGTGTCTTGAGTACTCATCTGGCAAGGAGAACCATGGCGTAGACGGGCCGGGGCGGGTGATACCTCGGCCCGTCTACGCCGGGCATTCTGGCTTCTACGGACAGTTTGTTGCGCCAGTGGCGCTGACTGAACCGTTCGCCGGGGTGTACACGATGGTGTACGAAGGGTTGCTCGGCGTCTCCCTGAGCCAGGGGCCAATGGTCTGGCTGCTGATCACGGTTGATGTCGTCAGATTCGACAGGTCTGCCGGATATGCGCCGGCCTCGGCCTTGTAGGCTTCGACAGCGGTTTCGGCGCTCTTTACGTCTGCTTTACACGAGGCAGTCACCGCGTTCGTGCTGGTCGTGCCTACCGCGAAGACCACGATGGCGGCCAGGATGGCCAGGATGACTACGACGATGAGGAGCTCGATGAGGGTGAAGCCCCCCTCGTTCCTCTTTTCCTTCATTCTCTCCCACATGGTTTAGGAGTTCCTTTCTGTATGTTGCCGGATTCGAGTCCGGCACGGTTGATGTCGTGCTGAATTGCAGGTTGAGGTGAGGTGCCTTTGCTTATACCGACACCTCCTCGTTCGCCCGAGTGGAGATCTCTCTGACAGCTGCATGGGAGGTCATGAGATGTGCACCTGGCGGTAGATCCCGTACATCGCTGAGATGAGGGCGATGGCCACGAAGCCGACGATGATGCCGACGAAGAGGATGACGGCCGGCTCAAACAGAGCGGTGAAACGCTTGAGCTTGTAGTCGAGCTCCCGGTCGAAGTAGATGGCCGCCGATTCCAGCTGGTCGTCCATGGTCCCTGTGCTCTCGCCCACGCGCAGCATGTGGCGAGCCGCCGGAGGAAAGAGCCCGGTCGCCGAGAGCGGGCCCGCAAGTCCGTCTCCGCGCATCATTCCTATGCGTGCATCTGCCAGGCCGCTTCGGTAGACGGTGTTCGTGGTGGCGTTACTCGTGACCTGGAGGGCCTCGGGCAGTGGGACACCGGTGCTCACCATCGAGTACAAGATCCGGCAGAAGCGCTCGAGGATGGCGGTACGGATAAGCTCGCCGAGGACTGGAATTTTAAAGAAGATCCGGTCCCGGATCGCTTTGCCGCGGTCGGTAACGATCCCGAGAACCACCATGACGATGATTACGGCCGCCGCCGCGGCAAGGACGATCCAGTCATTCGTGAAGAAGTTGGCGATCGAGAGCAGCATGCGCGTGGGGAGTGGGAGCTTCGCGTGCAGCGAAGCGAAGAACGTCTTGAAGCGAGGGAGCACCCACCCTGTGATGATGACCACAGCCAGGATGGAGAACGAGAAGACGATCCCTGGGTACATGAGCGCCGAGCTCACTTTCCGGCGCGCTTCGATGTCACGGTCTATGTAGTCGGCGAGCTGGTCGAGGACGGTGTCGAGATTGCCTGTGAGCTCCGCTGAGTGGAGAATTCCTAGGTAGTAAGGTGGGAAGGCCTCCGGGTGCAGGGCCGCGGCGCCTGCGAAGGTTTCACCCGAACGCAACGAGTCGGCCATCTCGGCGAGAATCCTCGAGAAGGCCTTATTCCCGAGCTCCTCTGTCATCACTTCGAGGCCCTCCAGCATCGGGATGCCGGCGCGTAGAAACACGGCCATCTGACGCGAGAAGTGCATGAGCTCGCGACGCGCGACCTTCTTCTTGGTGATCTCGAGCTTGAGAATGTTCTTCTTCTCGGCGATCTCCACCGGTGCCAGGTCCCTGTCGATGAGAGCGCGCCGCACCATGCTCGCTGTGAGGGCGTCCTCGACACCTGAGATGGTCGCCCCGTCGGAGCTGACGGCGGTGAACTTGTACTTGGCCATGGTCGCTATCCTCCGCTCACGCGGCGTAGATCGAACGGACGACTTCGGAGATCGTCGTGATGTCTTCGGAGATAAGGCGGACGGCTTCGTCGCGCAGTGTGCGCATCCCCTGAGACACCGCCATCCGCTGGAGCTCCTCCTGGGTGGCCCACCCGACGATGAGCCTCTTGATCTCCGGGGTGATTCGCATCAGTTCGAACACCCCGATGCGCTCCCGGTAACCGGTTCCCGCACAGAAGTTGCAGCCCTCGCCCTGCCAGAACTTCGCCTTTGGCTCGCCTCCGCTGTCTTCGTAGAAGGCGATCTCTTCGTCCTTGGGCTCGTACGGCGCTTTGCAGCTCTGGCAGATGCGGCGCACGAGGCGTTGGCTCACGACCGCCAGGACCGACGAGGCGATGAGGAACGACTCGATGCCCATGTCCAAGAAGCGGTGAAGCGCCGCCGCGCAGTCCGTCGCGTGCAGGGAGGAGAGCACGAAGTGCCCGGTGAGAGCGGACTGGACGGCCACCCGGGCGGTGTCCACGTCGCGGATCTCGCCGACTAGGATCACGTCGGGATCTTGGCGCAGGATCGAGCTGAGCCCAGTGGCAAAGGTGATCCCCGCCTGTTCGTTCGTCTGGATCTGGTTGATCGACGGGAAGACGTACTCGACGGGGTCCTCGATCGTCATGATGTTGCGGTACGGCTCGTCGATTTCGTTGAGCGCGGCGTAGAGGGTCGTGGTCTTTCCGCTACCGGTCGGGCCGGCACACAGCATCATCCCGAAGGGCGCGCGGATGATGTGGGCGAACGACTGGTGGGTCACAGAAGGCATCCCGAGATCGCTCATCTGGTAGAGCGAGCGGCTTCGGTCGAGCAGCCGCATCACGCAGGACTCCCCCCAGATGGTGGACACCGTGGAAACCCTGATGTCGATCTCGCGATCGTCGATCTCCATGGTGATCTGTCCGTCCTGGGGCCGCCGGCGCTCCACGATGTTCATGCCCGCCAGGATCTTGATGCGGCTGGTGAGCGCCGCAGCCATGGTGGCGGGCAGATCCACGGCATCGTGCAGAGCGCCGTCGATGCGGAATCGAACCCTGAGACGCTCGCCCTGGGGCTCGATGTGGATGTCCGAAGCGCGGTCTCTTAGAGCCTGAGTGATGATCAGGCTTACGACCTGCACCACGGGCGCGTCCTCTGCGATCGCCTGCTGGACCGTTGTCTCGACAGGCCGTCGAGGTGCCTCGGTTGCCTCGAAGGCCTGGACGTGCCTCTCGATGTACCCGAGTGCCCGGTAGGCGGAGTCGATCGCTCGCTGTACGTCAGAACGCGAAGCGATGGCCAGGCGTACGACGTGACCCGAGGCGTTGGCGAGGGTCTTCGCCATGTCCGGGCTCGGGTCGGACACAGCGATCGTCACCGCGTTCTCGTCGAGGGTGATGGGCACGGCCAGATGCGCGCGGGCCACCGTCTCAGGCAGGACTTCGACGGCTTCGGGGGTCGGGGTGGTCTGGGAGAGGTCGACGAGGGGGATGTCGAGCTGTTCCGACAAAACCTGTGCGAGACCCTGCTCAGTGATCGCGCCGAGCTCGACCAAGAGCGTGCCGATCCGTTTGCCCGACGACGAGGACTGCTGGAGAAGGGCCTCTACCAGCTGGGCGTGGGTGATCAGCTGTGCCCCTACGAGCAGCTCACCGAGCAGGGCGCGCGACCTGTCCGATGCCGTGCTCTCGGACGTCGGCTCGTCGCTTGCCAGCGACTGCGCGCCAGCGCTGCTGGCGACCGCCTGGCCGCGGCGGCCCGAGGTCCTTCGGCGTCTCATCGCTGCTGCCTTAGCTTCGAACTACCTGGGTGACGCCTCGAGGACGAGCTCGAGCAGGGCGCGCCCAGGCGCGCCGTACCTGCGCCTGCCGCCGTCGTACCGCCGATCAGCTCGAAGAATCGGACCTTCAAAGAAGACTCCCGCCTGACGTGCCGGGGCGCCCAGGCGCCCCGGGCGCTCGTAGCCACACGGAGAATGGTCGCCGATCGGAACCACTAGCCCGTCTATGGCACCTCAACATTCTGCCAACATCCCCAGCTCCTCGGGCTCCGGGACCGCGATGACGAGGGCTAGAAGGCCCGCAGTCCACCCGTTCTCCCTCTCTCGTATTGGTTGGGGATTAGTTGATGAGCGGTTGGCGCGTCAGTGAGATCGCTGGTCCAAAGTGGTTTCCGATCCGCGATTCGCGGTGAGGGCAGAGGGGTCCTGAGACGTATCGGGCAGCGCGGCGCGCTCCTACGGGGCTTCCGAAATCCTTGACATTCCGATCGACCAGGGGAATTTCGATGGAGTGGCTCTTCAGTGAAAAGCAGGACGGAAGTAAGGGAAGCCTTTCTTCGCGCACTGGTTCACATCGTGAGGAGTTGCGGGGCGACGTGAGGTGCGAAGCGTGGCTATGACGATTCCTTGGGCTGAGGTTGGGGAGGACCATCAAGGGCATCTTTTGCTGCGTAAGGGGGGAGGCACCAGAATGCCGACCTCCACGGTTACGACCTTGGCCCAACGCGCTGAGATCGTTGATCGTGGTGTCGAGACCTCTGTCCCCGCCGAACTGCCACAGCGCCTTGTAACTGTCAGCCTGATCATTCCCACGCTGAACGAGGCAGAGAGCATCGCGCAAGTCCTTCCGCGGGTCCCGGACACAGTCGACGAGATAGTGATCGTAGACGCCAACTCAAATGACAACACGCTGGATGTGGTGGCTGCCGTATGTCCCAGAGCCGTGCGGGTCACTCAGCATGGTCGAGGCAAGGGTGACGCCCTGATACAGGGGGTCAGAGCGTCACACGGAGACATCATCATCACAATGGATGCGGACGGCTCCATGGCGCCGGAGTTCATTCCAGAATTGGCGGCGCTGCTCATAGAAGGTGCCGACTTCGTAAAGGGTTCTCGGGTACTTCGAGATGGCGGGAGCGCGGATTTCACCCTCGTACGTCGCCTGGGTAATTGGGCACTGACCGTTGCGACCAACCTTCTTCACGGAACGCGCTATACGGACATCACCTACGGGCTCAATGCCTACTGGCGCCACGTGGTTGACGACCTCGGGGCGTTGTCACCCGGCTTCCAGTTCGAGATTCAGGCGGCGATAAGAGCGGGCCGCCGTGGCATGCACGTTGCCGAGGTCCCTTGTTACGAAGCCGCCCGGATTGGCGGGAAGTCGAAGCTACATCCATTTCGCGACGGGTTTGCGATCTTGAGGTCGATCCTGGCGGAGATCAGGGTTTCGGAAGCGACTTCACTTGACGAGGCGACGGAGCGCGCAGACGAAGCAGATGTTTACGCGCCCCGCGCGATGGCAGAGGTGTAAAGACCAATGACGCGTGTACCGCTCTTCAACGGATTACGAGAAAAGGAGCTCCACGAGATGCACCGCCTAGGGAAGCGATCCGTTGCAGGTCAGTCTGCATCGGGAGACAAGGGTCGTGCGCGGCATGGCTCCGCGCGCCGGATCTTCGGGATGGGAATAGGTCTGCTTGGGATCGGCTTTCTGAGCTTGCTGATGGCCCAATTCGCCGGTGCAAGCCCTGTGACGCTGACGGCGGCCACGGGGGGCAGCGCCATTTCGGCTGACACTGCCGGTTCGAGCACCTGGACCTCGCTCACCGGTCCTTCTGTGTCGAGCTTGAGCAGCGCGACCGCGACGACGGGCAGCGTGATCCTGACGGCGCCCACGGGCTTCAAGTTCGAACAGTCACCGGTGACCGTCGCCCTAATAGAGGGATCCGGCGGGAAGGGCGGGAGCCACGAGGACACAATCAGTTCAGAGTCCAGTTGCAATACCACGGTTGAGGGGAATGACATCGAGGTCACACCCACTGCCACGCAGCTGACCTTCTATCTGTGCCACGTGGGGGACAACGTCGACACCATCACAGTCGGCGGGAGCGGATCAGGCTACACGTACACTGCGGCGCCGCTGGCCGTGCAGCCAACTTCCGGCTCGCCACTGGCGTCGGGGAACATCGTCATGTCATCGAGCTCTGGCGCAACGTTCGGTGGCGTGACTGACGGAAGTACGAACTGGGGCACGTTGACCGAGGTGGCTGGCCCGGCGACGAAGATCGTGCTGTCGGGCGGGACGAGCCTGGCGTCGGCTTCCCAGGAGACGCTGACGGCAACGGTCGAGGACGCGGCGGGTAACACCGTGACCTCGGGTGCTGACTCCAGC
>Ga0187860_1001622_pt1 | contig 19612 bp, 16 predicted proteins | sample June2016WEW_10_4_FD_132981 | JGI IMG/M metagenome (GOLD analysis project Ga0187860, IMG submission 132981) | Peatland microbial communities from SPRUCE experiment site at the Marcell Experimental Forest, Minnesota, USA - June2016WEW_10_40 | ecosystem: Environmental > Terrestrial > Soil >...
CGGAAAAAGCAGCTGCGCGCGGTCCAGCAAATACTCTGTGTACCAGCGCGCACCGCGGATGGCCGCCTTGTACTCTTGCTGACTAAGCCCGCCGGGCTTAAGTGTTTCCCAAACCCCTGGATCGCTTGCTTCGTCGTAGCTTTCTCTCCCCCGCTCGCGGATGAACCGGTCGGGATCGAGTCCCCCCTCGAGCGTCACAATCTTGACCGCAAAGCCCTCCTCGGTCAGCAGCGCGATTGACTTCTCCGCTGCATTCGCGCCCGCCGTGTCAGGATCGAAGTTCACGATCACGTTCGATGTGTGCCGCTTCAGAATCGCCACCTGCTGCTCGGTAAATGCTGTCCCGCTCGTCGCAATCACGTTCTGGATTCCTGCCAGAAAAACGCTGATGCAGTCCATCTGGCCTTCTACCAGCAGGGCAAACTCAAGCGCGCGAATCGCAGGCTTCGCCTTGTCCAGGTTGAACAGCACCTGCCCCTTCGAATAGAGTGGCGTTTCAGGCGAGTTGATGTATTTGGCTCCCGCCTTTTCGCCCGTCTCCAGCGTTCGCGCCGTAAACGCGATCACCCTCCCGCCTTCATTCGCAATGGGAAACATCACCCGCTTACGGAACCGGTCGTAGATCGGTCCTTGACCTCCGTCGCCCTGTTCCTTCGAGCTGAACAACCCGCTCGCGCGCAGCGTCTCCTGGTCCGCCATCCCGCTCAACCGGTCGCGCAGAGCGTTGAAGCTGTCCGGCGCATACCCGATCCGGAATCTCCTGATCCCCTCTTCCGTCATTCCCCGTCCCGCCAGGTACTCTCGCGCCAGCGCTCCGCCAGGCCCTCGCAACTGCTCCTCAAACCACGCTGCGGCCGTCTCGTGCAGCTCCAGCAGTTTGGTCCGCATCCGCGCACCGGCCGCCTCCTCAGGCGATGAGAATTCCCTCTTCGGCAGCGGAATCCCGCACTTCTGTGCCACAATCCGCACCGACTCGGGAAAGCCAACGTTCTCGATCTTGCCCACAAAGCTGAACACGTCGCCCGTAGCCTGGCAGCCGAAGCAGTAAAAGAACTGCTGCCCCGCATGCACGCTGAACGAAGGCGTCTTCTCCTTGTGGAACGGGCACAGCCCCGTAAACCGCTGTGCCCCCGCCTTGCGCAGCCTGATGTAGCTCTCGATCACCTTCACGATGTCGGCCTGCTGCTTCACGGTTTGGGCAAAGTCTGACATGAATGGGTCTCCATTGAGGATAAGGCGCGGGTGGGCAGGCAAGTGTGGACCGGGTGGATAACTGGGCCAGCACGGCCTGGCCGCAGTTCACAGCACAATCGTCACTCGCGGTGTAGAATCCCCGGCATGAAAATCCTGGTGACCGGAATCCTGTTTCTGCTCGTCGCCATGCTCCAGGCAGGCGCGCAACAAACGCCTCCCAGCTCAAACGCTGGTGGAGGCGGCAAAGCGCCCGAAGGCAATTGCGGCCTCCTCTATGGAAAAGACCACGCTTTGACGTTCTGCGCACCCGACGGGTGGGTCCTGGACAACGGCATCATGAACGATCAAGGGATCTACGCAGTCTTTTACCCGGCTGGCTCAAACTTTCAAGACGCAAAGGACTCCGGGACCTTCATGTATTTCAACGTGGTGGGCAAAGCGCCGGATGAGACCGTTGCGAAAATGATGGCCGGCGACGCTAAACAAGTGCAGCACGATGCTCCAGCCGCCGTTGTCGTGCAGTCGGATCCAATCAAGATCGGCGACGATTCTGTATCCGTCCTTCGCTTCGCCCCGGGCGCCTTTGACCGCTTTGAGGCAGTCGCTTATATCGGCGAAGAAAAAGTACTCGTGATGGCGGTCATCTCCTCGAAAAACGTGGCGATATTCAAAAAGGACTACCCCGCATTCGTTCAACTCGTCCAGTCCTACAAGTTTCTGAGTACGAATGTGACCATCAAGCACAAGTAGAGGATGCCCCGCCGGGCGCCTGCCCCCCTCAAATACTTGTTGCAACGAATATCCCGCTGCTGCATCCAACAAAATGAAAGGAGCACCACCACATGACATCCGACGCCTCCACCACCACCTGGAACATCGATCCCGCCCACTCCGCGGCCGAGTTCAAGGTCAAGCACATGATGATCTCCAACGTGAAGGGCAGTTTCTCCGGCCTTTCGGGAGCATTGACCGAGCACAACGTCGACTCAACGCTGTCTTCTGTCACAGCCTCAGTCCCTGTGGCAACCATATCGACTGGCGACCCTCAGCGCGACGGCCACCTCAAGAGTGAAGACTTTTTCGATACCAAGAAGTTCCCCACGCTCGATTTCAAATCAACGAAAGTCGTTCGCAAAGGCGAGGCAGAGTACGAGGTATCCGGCGACTTGACGATTCATGGTGTCACCAAGCCAGTGACTTTTGCCGTGGAAGGCCCCAGCGCTCCGGGCAAAGATCCCTGGGGCAATACGCGCATCGGCCTTACTGCCACGACAAAAATCAACCGCAAGGACTTCGGCCTCGCTTGGAACGCGGCTCTTGAAACCGGCGGTTTCCTGGTGAGCGATGAAGTTTCCATCACCCTCGACGTTCAGTTCATCAAGGCCGCCCAGTAAGCGGCGGCTGCGGGCAGGGAATTCCCGGCCCCGGACCCTGATTCCTGATTTACCTGTTGCAACGAATATCTCCCCCCGCGCATCGAATAGAAGTACGCTAAGAGTGGATGACGTGCATGCTTCTCCAGGCGGGCCGCCCTCGAATCGGGCGGCCCATGCCTTTGCCCCTCATTCCGCCCCCGGAGGTCCACTATGTCGCTCAGAGCCGTAAAAGAGATTTACCAAACCAAGCCAACCATCGAGGGAGCCGGCGTCAAGCTCCAGCGCGCGTTCGGATTCGGTAAAACAGCAGAATTCGATCCGTTTCTCTTGCTCGACGACTTCCGCAACGAGAATCCCGCCGACTATCTGGCCGGCTTCCCTTGGCACCCGCATCGCGGCATTGAAACCATCACCTACGTCCTTGCCGGCGAGGTCGCGCACGGTGACAGCCTCGGCAACAAGGGCCGCATGACAGCGGGAGACGTACAGTGGATGACCGCCGGCAGCGGCATTCTGCACCAGGAGATGCCCAAAGGCGACGAGCGCGGCCGCATGCACGGCTTCCAGCTCTGGGCCAACCTGCCCGCATCGCTCTAGATGACTGACCCGCGCTACCAGGACATCCCGTCCAACGCCATCCCCGAGGTTACCGAGGATGACGGAACCAAAGCGCGCATCATCTGCGGAGAGTTCTGGGGCAAAACCGGCCCCGTCGAGGGTGTGGCAGCCGATCCTCGTTACGTCGACATCTCCGTTCCGCCCTTCAAGCGCAAGAGGATCAAGGTCGAGACCACGCGCAACGCCTTCGCCTATGTCTTCGCGGGCGCGGGAACCTTCCGCGATGCGTCCGAGCCGCAGGCTGTGCTCACAGAATCTGCTGTCGACCCGAATGCCCAACCGGTCTACGACGCGAACAACCATTCGCTCGTCCTCTTCGACCGCGGCGACGAAATTGTGGTCCAGGCCGGCCCCGAGGGCATCCGTTTCCTGCTCGTCTCGGGCAAGCCGCTCGAAGAGCCTGTGGCGTGGTACGGGCCCATCGTCATGAACACGCAGGAAGAACTGCGTCAGGCAATGGCCGAGCTGCACAACGGATCGTTCATTCGCCACGGCTGAACCGCGCCGCCGCCCGCGTGCCATCGTCCTCGCCTCTCAACCCAGTCGCAAAGGTGCAGGGCGGCGCGATTTTGCGCCTTTTCGCGTTGCTTCGATCCTGCTAAACTAACCACTGCCACGTCTTAGGCGCGTAGCTCAGTTGGTTAGAGCGCTTCCTTGACACGGAAGAGGTCGTTGGTTCGAATCCAATCGTGCCTACCATTTATTTTCAATAACTTGCGTCCGTCTTCAATGGAAGGCTGTTCGATTCTCACCTGTAAAACCTCACCTGCTTCTGTTTTCGAGTCCTCTATACCCTATTGAACGGTCCGCGATTTGGGCTGCAAAGCCCGCATCATCGAGTCCTGCGCGGCCAACATCGACGAATTTACTCGGTGAGCGTACAGCCCGAGCGTGGTCGAGAAGTTGGCGTGGCGTAAGAGCCCTTGAACCGTCTTTACGTCCGTTCCTTGGTTAACCAGCCAACTAGCCAATCCGTGCCGGAAGTTGTGGAAACCGAACCGCTGTCCCTTCTTGAGCTTCACCCCGGCGGCAATCGCTGCCGGGCGAAGATGGTCCCAAGTCAGAACGCTGCTCGACCTCGGAGCCTTCCCCTTCTTCTGCGTGCTGGCAAACACCCAATCGCTAGGCCGTCCATAAACCGTCTCCCGCTGCCAGTCCCGCAGGTACTTGGCCAGCAAATCGGTGAGCGGTACGGGAGCCTCGGAGTCTTCCGTCTTCATTTTCTCCACGATGGTGTCGCTGACCCAGACCCGGCGGAGGTTGATCTGCTTGTTCTGGTAGTCAATATCCTCCCATTTCAAGCCCATCGCCTCACTGATGCGAATGCCGGTTGCCGCCACGAGGATCGTCAGAGTATGCGCGCCAGTTTGCAGGAACCAGGCAATCGCGTCGTAGGGCAGTCTGGACCGAGTCCCAATTCTTGGTCCAGTTGGACAGTTTCTTGAGCAGCGACTGAAGTTTGTGCTCACAGGCAATTTCGCATAGCTACACCGTCCCGTGGCGAAGGTCAATCGCGAGCGCATCACACGAAAAGTATTGCCCTGGCTTTTTCAGATTTGCGCCAGCATCAAGCTGGATGCGGCACTCCGTGTTAACGAACATGGCCTTGTCTGCCAGCAGGTAGTCCAAAACCACGATTTTGTAGTGTTCCATTCTAAGATGGTGGCTATGAGAGGGGTACGGTTCTGTGACCCAGATCACATTGCCGGATGCCGTCGTTGCGGCCCGCAGTTCCAAGCAGGACGGGCTCCTGGCGTGATCGAAAAACAGCTTGTTCCCGAGGCTGGCTTAGAGGTACTGTGCGAGTGGTCGCCATCCTTCCCGAGCGTGATTTACGCAGATTTCAGCTCGGTCGCAGCCGCCTTCCGCCTGTTGCAACCGGACTCAATGCGGCGGTGAATCTAACTCTCTAACTTCCTGATGTACAGCCAAAGCCCGACCAACATGATAGCGATGGCGACAAGACATAAGCCGAGCCCGATGCGGCGATGGTTGCGCTCAATCATCGCGTCCTTGCCGGCCTTGAGGTTGGCGGCGGCGATCTTCATGCCGACTTGGATGTCCTGATCGACGAGGGCGGCCTGAAAGCTGTGGATGGTGACGCGCGCCTTGGTGAGAGCGTCGCGCGCCTGATCCTGGCTCAGGCGAGCCTCACTTACTTCCATGCCGGAAGACTCGGCAAGACGCAGAGCGTCGTCGGCCTGCTTGATGGTGCCATCCAACTGCGTGAGGTTGTCGAGGATCGAGGCGCGGGCGCGATCGCAATGGTCGCCGGGGGCATGGCAGCGCATGCAGACGCCGCCGGGGCCGGTGCTGAGCATGGCATCGGAAGGCATATGGATGCCGTGATTGCTGTGGCAGACGACGCAGCCGGGAAGGCCCTCCTCCTGAAAGACCTTGCTGTGCGTGCTTTTCGCGTACATCTGAGCCTGGAAGACGTGGCAGTTGGCGCAGACGTTCTGCACCTTGTCGACACCGGGCGGCACCGCTCCGTGGTTTCCATGACAGGTGGTGCAGGTCGGCGCGCTCAAATCGCCGCGCACCGCCAATGCGTCGTGGTGGACACTGGTGTTGTACTTGGCGAACTGGTCGGTGGGAATCCCGTACTGCTTCATGTAATTCGCGTCGGCGTGGCAGCGTGAACAGGTTGTGGCCACGTTGACGGGATTCACGGTGGAACGGGGATCGCTCGGCGGACGGATATCGTGGACGCTGTGGCAGTCGATGCAGACGGCCACCTTGGTGTCGCCGGTGACCAGGCGCTTGCCGTGCACACTGGTGTGGTATTCAGCCAACTGGTCGGTGCGCAGGCTGGGGTCGTATTGGCGCATGAGGTTGGGATTCGAGTGGCATGATCCGCACAAGTCCGGTATCTGCCTGCGATCTATCTTGCCCTTGAAGCCCGCCTTGCTGCCCATGGCCACCGTGGGATCGTAGCTCGAGGAGTCGCCGCCATGGCAGCTCGTGCAGGTCAGGCCCTTTTGCGCGTGAATGTCCTGGCTGAACTTGTCCTGTGTGACTCCCAAGGGTGCCGGCATCGCGGAATGGCAATCCAGGCAGGAGTTCACAGCCTGCCCATATCCCAGGCATGGCGCGAGCGCGACCAGCCCGGTCAGAACGGCAAACCGGGCGGCGGCGAACTGGCAGCGCTTATTTTGCAACATAGCCATAGACACTCATAACGATCATGTAAACCAGAGCAAAGACGCCGAGGCCGGTGATCCAAGTGCGGGTGCGTGCGGGCTTATCGCTCTCAAAGAAGGGAAGCAGCAGCCAGAACAGGCCGGCCAGGCTGCAACCGAGTATGCCCAGAACCTCCCCATCGACGATCCACACTTTCGAGGGAATGAGCTTGAGTGTCTGGTACATGAAGAGGAAGTACCACTCAGGCTTGATTCCCGCCGGGGCCGACGCAAAAGGCTCTGCCTTGACGCCGAGGTTCCACGGGAACAGCGCAGCCAGCGCGCCCAGCGTGCCGATAGCCACGTACCAGGCCATCAATTCGCGCAACAGAAAATTGGGAAAGAACCTCATCTCCCGGCGCAATGAGGGGTTCGCGGTCCACGCGGCTTCAACCTTGGGCGGCACGCTCATGCCCTGGCGCTGCACTAGAAACAGGTGGATCGCGATCAGCACGACAACCAACCCGGGCAGCACGGCAACATGGAATCCAAAGAATCGGGTCAGCGTGGCTCCGGTCACCTGCGGGCCGCCGCGAAGAAAGACCATCATAGGCTGGCCGATGATGGGAACCTGCCCGGCCATTTGCGTGCCGACCGTGGTGGCGAAAAAGGCCAGTTTGTTCCAGGGCAGCAGGTAGCCGCTGAAGCCGAATCCCATTACCAGAAAAAGCAGCAGCACGCCGCTCACCCATGTCATCTCTCTGGGCTTGCGATAGGCCTTTAGAAACAACACGCTGAACATGTGCACGAAGGCAGTGAAGATCATCAGGTTGGCCGACCACGAGTGGATGGAACGAATCAGCCAGCCAAACTGCACCCGCGTCATGATGTACTGCACGCTTTCGAACGCTTCGTTGGCGCTGGGGCGGTAATACAGCAGCAGCAGGATCCCGGTGAGTACCTGGACGATGAAGAGAAAAAGCGTGATGCCGCCGAAAAAGTACCAGTACGACAGTCGATGCGTGGGGACCGTCTTGTGCCGCAGCGGCGCGATTAGCCCATCCAGATGCAGCCGCTCATCCAACCAGCGATAGAGCGCAGCGAACATGGCTACGCCTCCCGCTTCCGGCTGACGACAATCTCGTCGCCGCGCAGATGAACGTCGAACGCATCCAGCGGCCTCGGCGGAGGACCGGAAACATTGCGGCCGCTGAGATCGTAGATTCCGTTGTGGCACGGGCACCAGATCTGCCGCAGATCGGCGCGGTACTGCACCGTGCAGCCCAGGTGGGTACATGTGGCCGAGAGTGCGCGATAGGTGCCGTCACTCTCCAGAATCAGCAGGCCGGGTCGGCTGCCGAATCGGAAAATCCCTCCGGAATTCGGCTTGAGATCGCCCACCTTCGCAGCCACCACCTCGTCGCCGCCCAGATCGACGACCGGCGGCGGCACAAGGAAGCGCAGCACGGGATAAAGAAATGAGGCCAAAGAGGCAAGCACGCCGCCGCCCAGGAACATCCCAATCGCGCGGCGCCGCGTGGTCCGCGTCTGAGGAATGTGGTCAGCGCACATGGCCGACGCCCCCTACCGCATACCGGCACGAAAACTCTGAATGCGTCGTCAAACCAGAAACCAAGAGCCGCGACCTCCCACGACAAGTTCGCCGGCACGCCTCTAGAGCGATTCATCGCTGAAACACCCTGTTTGTAAGCCGTGCCGAAACAATAGAGATCGTTCGAGATGCCGGTCTGTGATAAGGATCACAACCGGAAGTGCAAGAGCGGTCGTTCTGACTTCTGATCTGTGATAAGGACCACAAACCCACGAATCAAATGAGGCAAATCGGTTCTTTGAAAGGAGAGCCGTACGTGGTCACACACAACAAGCTGGGTGGACGAAGCCGATGCGGACGCAAAGCAGGTCGCGTCCGCCAATCAAACGGAGTGGGTACTCTTCGGGCGCAATGGGACCGCGGGACATTCCGCCCGCAGCTGCAGAATCTCCTCGCCATACGCGTTGTTGATTGCTTGTTTTCGCTGCTTCTCACTTCTCCAACGTGCGGACGTAGGCGATCGCGGCCTTGATCTGAGCGTCGGTCAGCTTGCCGTTCTCCGCGGGCATCTTGCCCTTGCCATTCTTCACGGCGGCAAAAAGTTCGGCGTCCGAAGCTTTGATCACCGCGGGATCCTTGAACGACACGGCCTTCAGCGCCTTACCCGCCGGATTGTTCGCCATACCGTCCGGGCCATGGCACATGAGGCACTTCGCTTTGTAGATATCTGCCCCGCTGCTTTGCGCAAACGCCGGAGTGACGAGGGCTGCCGCAAGACACAAAATCACGATACATTTTGAACTGACTTTCACGAGCGAACTCCTTTGCGCCGGGACTCACCTTCTGCCTTCCCGGCTTCGCGCCAGTATACGCCGATCACGCTCAGCGGCGTGCGTCTCCGCACGACCGGCGATCGTTGAATCGCAGCTGTCGATCATCAGGGCAGAATCGGGCTGCCACCATAAGAGTGGGGGAGAAGGAGTGAAGACGCTTAGCGCCTGATCACGGCGGTAGCTTGGCTCGACAAAGATCGGGGGTGCAAGACAAAAACTCCCAGAATCAGCATGAGACTGAGCAACAGTCCACCGAAGCCTATAAAAACCAGCACTTCCGGATTCATCGCCAACCAACCGAAGAGTCCGGGCGACTCCGCCCGACTCATCCAGGTGCGCAAATCCGCTGCATTCCAACTCTCGTCAATAAACGTCGCTCGCCATTGGAGATTATGGTCGAGCAGAAACATCTGGTTGGTGTGGATCATGACCGGTCCCTCGGTCAGGACCGTATAGTGGAAGAAATCGCAGAAGCGTCGAATGTCTGCGGGTCCAGAGCGCACGAGTATCCATGCGGATGGAAGTTTCTTTTGCACGCGAAACTGGCGCAGGGCCTGGGCATCGTCGCCTGGATCGAAGGAAAAGATCAGCACTCGATAGGGCGTGCCGCCGCTGATCTGCGAGGTCTCCTGAACCAGCATCCGAGCCAGGATGGGACAGCTCATCGTGCAGCGCGTATAGACCGGCAGGACAACGACGGGCCCCGTCCCGGCAGCCCTCAATTCCTCCCACAAGGTGTGCTGGACGTTGGCTTCATCCCAGACGGTAATATCCGGAATCTTTCCAGCGTTGATCCCTGCCGGCACTACCGCAACCGCTCTGGCGCCTGAGGCCAGCGCCAGGGCCAATGCCAGCCGGAAAAAATGATGCTTGAGATCCATGCTCTTCAATGTGTCATATTGACTGCGGCCGGGCTATCCGGCCTGAAGCCAGGCGCAGTCGTAATGCCGTTCTTCGCGATGTCGCGGATGGGTACGTAATAGGCCGCTGCGCACAGCAAGACCGCGGCCACCACCCAAGGTGTGAAGTTTCGCACCGCGGGAACGTCTTCGTCGTGATAAGGCTCGCTGGTCGGGAGTGAAAACGGCGCCTTCGAAGCTGCCGCATCCGACGCAGCCGCCAGACTGCGAATCAGGACGATGAAGTAAAGCAGGACAGCGAATCCCATGATGCATCCGCCCACCAGGCCCATGTGGGCTGGAACCCACCAGTCGGACCGATAGCTGGGTGAAGCGGGGTTCATATAGGTCAAGCCCAGGTTGGTGCGTCGCGGCTCCCCACGTAGGCCACCCATAAAGAGACCGGACGAGAAGATGAAGGTACCCCCCATCCACAGATAAGGCACGATCATGGCCATGGTTCCCGAAACCACCGGCTTTTTCAGAAGTCCAGTGACGATGAACAGGCTTCCGCCCAAGATTCCAAGAAAGATGGGCCCACCTACGGTGAGGTGGAAGTGAGCGGGAATCCACGCCGTGTTATGTACCACGTTATTCATACTGTAGGAAGCGTTGACAATTCCAGTGATGCCGCCAAAGAGAAAAATCAGCAGCCCGCAGAAAAGATAGGGAAACAGCCAGTTTTCAGGATTGAAATAGGGCAACTTGCTCCACCAGCCGAAGAGCCCTTTGCCGCCACGCTGGCGCGCCGCGTATTCCAACGATGCAGCCAGGGTGAAGGCCGTCAGCAGGCTCGGAATCGCGACCAGAAGTGTGAGAACACCCTGAATCCCCTTCGAGGTCGTGGAGATTCCCGGATCGGCGAACTGGTGGTGCAGGCCCAGCGGGCACGAAAGCAGAATAAGCGCCATGAACGTGAAGCGTCCCGCAAAATCGCTGAACAGCTTTCCCCCGGCCAGCTTGGGCAACATGGTGTAGTACATGACATAGGTAGGCAGCAGCCAGAAGTAAACCAGCGGGTGCCCAAAAAACCAGAACAACGTTCGGCTCAGCATCACGTTAATGCCGTGGGTCCAACCCAGCGACCAGGGCAAAAGCTGCACCAGCACTTCAACCGCGACCGGCAGTGTCGCCATTTGCCACACGGTAAAGGTGGCAAGAATGCCCACCACCCCCATGGGCGTCTTCCAGCCCCGATTCTCTTTCCGCCAGCGCAGATAGACGGGAATCCATGTCCACAGCGGCACCCAGGATCCGACAATGAACAAAACGAGTCCGACGTAAAACAACGGGTGAGCCATCAGGGGCGGATAAAACGTGTAGAGTACAGAGGCTTTGCCCAGGAAGATCATGGCCGCCGCCATCACGGCTCCTAACAGCATCAACGCCAGCGAGAGTGCCGCTCCGGCGATGGAAACCCGCGACTTCAATTCCTGGCTGACCACTGTATACCCCAAGGCGACGGCAAAAAAAGTCGTCAGGACAATCGCATTGATCACCCCGTGAGCGGTCAAGCCCTGGTAGTAATCGATTCCAGCCACAGAAGTGGCTCGAATCACTCCCGAGAGGTACATCGTCTGCAGCACGCCGTGATAGGCGCCGAAGATGAAAAGCGCGAGCGGAACCAGTAGTTCCGCCAGGATGATTCTGCGCAAGTTCGTTTGGAGTTCCATTATTTTTTAGAGACCCTCCAGGTACGCTTCAATCTTTGAGATCTCGTCGTCGGTCAGTGGCAATACCGGCATTACAGGCGGATAGTCCTTGACCGTAATTGTGTCTGGATGAAGGACTTTTTGGAGGAACAACGCAGAGTCCAGAGTCCGGGTGCTGCCATCGGTCAATGTGACCGGCGTCCCCCATGCGCCCTTGAAGGTTGGGCCCACGCCTGCGCTGCCATCGACACTATGGCAGGCGAGACAGCCTTTCGCATCCAGCAGTTTCATGCCTTCCGAAGCCGGAAGTCCCTCGACGGAATAGTCGGCGATCTGGTCGCTGACTTCTATCCGCGCATTCATGTTCTGGTGGTTTCTGCCGCAGTACTCGTGGCACACAATGGTGTAGATTCCCGGCTTGTCAAAATGCACGCGGCTGTTGGCAACCGCTCCCGGCACCAGCATCAGGTTCACGTTGGTTCCGGCGATCAGGAAGCCGTGGGTCACGTCCTTGGTTACCGCGTATATGTCCAGCGTGGAACCGGTAGGAACGCGCAGCACACTCGGCTCGAAGGCCCACATCCGCGCCACATAATGAACTTCGTAGTTCTTGCCTTCGTGCTTCGTTACCGATGCTTGCTCAAAGGGCTTTGACCCAAGGGGGATGCAAGTGGGCACATTGATGCCCATTCCCCAGGTGGCATAGGCAATCAATGCCAGGCTCACCGCGACCGAAGCGACCGCCACCAGGAACGCGCGCTTCTCAAATACGTTGATCGACATTTTCCGAGATCCTCCCTAGAGGCCCAATTGCCGATGCAGCAGCAAATAATAGATCCCCAGCCAGATAAGTCCATAGGCAGCAATCATCACGGCGAAGAACGCGATCGCGCCTCGAGGAAAGAAATCTCCATCACCAGGTCTTGAATCGTCTCTGTTCACAAGTGCTCCCCCTCAACCGACCGTAGTATATGCTGCAGATTATTCAATCCGCTATAGGATTCTCCGGCTATTGCTCGTTGAACTCTTCCATCCTCAGTGAGTTAAGGGGATCTACCAACAGTTGAGACTGAAAAGTCTTTCTCAATGTTTGGTAGCGAGCGATCTGGTGCAGGCCTCCGGATGAGTCTCTTCGTATGTTCACACGGGGCAACGGAATCAGCAGCCACGCCTGCAATCACCGTGATTCCCTCCGACATACGCCGCATCTGGTGTTCCTTTAGCGAGATGAGATTGTCCGCGGTCTTAGGCGAAGCCTGCCCCCCACCTTTCTTGACCTCTTCTTTCTGCACAAATTTAGGGTTCGATCAGGGTGCTGAAGCCCTAAAAAGGGTGCTTTAAGGTAATTTGCGCGCCAAATGCTCTCTTTAGAATCAATGAGTCACAAACTTGAACCTATTTGACACGGAAGAGGTCGTTGGTTCGAATCCAATCGTGCCCACCAAGTTTCGATTCAAAGACATCCAATCGTGCGCTTCGCCCCACCCGCTTTTTCCCACCCGTAAATTGAAGCCAGTGTTGCGTTTGATGCCATGATATGCTCAACCCAGATTCAGGGAGCATCGTCCATCACCGCGCCATGGCCTCTCAAGAGTCAAGCTCGCCGCCGCGGCCACGCCTGGTGGTTCAAATCGGCGTTACGGGCCATCGGCCCAACCGGCTATCCCCCGATGTCGCTTCAAGCCTGCCTGGTCAATGCGAACAAGTTCTCAAAGCCATCGCCGCTTTGGCCTCCCGCGCGCACGACCCTCTCGTTCATTCGCCGGAAGCCCCGCTCCTGCGCATCCTCTCTCCGCTCGCAGAGGGTGCTGACCGCATTGTTGCCCACGCAGGTCTTGCCTTGGACGCGGATCTGCAATGCCCCCTCCCATTCCACGCTGAAGAATACTGCCGCGATTTCGCCGCTCAAGCTTCGCGCGATGAATTCCATGCTCTGCGCGCCAAAGCCTCCGCGGTTTTTGAGGCCGACGGCACGCGCGACGCGGAAGCCGCCGCTTATGAACGCATCGGGCGCATCGTGCTTGAACAATCCGACTTTCTCATCGCCATCTGGGATGGCGAGCCCGCCGCTGGCCAAGGCGGCACCACGCAGATTGTGGAGGAGGCGTTGGCGCAAAACGTTCCTGTCTTCTGGCTGCACGCTTCCCAGCAGAAGGCGCCGTGCATTCTCCTCATCGATGACTCCGGCGACCGCAAGCAATATCCGTTAGAAGAGCTCGACTCGCGCTTGGCATCGCGGTTTTCGCAGAACCAGAGCGATGCGAAGAAAGATCTCAACTTCAGCCACGCCTATTACGCCGAAAAGCAGCCCAGATTCGATTTTGGTTGGCTCTTCCGCATCTTCCGCGATGTCCTGGCCAAGCGCAAGTTTCCTAAAGGATCGTGGAAGATCAAGGATTTTGAGCCGTCAGCGCGCGCCGAATGGGTGAAGATGAACTCGAAATCGCCCGCCCCTCCCGAGGAGACGCAGCGCTATCTTCTCGACAAGCTCTGTCCTCACTACGCCTGGGCCGATGGTTTGTCAGGCTACTATGCCGGCTTGCTTCGCTCAAGCGCGCTCGCCACCAATCTGCTCAGCGCTTGTGCCGTGTTGGTCGCAATGATCGGCTGGCTTTGCCACTCGTATCACCTGGAAATGCGCCGAATTCCGGCATTCACCGAATTCGCATTGATTACCATCATCCTCGCCATCACTTATCATGGCCGCCGAAATCGCTGGCACGAACGCTGGCTCAGTTACAGGCAACTGGCCGAGTTGCTGCGTCAATACTGCTATTTGTCTCCCCTGGGCTGCCCGCTGGCCACGCCTTCGCCACCCGCACACTTCGGCTCCGGTTCTGACCGCTCGTGGGTTGACGGCATGTTCCGCACCATCGCGCGCGATCTTGGTTTGGCTCCCGCCGTTGTTGATCGCGGCTATCTCGCCTCCATCGGCAAGCTGATCGAGAACATCCTTGACGATCAAATCGGTTATCACGAAGGCAACTGCAAGACCATGTCCAAACTGAGTCATCGCTTGCATCACATTGGAACAACTCTCTTCGTTGTCACCTTGCTCGCATGTATTGTTCACGTGTTTCACAACGCAGAATCGAACTGGTACGTAATCCTGGCAACCGTGCCGCCAGCTTTCGGCGCCGCATTCTACGGCATCGCCAGTCACGGAGAGTTTGCCCGCACCGCCGATCGCTCCCGCGCGATGGCTCTCGAACTTACGTCCCTCCAGTCAATCGATCTGAGAAATGCGCTCGATTCCTCAAGCGAGAGCTTCGCGGCTCTGCGCCTCGCCGCTCAAAGAATTGCAGGGGTTATGATTGCTGAAACCATGGATTGGAGCTTCGTCTTCCGCTATCGCACGTTGAACCTTCCCGGCTGATCGTTGCCGCTGTTTGCAGGGATGAACATGGAAAAGCGCTTCGAAAAGGTCTTTCTCATTAGTTTCGCCATTTTTGCCGTCGGACTCGGCTTCTGGGGATACGCCATCACCGGCAGCGATTACACCGGCGGCGCTTGTCTTCATCATATTTCTCCGCCCCCCTGTCCGAATCCAGTTCGCCCGTTCTCTTGGTTGGAGGGTTTGCACTGCCTGATTGCGTCCATCGGCCTCCTCCGCCTTTACGATCTATTCCAGCCCGGTGTTGATCCCTGGCAGCTGGTCGTCGCCCAGATCGCGGTGCCTGGAATCGCGCTGTTGTCCGCCGCGCAATTGTTCCTCAGCGGAGTCAGAAAGAACTTTCGCACGGCGATGGCCCGCCGCAAAACCGGCCACTCCATCGTTTGCGGCATCGGCGACGTAGGCATGCAGGTCATTCAGAACCTGCGGGCCGCGCATTACAGCATTGTCGCCGTCGATCTCCTGGGTGATTCGCCCTATGCCGCAACTTGCGAGAAAGCCGGAGTTCCGGTCCTTCAGGGCGACGCAAAGAATCCTCACGTGCTGCTCGCCGCAGGCATCCGCCGTGCGCAAACGGCGATCGTCTGCACAGGATCAGACAGCGAGAACATGGACATCGCACTCCAGATCGACGCCATCCATGCCCAGCCCCGCTACCTCAAATCGGGCCGGATTCAAGTCCTGGCCGAGCTGCGCAACGACTGGATGCACAAGCGATTGATCGCCAGCGATAAGCGGTCTCTCGGCTCCGGCCATGTCGATCTGCGCCTCTTCAACTCCTTCAACGCCGCGGCGCGTATGCTTACCAAGCACCTCTATCTGCCGCCCAGCCCCGAGTTTGAAGCGCGCACTTTTGTCCTTGTTGGATTCGGCGCCTACGGTCGCGAGATCGCGCTGCACCTCATCCGTTCTTCACCGGTCGCTTTGGGCCAGATGCTCAAAATCGTCGTCTTCGACCAGGACGCGGATGCGGCAAAAGAGAAATTTGCCGTTACCAATCCCACCGCAACGGAGATGGCCACGCTCGAATTCGTCACCGCCTCCGTCACGCCGGGATCTCCAGATCTAGCCCGCACGATCGAAGCCAAGCTCGAATCGGCCGGCCCTTTGCTCGGTGTCGCGCTCGCCCTCGGCGATGACGAGGTGAGCCTGTGCGCCGCGCTCGAAATGCGCACTCTGCTCGACCGCAATGGCCATCTCCACGTCCCCATCTACGTCCGCCTCGAATACTATCGCCGCCTCGGCGAGCTGGTGCGCAGCATCGAAACCATCTCCTCCTTCAGCGATCGCCTGCAGATCTTCGGAACCCTCGAGGAAACGCTTAGCCCGGAGGTCTTGTTCGGCTCCCAATTGGATGCATTCGCGCAGGCTCTTCACGAAGACTACCGGCAGCGCGCCCAAAACACGATCAATCCCCAGGCCAACGTTCCCTTCCGCGAGCTGCCTGAGTTTATGAAGATGTCCAATCGCTGGCGTGCCGACCACACGCCCCTCCAAATGGAACTGGCCGGCCTGCACCTGGCGCGCGATGTGCAGTCGCCCGTCGTCATCGCATTGAGCGAGGAACAGGTCGAGCTGCTTGCTCAGCTCGAACACCGCCGTTACAGCATTGAGCGCCGCCTCGTCGATATCCGCTTCGGTTCAGCGCAGCGCCATGGTGAAGGCATGCCACAGTGGAGCGATCTCAGCGACGAACAAAAGAACTGGGAACGGAACGAGATTGCCCGCCTGCCCGAGATCATGGCCAGGCTCGGTATCGAGCTCCATCCCATTCGCCCTGTGCGCCTCTATGGCCGGTGGCTGGCGAGCGCCCAGGCGGAACTTGACCAGTTGCTCGCTGCCCCCGCTTCAGCGCACTGCGGTTTGATCGTCGATCTCGACGAGCCCGATGCCGTGCGTACCGCCGCGCGCGCTCTTTCCTTGCCCTCGCTCAGCCTCTGGCTCTTCTCCAGCGAAGAGCCGCGCGAGTTCTCGCTGCGCAAACCGCAAGCCCAGCCCGCCGACCGCGCTCTCCTCATTCAGCGCGCCAACGGCTGGTCGCTTCGCGACCGCGTTTCTCTCGACGCGTAGGTGCCCTTTAGGCTGTAAATTGCATGTGCCGGTCCGGCCTTGACGCTCCGGGCGCGCCTAACTCGTCCAGGTTTTGCCGCCGTCATTCGAAGAAAGAACGATGCCGTTATCGCCCACCACCCACAACCGCGCGCCGTCGCTGGTTCCGAAGATTGAGAGCAGAGGGTTTGCCGTCCTGCTCTTGCGGGTCGTCCAGGTTGCTCCCTTATCGTCCGACGCAATGATCATGCCCGCGTCGCCCACCGCCCATATGCACGCGCCATCGCCGGTTCCAAAGTTTGCCAGAAGCGTGTCCGTTGTGCCGCTCTTCTCTTGCGTCCAGCTCGCTCCCCCATCGCTTGATTTGATGATCGCGCCGCCCACGCCAACTGCCCATAGCATCATTCCATCGCTTGTTCCGTAAATCGATTCCAAGTGACTCTTGATTCCACTGACCCGCGGTGACCAGGTGATTCCTCCATCATCCGACTCGATCAATGCGCCGCCGTCACCCGCCGCCCACAACTTCTTCCCGTCACTCGTTCCGAAGACCGAGGTTAGCCGGACCGTTGTGCCGCTTCGCATTGCGGCCGATGTCTCGTGTGATCCAAAATGTTCCCTTAGGAGCATGAAGCAGAGTGCCAAAACAAGCACCGCTCCCACGCCCCAGACCCATACGGGAATCCGCATGCGGCGTGACGGAACAGCACTCTCAACCCCGAGCGCCCTTTTGGCAAGCCTCCCCGCGTCTGATTCTCGATCGCTGCTGATCGCCGCGCTCGAACTCGCTCTCTCCGCGAAGACAGTACCATGTGCGTCACTTCCATGGCTCGCTTGCGCCGCCGATTGCGGTGCCTCCTGTATCCTCATTATCTGCGCCTTCAGCCCATCCAGAATCTGGAATTTGACCTTCGCCCACTTCGCCTCGCTCTCCGTGAAATCGATCAACGGGTTCGCGCTGGGAACCATCTGCCGACCGGCAAGAAACGGATAGTCGCTCCAGTCGCATGGTTCCACAAGCACCGGTATGACGATCGCCTTGCCCCGCCGTGCTCGCTCCGCAATGCGCGGCATCTCAACCTGCTCAATGAATTCTGAGTTCAGGAAACTCTGGCTCACGATCAGCAATGCAATCTGCGCCTGATCGATCTCCGATTCAATCTGCCGCTTGAACACATCTCCCGGCTTGAGTTCCGTGTCGTACCAAAACACCACGTTGTGGCGCCGCAGCGACTCCGCCAGAAAGGGAATCAGGTTGTAGCGGTACTCCGGGTCCAACCACCGTTTGTCTTCGCGCGCATAACTCACAGAGACATGCACGGTCTCTTCGTGTGCATCGGAACCATCGATTGCATTCATGGTTTGTGGACCCGGAATGTGGCTGTATCTGAGGGAGAATTGCCTTAGGCACACTATAACGCATCCAGACAGGATTGCGGCCCGCGATCCGCCCCATCCGCCGGCTCTGCTGATGCCATGCGAAAAACCCGCCTCCAGCGGCGTGCGCATCGCTGAATTCGATTGACGCGCCTGGTCCATTCTTGGATCATGGAGGACAACTGGCGGGCTTCTTACGCCGCACGATTTCTGGAGGGCGCTATGCGTACATCTTTGTCGTTCGTCCGTTCCCTTTCCCCGCTATTCGTTTCCATGGTCCTTCCCCTCCTGCTTCCATGCGCCCTCCGGGGACAGACAACGAAGACCCAGATCGATTACACCGGCAGCCTGTACGGCTATTACAGAATGGAATATAACGAGGCGGATCAGAATCATCTGCCGCCGGTGAAGAGTTTTCTTGACTACCGCAAGGCCGATTCGAGCAGATTGCTGCTGAGCATGGGCGACAACTTTGGCCCAGAGTTTGGCGCCGCCATTCAGCTTGAAAACCTCAATACCCCCGATCCTTCCAAGGGCGGCTGCAATCTGCCTCAAACCATAGACCCAGTCACCAAGGAAACCCGCCCGGAAAGTCTTTACAAGGACGACGGTCGCGTCGCTCCCAGGGCCGACTGCGACAACGTGCTCAATTTCCTTATGCACGCTGGATTTCGCGCCGTTGTGCCCGGAAGCCAGGACTTTATGTATACCGCGCAATGGCTGCGCGAGTCGGCGCTGCTTCTGTCGGATGCTGGCCAGGATCCGATCCAGAAAGAGGCGATCGGCAATTTCGACCACAAGACTTACATTCTCGGCGCGAACCTGCGCATCACCCTGAAAGGTGGTGGCGGCGCACGCTGCCCCTTGCTCTTCAGCCAAAACCCATTGGACAGGAACACGTTCCGCTGCGTGAGCGGTGGCACTTCGCTCGAACCCGAACCCCTCGACTGGCTCAGCCGCCTCGAGCGTCTCGCCCGCAACGGCGGAAGCAATCCCACCGTTTCGGCTCTGGAGACGCTCGCGTCAGAAAGCGCCGCCCAGGCGCAAGGCCGGCAAGTTGAGCTCAGCGAGCTTGTGCGCGACGAGATCTCCATTCTGCAATCGGCCTGGGGCATGCGCTTCCACATTCCGGCTCTCTCGTCTGGCGAAAAATCAAAACAGGCGCAGGCCGGCAGCCAGCTATTGACTTTGGGGCAGGTGAGCGACCTTGCCGATAAGTTGAAAGCTATGAGCGATTGTCCCGCTCCAGCCAACACAGGCGATCAGGCCGAGATGTGCGCATACGTGAGCCGCCTCAAGGACATCCTGAATAGCATGAAGACCATCCTCGCGTCTCCGGAAAACAATCCGGGCGCAGGCGCGGCGCAGCAGACCGCTGCCGCTCGCAAAGGTGTTGGAACGTCCCTGACATTGACCGATACTGAGCGGGACGCCGCAATCGATGGCTTGCTGCGCACCGTCGCGATCGAAGAAAAGGACATCGGCTACACAGTGGCGCAGACTGCGGACGGCAGCAATGTCCTCATTGTCGGTCTTACCGGCCAGA
>Ga0187860_1001623_pt1 | contig 19606 bp, 19 predicted proteins | sample June2016WEW_10_4_FD_132981 | JGI IMG/M metagenome (GOLD analysis project Ga0187860, IMG submission 132981) | Peatland microbial communities from SPRUCE experiment site at the Marcell Experimental Forest, Minnesota, USA - June2016WEW_10_40 | ecosystem: Environmental > Terrestrial > Soil >...
AGTGCGACGCTCCCTCGAGGATCTCGACCTCACCACCCGGCACGGCGGCGGCTGTAGCCACGGCGACCGAGGCCGGCGTGAACAGATCACGCGTTCCGCCGATCGCCAGCGTCGGTGCGGTGATCTCACCGAGTCGAGGCCAGGCGTCGTGACTGCCCATGGCGCGCACGCTCCTCGCGTACAAGCGCCAGTCCAGGCGTGAGAAACCCTCCGCCATCTCACGGAACACGCTCATATCGCAGCCTGGGGCGAGGACGTGGGCTGTCCTCAGCAGCTCCGGCGACGGGCCGAACGAGGCAAGTGCCCGGACAATGGCGCCGAACAGTGCGGGCTGGGCCTCGACGACGTGGCAGATGGCAGGAACAGCTCGCCGGCTGAGCGACGTGCCGAAGACGCCCGCGAAGGGATCGCCTGGCGCTCCGCAGATCAACACGAGCCCGTCCACCGTGGTCGGCTGTCTGAGGGCGTATTCGACTGCCACCTGAACGCCCATGCTCCAGCCGATCAGGACGACACTGCGTTCGCCCGAAGCGTCGATCACGCGGCGAAGGTCCTCGTAGTGGTCCTCAATGCGCAGCGCCTCCTTCGTGGGTGGGGGCCCTGACCGATACAAGCCCCGATAGTCGAACGACAGGATCCGAAAGCGTTGCCCGAGCTGGGCCAGCAGATGGCGCCAAGCGATGATCGCACCGCCGAGGCCGTTTACGAGCACGAGCATCGGGCCGTCCTCACCGACTGTCTGCACGTCGAGCTCGGTGCCGTCGAACGAGACGAGGCGAGAGTGGCGGATCTCCACCGGCGGTGGCCCGGGCGGCGAATGCGCGGCAATTCGAGGAGATCTCATGAAGGCAATTCACGCACCGCGGTTACCGTCTTGCCAGGGCCGAAGGTCACCGGGAGGCGTTCTTGCGTCCACGACCGGTGAGTCCACCGGCGAGGACCGGAGTGCAGTTGGGGACCGGTGGGGCCGCGACGGGCACGGATTGGGACGTTCGCCTCTGTTTGGCGCACGCGTGTCGCCCCATGATGGTTTGTGAGCGTCAGGTCCGCCGAGACGCCGACTTTGATGAGCAGGAGGTGACTCGATGACTGGTGCACCGATTACAAGGTTGGCCTCAGAGGTCTCTGTGTCCCTAGTGGGTGTGGGTTCCTACCTGCCGGAGCGCCGAGTCTCCAACGAGGAGATCCTCGAATACCTGCATCCCGTTCGCCCTGACGGCAGGCCCCTCGAGCCGGAGTGGGTCGTCAAGCACCTCGGCATCTACGAACGGCGGCTGGACTACGAGTTCGGGGGTGGGCACAAGCGGAGCCGGGCCGATGGTGGCCTCTATGACGGTGATCTGGCGCTCCGAGCGGTGCGCGCCGCCCTCGTCGATGCCGGGATCGATGCAGCCGACGTCGATGTCGTGGTCCACGTGTCGACCACGCCCGACCTGATCGCTTGCCAGGACCACTTCCGGTTCCTCATGACCGAGCTCGGACTACGCCGGGACGTCGACCTCGTCCACCACAACCTCGGATGCGCCGGGCTGTCCTCCGGGTTTCGCACGGCGGCGTGCTCGCTCGTCTCGATGGTGCCCGCCACCGCGCTGGTGGTGGGGAGCAACTGCCCTTCGGGCTACTTCGGGCCCGAGGTGCACGACTACTACTACGAGCATGAGAGCGGTCTCGGATGGTTGGCACCGCTCATGTTCGCCGACGGTGCGGGAGCTTCCGTCTGGCGCTCGACACCGCGTGACGCGAGCTGCGGGCCGACCGGCTTGTTGTCGGTGCGTAACGAGACGAGCCCCGACATCGGGCTCGTCACCTACCCTGGAGGCGGCTGCTTGCATCACACCTCGGCCAGCAACTTGGCCGACCACGTGTTCTTGATGGATGGCGTCAAGGTCGCCGAGGTCTTCCCACCGTTGATGGAGCGAGACTTCCACATGCTGCAGGAGGACTGGCCGACTGCCGTCAAGCCCTTCACCGGGGGCGACTTCGACGTCGACGCGGTGACGCGCTGGTACCTTCACCAGGCCAACGGAGTGGTGGTCCGTCAGGCGATCGAGATGCTCGGCCTGCCTCCTGAGCGGGTACCGATCAGCGTCGATCACTACGGCAACACGTCGGCGGCGAGCACGCTGATCCTGCTGGACGAAGACCGCCGCGCCGGCCGGGTCAAGGAGGGTGATCTCGTCGTCTTCATGTGGATCGGTGCCGGAAATGGTGCCATGAACGGGTACGCAGCCGTGGCGCTATGAGCGGCCCGACTCGGTGACCAGATGGACCGTGAAGGTCGCGCTGCCGGGCAGGGCCATCTCGGCGGCTGAAAGGGTCGTCCGGCTCTAGCGCCGACCAGCGGAATCATCATGATTGGGCCCATGAGTGTGATGACCGTTCGACACAACCGGAGGGATCCTGCGGGCACTGAGAAGAGATCAGTCGGGGTACCGGCCCGCCAGGGCGCCACGATCGTCCACGCGTTGATCGCGAATGGGCGGCGGCACCCGGACCGCCCGGCGATGCGGCACTGTCCGGGCGATCATCCGACCTCGGCGGAGTGGGAGGTCCTCACGTGGGCCGACTACCTACTGGCGGCCCGACAGATCGCCGCTGGCTTGGCCGAGCTCGGCGTCGACCCCGGTCAGCGGGTCGCGATCTTGTCGGCCAACCGCGTGGAGTGGCATCTGGCGGACCTTGGGACGCTCTTCAACGGGAGCGTGACGGTGCCTGTCTACCCGACGAGCTCATCAAGCCAGGTCGCCTACATCCTCCGCCACGCCGAGGTCCGGGTGTGCTTCGTGGACAGCCACGCCCAGCTGGGCAAGCTCGTCGAGGTTCGCGACCAGTTGCCCGCCCTCGAGCGGGTGGTGCTCGCGGATGGTGCCTGGCGGACCGGCGACGCGTTCGTCGTGGGCTTCAACGATCTCCGGACCGTGGGCGCTGACCGGCTGAGTCGCGATCCCGACGCTGTAGACGAGCGGGCTCTTCAGGTGCGGCCCGAGGACCTCGCCACGATCGTCTACACGAGCGGCACAACCGGCCCGCCCAAAGGGACCATGATCAGCCACGGGAACATCATGTGGACGCTGCGCAGCGTCACCCCGGTCTACGGCATCGGCGAGGGTGACCGCCTCCTGTCGTACCTGCCGCTCAGCCACATCGCCGAGCGCATGATGAGCGACTTCACACCGATAGGTGTGACCGGCGAGACCTGGTTCGCCCGCAGCCTCGCTACGGTCGCCGAGGACCTCCCAGCGTGTCGGCCCACCGTGTTCCTGGCTGTTCCCCGCGTGTGGGAGAAGCTGCGCGAGGGTATCGAGGACCACGTGCGGAGCCAGGCGCCTCCCGTTCGGGCTGCGGTGGAGCGTTACATCGCCCTCGGCCTGCGCAATGTGGCCGCCCGGGAGAACGGCACGCCGCTGAAAAGGACGACGCTCGCTCTCTACGAGACTCTGGACCGGACGCTTGGGGCAACGATCCGCCAACAGCTCGGCCTCGACCGCGCCCACGTCCTGGTCGTCGCCGCGGCGCCCACCCACCCTGACCTCATCCGCTGGTTCCACGCTCTGGGGCTGCCGCTGCTCCAGCTGTACGGCCAGACCGAGGGTTGCGGGCCGACGACCGCGACCCGGGCCGATCACAACCGGATCGGCACCGTCGGAACCGCCCTGCCCGGGATGAGCGTCCGGGTTGCCGAGGACGATGAGATCCTCCTCAAGGGTGGGAACGTGTGCCTCGGCTACCTCAACGACCCCGAGGCAACGGCCGAGCTGATCGACGCCGACGGCTGGATGCACTCGGGCGATACGGGAGCTTTCGACGCTGACGGGTCTCTGCGCGTCGTCGGCCGTAAGAAGGACCTCATTATCACCGCGGCCGGAAAGAACGTCGCCCCCCAGGGCATCGAGAGCGACCTGGGCAACCACCCGCTCATCTCCGAGGCAATCGTCGTCGGAGAAGGCCGCAGGTACCTCGCCGCCCTGCTCACCCTTGACCCGGAGGAGCTGACTCGCTGGGCGCAGCAGCGCAACAAGCTGGGCGATCTCGAAGCCCTCGCCGGCGACCCTGACCTGCTCGTCGAGGTCCAAGCGGCCGTCGATGAGGTCAACGCCAAACGGTCACATGCCGAGAGCATCCGCAAGTTCCGGGTGCTCGCCCATGACCTGACAGCCGAGGCCGGGGAGCTCACCCCCACGATGAAGGTCAAGCGAAGCGTCGTGTACGAGCACTACGCCGAGGCGATCGACGAGCTCTACCTCGGTAGCTGACCGTTCAGTCCTGGCGGCTTCGGTGGCTCTGCCAGCGGCAGGGAGAGCTGGGTTGCGACGACACCGCCCGACCACCTGGCTGTGATGTGGGAGACCACTGGCGGTCATCACGCCCTCATCGTCGCGGTCGTCCTCGAGGCGCCACTAGCCACGCTCCCGAGCGTCATATCGGCATCGTAGGGCCGACCGCCTCCGACGGCGGCAGGTTGTAGGCGGGAGCGTTGTTGGTTCGCCGATCCCTCAAGATCGAAGCACGTTCGGTCGATAATCTGCCCATGAGCTCGACTTGTGGCCGCTACGGTGCTCGCAGCCTTCTGACGACTGATCCGGTCTGCTCCTCGTGCCGGCCTCGGCTGCCCCGTGCCCGGCGAGATCCTGCCGGGCTGCGCAGCTAGTTCGCTCACACCTGCTCACGCGGGTACCTGGCATCCCTCGACAGAAGAAACCCACACGTGACCTCCCACGAAGACTTCCGACCTAACGACTGTCTCAAACGCCGCTTGCTCCGAGTGGCAACCGCCAGTTCACTGCTGGCCCTTGCTGTCTCCTTGCAGCTGGCTGGCGCGAGTATCAAGATCAGCTCCCGTAGCAATGTCGAACTGGTTTCGCAACGCACAACAGGCCAGATTGCCTGTTCCGGGTCGAATTCCAAAGTGGCCCGCCCGATGGGGCCTCACGGTCTATTCGAGCTCGGAAAGGTAGGAGGCGCCGTCGAGCAATACGCCATGCGGAGCCCGCTGCTCTGCGGGGCGGATGTCTACGTCGATTGGTCGTCGATCGATATGGGTCCGGGCCACACGCCGCGATACGACTGGGCTGCTCTCGACAACGAGATCGCCCCCTGGGAAGCAGCCGGAAAGGAAATAGGCTTGATCATCAGCGGTGCGAGCGAAGGGCTTGCTTACAAGCAAGCAACCCCAGCGTACGTAGCGTCAGAAGTGACGATGGTGGACTGCCCGAATGAACCGCCCGTTCCAGTGTTCTGGCAATCGGCGTACTTGTCCAACTGGGGGCACTTCATGCAGGCGGTGGTTGAGCACTTTGCGTCTGACGCTCACATTGCCTACATGCGATTTGGCGTGACCGTTGATGGCGAGGGGTTCATTCCGGGACTTCACGCTGCCGGCGAGACTTGCTTGAAAAAGTGGGATGCGGTCGGGTACGCAAGCGACTGGCCTCGCTACATCCAGGACTTGTTCACGTTCGAGGGAAGTTTGCATTCTCCCCACAAGCTTGTGGTATCCCTCAACTACGACGACATGGCCTCAACCGGACCCAAAGCTGTCCGTGCTGGCATCGGAGCCGGAATGGAAGGCATGGACAAGGCGTCGGCCACGGCAGTTCTTCAGCACGAGCCGTGTCCGTTCGAGAACTGGTGCGCCGCCTACATCGCATTGGCTGGAAAGACGCCTCTATACCTCGAGATGTACCACAATTCGGATCCGACTGGGACCTTGCACTCGAATCCGCCGAGCCCTCAGGAGCTGACCGGACCGCTGCCACCGCTGCTTCAGGCAGGGGTTGAGCTGCATGCTCAGATATTCGAGATCTATCCTCAGGACTGGTTGCTGGCGCTGGATCCGCAGTACCCGGGCTACGCCAAGTACCACGCGGAGTACGTGAAGGCGCTGACAATTGCGGCTTCGACGGTCAACTGAGAATCGGCATTCTCTCCATCCGCATGAGCCCAGGCAAGATGTCTAGCTCCCGGTGGTCGCTGTGGTCGGAGAACTCCGTGCTGTCAATCGGTTCCAAAGGCTCGTTTCTGTCGATCGGCTCGATCGGCTCCGCATTCTCGATCGGTTCAATCGGTTCATTTCTTTCGGCGTTTTCGATCGGCTCAGCCGGTTCACTGTTCTCTGCACTCTCCGCAGGGTCACGGTGGTCGGCGATGTCCTACAAGTCGCGAGCCCGATTACCAAGGGGCGTGCGCCGTGCCACTGGCGCCGGCGACGCCGAGAGCAGCATGCCGATCCAGAAACCCACCATCGCGAGCACGTCGAGGCGCTGCTCGGTCGACCGCCGCACCTGACAGCTCGCTGCGCCTCCAGTACCGGGAAGTGATGTCCGCGGGTTCACCGCGAGCCCGGCCTCGTGGCCATCATCAGCCGGTGCCTGGGGCGATAGAACGGTCCAATGCACCAAAACGCAGCCCGTGTTCAGGCGGCCCTCCTTTCGAGTGGCTCGAAGGCCGAGGTCGTGGAGCTTCCGGATTCGACGCGGACCTCTGCCGAAGCTGCCGCGGCAATCGGTGTAGCCATAGGTCAGATCGCGAAGTCGCTCGTCTTCTTGGCTGATGACGAGCCGGTCCTGGCAGTCCTCTCAGGGGTGGATCGTCTTGACACCGAGCGACTTCGCCAGCATGTCGGTGCCGCCCGAGTGGTGCGTGCCGACGCCTCACGCGTGCGGGACGTCACCGGCTTCCCGATCGGCGGCGTGAGCCCGATTGGCAACCCCGCCACCCTGCGGGTGGTATTGGACAAGGCTCTGGCCGCTTACCCTGTGGTCTGGGCAGCGGCAGGCACGCCTCACGCCGTGTTCCCGACGACGTTTGCCGAACTGGTTGCCATCACGGGTGCCGAGACCGCCGACGTACGGGAGGGTTCGCTGGACAGGGCGGCGACTTGAGTCACTCACGGTCCCGAGAACCAGGAGCGTCAGGACCACGGAGAACCGGTTCGGCCACGCATCAGCACGCTTGGTGAGCTGCCAGAGCGGTAGACACTCCCGCCCCTTGAACCTGGGTTAAGTATATTGTGCCTTGCATCTCAGATATCGAACTCCGTCAAGGGTGCGGGCCGACTCGAGGCGGTATAGACGAGGAGGGGGCCAGCCATGCTCCGTGTTGCAATCGTTCGACGGATCGTTCGGTACGCGGTGCCGCTTGTGGTAGGGGGCGTGTGCCTTGCCGCTTGCAGCAGCAGTTCGAGCCCAAGCCCGAGCACCACCGGCGGTTCGGGCTCGCTACCCAGCTACACGATCGCGTACGAAGGTCCGCTCTCAGGTGGTGACGCTCAGCTCGGCCTGAACATGAAGTTCGCCGTCGAACTGGCCATCAACCAGGCGAATTCGGGCACCAGCCAGTTCGGCAAGCTCCCGTTCAAGCTCAACTTCCTCGGCGAGGACGACCAGGGGTCGCCCTCGGTCTCTCCGTCGGTCGCTACCAGCCTTGTCGACAACAGCTCGGTCATCGCCGTCGTCGGGCCCGCCTTCTCCGGAGCGACTAAGGCTGCCGAGCCGACGTTCTCCGGGGCCAACCTGGCGACCGTGACCCCGTCGGCGACGAACCCCGCCTTGGCGACCCAGGGGTGGAGCAACTTCTTCCGCGTCGTGGCCGATGACAATGCACAGGGGCCTGCTGACGCGCAGTACATAGCTAACACGCTTCACATCAAGTCGGTGTACGTGGTCAACGACGCAAGCGCCTACGCGGTCGGGTTGACTGCAGCCTTCGCGAGTGAGGCGAGGAGCCTCGGCATGACCGTGACGAGCGAACAGGTGCCGGGGACAACCCAGTGCTCGGAGGGTACGGGTAGCGTCACCGAGTACCCAGCGTCGGCCACCAAGGTCGTCAGCAGCGGCGCCGGGGCGCTCTACTACGGCGGCTACTACTGCGGGTTCGCCGACTTCGCCAAGGCGTTGCGTTCAGCCGGCTTCAAGGGACAGCTCTTCTCGGACGACGGAAGCCTTGACCCGCACTACGTCTCGGGGGCAGGCGCCACGGTGGCCTCCGGTACGCTGATCAGCTGCCCGTGCCAGACCCTCGCGTCGAGTGGCCCGGCCTCGGCCTTCATCTCCCAGTTCAAGACCCTGGCCGGGTTCGCCGTGGGCACTTACTCGGCCGAGTCCTACGATGCGACGAACACGATCATCAAGGCGCTGAAGAGCCTCGCCGCGACCGACGGTGCCTCCAAGATCACCCGTGCCGGCGTCGTCCAAGGCCTGAAGAGCATCACCTTCGTCGGCCTCACCAAGACGATCAAGTTCAAGTCGAATGGTGATATCGCCGGCACTGCCGAGTACGTCTACAAGGTGGGGCCGAGCGGGACGATCAGCGAAGTCGGCCCGGCGTAAGGCAGCGCAATGGCCGGGTGAGCCGCACGGGGCGCCTGGCCATTGCATGACCGCCGACCGGAGGTTCGCGGATCATGTGCTTCACCCAGAACTTCTGGAGCCTGTTGATCGAGGGTCTCGCGAACGGCTTCATCTACGCCCTGATCGCCCTCGGCTACACGCTCGTGTACGGCGTGCTTCGCCTCATCAACTTCGCGCACAGCGAAGTGTTCATGAGCGGCGCGTTCGGCGGGCTGTTCGTGCTCCAGAACCTCATCGGGTCGCGGCAACCGGGCGGGCTGACCTCGGTGTGGCTGGTGGCCATCGGGATCGCGGGTGCCGCCGCGGCTGGCGGAGCGGTGGCCTTCCTCCTCGAGCGGGTGGCCTACCGCCCGCTGCGCCGCCGTAACGCGCCCCGCCTGGCGTTCCTCATCAGCGCCATCGGCGCCTCCTACTTCCTCTACAACCTCGCCGGCAAGGAGTTCGGCCGCCAGGCGATCAACATCCCGGCGCCCTTCACCAACGGCACGGTGTTCACGGTCTTTGGTGCGCCGGTACAGACCTACTACCTTGTCGTCGCCGCGGTCACCATCGTCCTTCTCGTCTTGCTCGACCGGGTGGTCGCCAAGACCCGGCTGGGCCAGGGCATCCGCTCCGTGGCCCAGGACGCGGAAACAGCGAGCCTGATGGGAGTGAACATCGACCGGACGATCTCGCTGACCTTTGTCATCGGCGGCCTGCTCGGCGGCGCAGCTGGCTTCCTGTACGCCCTGCCTGTCGGCGCCGTGTTCACCATCGGTTTCACACCGGGCTTGAAAGCGTTCACGGCTGCAGTCCTCGGCGGCATCGGCAACGTGCGCGGCGCCATGATCGGCGGTCTGTTGCTCGGTGTCGTCGAGAACCTGTCGGTTGCCTGCATCTCGACCTCGTGGCGCGACGTGGTCGCATTCGGCATCCTGGTCATCGTCCTCATGTTCCGACCCACTGGCTTGTTCGGCGAACGGCTGGGCAGGTCGGCGTGAGCGTCCACGAGGGTCCGAGCCGGCTGAACCGGCTGCGCGACAGCCGCGACTTCCGGCGACTCGGCGCCTGCGTGTTCGGGATGCTCGTCTTAGCGCTCGTCACCGGGCCGGAGGGCATCCAGGGCAACCCCACCTATGGCGTCATCCAATCGTGGCTGCGGCCGCGCGTAGTCGGATTCCTGATCGCGGCTGTGGTGCTGTGGGCCCTCATGACCTTTTGGGGCCGCCTGTCAGGACGCATCAGAGCGGAGGTCGTGGAGGTCGCCGACGTCGGCCGACGGCTCTTCGAGAGTCGGCTCCCCCGCTTCGGCACGTATCTCTTGCTGATCGTGCTCGCCGTACTGCTGCCACAGATCCTCTCCGGCACCTGGCAGGAGATAACGGTCGATCAGATCGGGACCTATGTCCTCCTCGCCCTCGGCCTCAACGTCGTCGTCGGCTTTGCCGGGCTGCTCGACCTCGGCTACATCGCGTTCTACCTGATCGGTGCGTACTCGACCGCCTACTGGAGCGGCGCCCTGCCGGTCCAACCGCCATTCGACCTGAACCCGTTCTTTATCATCCCGTTTGCGGTTCTCGCGGCCATGCTTACCGGTGTCATCCTCGGCACTCCGACACTGCGGTTGCGCGGGGACTACCTCGCCATCGTCACCCTGGGTTTCGGCGAGATCATCCAGATCGTCGCGACCAATCTGCAGGGTGTCACCGGCGGGGCGGAGGGCGTCATCGGGATCCGGCACTTTTCGGTCAACTTGTTCGGTGTTCGTTATGCCTGGCCCGTGGGGGCGACGGCGAACCTGCCGTATTACTACCTACTGCTCGGTTTCGTGGTAGTGGCACTGGTCATCTTCCACCTGCTGGAGCACTCAAGAGTGGGCCGCGCCTGGACCGCGATCCGCGAGGACGAGGTGGCAGCCGCAGCCTGCGGGATCAACCCACTCAAGTACAAGATCATGGCGTTCGCCATCGGTGCCTCGACCTCCGGCTTCGCCGGCGTTCTGTTCGCGAGCAAGATCGGATTCATCGACCCCACCGAGTTCAGCGTCCAGATGTCGATCCTCGTCCTCATCCTCGTCGTCTTCGGCGGGCAGGGTTCGCTCGCCGGCGCACTGGTCGGGGCCGCCTTCATCCAGTGGGGCCAGAACTTCCTCCGAGTCCTGAACGTCGGTTGGTACAACGAGCAGGACCTGTACGTGTACCTCGGAGGGCTGCTCGTCGTGATGATGATCTTCCGACCGCAGGGCGTTCTGCCGTCCCGACGGCGCAGCCGGGAGATCGGCCTCGCCGAGCACGGGATCGGCACGGCCGACGCGATGTCCGCGGGGGAAACGGCGCCGTGAGCGCCGCAGAAGCCGCAGCCCTGCACCCCGACTCGGTCATCGAAGTCAGCCACGTGACGCTTCGCTTCGGCGGAGTCACCAGCCTGTCGGACGTCACGCTGCAGCAGAACAGGGGCGAAATCCTGTCCGTCATCGGTCCCAACGGCGCCGGCAAGACATCGCTGTTCAATTGCCTCACTTGTGTGTACGCCCCGCAGGAGGGCTCGATCGTCTACTACAGGCCGGGCGGCGAGTCGGTGGCGGTTCTCGGGCGAAAGCCCAACCAGGTGAACCTGCTCGGCATCGCCCGCACGTTCCAGACCAGCCGCCTCTTCAACGCTCTGACCACGTTCGAGAATGTCAAGATCGGCGTCGAGGCGCGCCAGCACACCGGTCCCATCGGCGCCGTGCTGCGCCTGCCGCGGACCCGCCGCGAGGAGAAGGAGGGCGACGAGCGAGCGTTCGAGTTGCTTGACTTCGTCGGCCTGCGTGCGCAGTCGAACGTTCTCGCGAGTTCGCTTCCCTTCGGCGCGCAGAGACGGCTCGAGATCGCCCGGGCGCTCGGCACTGGACCGCAGCTGCTGTTGCTCGACGAGCCGGCCGCGGGCGGCAACCACGCCGAAAAGGCCGAATTGGAGCGGTTGATCCGCCGGGTCAACGTCGAGCTTGGCGTGAGTGTCCTGCTCATCGAGCACGACATGCGCCTTGTCATGGCCATCGCCCAACGCGTCGTCGTGTTGAACTTCGGGCGTGTGATCGCCTCCGGCACCCCCCGCGAGGTGCAGCGGGACCCAGCCGTCGTTGAGGCCTACCTCGGCACCCCCAAGGAACGCGAGTAACCATGCTCCTGGAGCTGTCTGACATCGAGGTCCGCTACGGTGCCATACGCGCGTTGAAGGGTCTGAGCCTGTCGGTCGAGACGGGGGAAGTGGTCGCGTTGCTCGGAGCGAACGGCGCGGGAAAGACGACGACCCTGCGCACCATCTCAGGTTTGCTTCGGCCAACGGCCGGCAACATCCACTTCGATGGCCAGCCGATCACGGGACTGCCGGCGCACGAGATCGTCGCCTTGGGCATCAGTCACGTGCCCGAGGGTCGGAGAATCTTCCCGGAGATGAGCGTGCTGGAGAACCTCCAGATGGGCGCCTATCAGCGCCGCGGATCCTTGCAAGCGGATCTCTCCAGGATTTTCGAGCTGTTCCCGGTCCTTGACGAGCGGAGCAAGCAGAACGGCGGCACGCTCTCTGGCGGCGAGCAGCAGATGCTCGCTATCGGTCGCGCCCTGATGAGCCGCCCCCGGCTACTCCTCCTCGACGAACCGTCGATGGGTCTCGCTCCCAAGATCGTAACGACGATCTTCGAGATCATCCGCGACATCCGCGAGAGCGGGACCACCGTGCTACTCGTCGAGCAGAACGCGGCTCAGGCCTTGGAAGTCGCGGATCGCGGCTACGTGCTCGAGGTCGGGACCGTCGTCATGGCCGACTCGGCAGCATCCCTGCTTCGTGACGACCGGGTCAGGGCCGCTTATCTGGGGGAAGGTGTGACCTGATCCCTCCTCGCAACTGGCCCTGCAGCCACGTGAAGGGACCTGCGATGCGGTCGAGCGTCGTCTCGGCGATTCCATCCTCGAACCGCTGTCAGCCCCGCCGGGCAGCGTGAGCACCCCTAACGGGACGGCTTTCAATTTCAAACCCGGCGGAGTTGTCGGCCGGCGCTGGGCGGCGATGGGTCGGGTTCGAGGCCGCCCCTTCGCGCACGGATCGCGCACGTCGAGCGCATTCGAGCGCGGCAGGCTCCGTTGGGTTGGGAGCCCCTGGGTCTCACAAGAAGTGGATCAGGAATCGGGAGCAGGTCAAGGGCGTTCTGAAGTCGCCCCCTGAACTCTGCCGACCCTCCGCTCATAGGTCTCGCCCTCATTGCGCTCGGCGCGTTGGCCCGGAGGCGAGGACGACACAGCGACGTCCACCGGGGCATCCCGTCGTTCGCCGATGGGCGAGCGCGAGCCGGACAAGGGCCGCCTCCAGGTCCCGCCCATCGGCTCCCGCCTGCCGCGAGATGTCGCCGACGCAGGCGAGCTCGTCGCGGTCTCGACCGGTGAGTAGCCCGAGATGGCGAGCTGCCTCGGCTGCCCGCGGATCGAGCGGCAACCCGGCGCCCGACCATACGCCGCGAAGCTCCCGAAGGAAGAGCCCGACGGTGACTGGTCCCCAACCCGGCAGGTCCTCCAGCGCAGTGACGAGGGCCGCGGGGTCGGTGAAGCGCCGACCGATCTCCCCGATGTCGCCGCCGTAGTGCTCGGCGACCACTTGGGCGAGTGATTGCAACCGCGTGGCGGTTCGGAAGTCATAGCGGGCATACCCGCCGGCGTCGAGCAGCGCGACGAGGGCGTCCCAGTCGCGCTCACCAGCCTCGACGATCCGCTTGATCCCGGCTCGGGCCAGCTGGTCGAAAGTCCGTTCGGCGATCCGTGCCGAGATGCGAGTCCCGAACAGCGTGGCCGCCACGAACCATCGCTCCACTTCGGCGTCACCGGCGTCCACATCGATGCCCAGCTCACGCGAGTACCGGCCGCCGAAGCGGCGCACAACCTGGTCGGCAAGGGACCGCTTCGGGTCGGATCTGTTCACTGCAGCATGCCATCTTCGCAGTCTTGCTGCGCGACCGCGGCCGGAGCACCGAGACGGAGGCGTACTCCGAACAACCCAACGTTCCCGTGCTCGCGCTCCCACCCTCCGACGATCACGGCCAAGCAGCTCGCCTCGCCTGAGCGTTCAGTGGCGGCGGCGATCGCGGCGCGAAAGCGCGCCGCCTCGGGACGGGAGAGGTACCCCACGGTGCGGGTGCCGATGGTCACGGCGATGGCCTCGGGGTCGGCGGGGTTGCCCGGCTCAGGGACGAGGCAGGCAACCCTCTCCATCCGCACACCGCCGTAATGGCGCCGGCCACCAGTGAGCTCGAGGAGCGCATCTTGGTAGGCGGATTCCCCTACGACACGGACCTCGGTGGCGCCCGGAAGCGTGACAGCTGTCGTCGGCTCGGGCGTGGGAAGGTCCCTACTCTCTCGGTCGCGCGTCGGCACCGATTGGCGTGACGGGTGCACAAGTCGGAGCAGTCGGCCGCTCCCGCCGCCGCGCCCGCACCCGAAGCAGTAGAAGCGGCATCCTTCTGCGTCGATGTGCAGCGAGGGGTGGTGGTCAGGATGGAACGGGCACAGATAGTTCTGATCCCCAGGACGAAGCTCGACGCCAACAAGAGCCCACAGCGTCGCGAACTCGACCCGCTCGTGCTCCGTACGCACCGGTACCTCGCGCACCGACCTGCCCCCTCTCGAAGGGGAGGGGGCAGGGTCCCGAGCCAAGGCCTGGAGCCACCACGGCAGGTCTGCCATTGGAACCTCGCCCGGTGCACACCCCGCCTCCCAGTCATAGACGCGGCCCGAGACGTGCACACTGGGCGGGCAGACCACGAGCCCGCCATCGCCCTTGACGTCGAGTCCCGGGGCGATCGACCGGCACGGCACGACTGTGCCAGGGTGGCGAAAGTAGAGGTGCTGGCCGCCGCCTCCGGTGAGCGACTCGACTGTGTGGGGCATGGGGCCGTGGATGCCCTCGAGAACGGCCAGCGAGTCTCCCCCGCCGTGGCGCGGGTCGATGTCCAGCACCACGAGCCCGGAGACTGCGCCGGAGACGACGCCCACGTTGGCCTCGGGCCACCGTCGCCACCACCGGCGGACCTCCTCGGTGCTGGCGACAACACTCATACATCGCTTCCAGGCGATGTGCGTGTGCTTGCCGGGTGCGGGACACGATGGGTCGCCGCACGAGCAGTGGCCCGCTTTGGCCGTGTGTATCGGTACCACCGACCACCCCCGGCCCACGGCGTCGAGGGCGGCACTGACTCGCGGCGTCTCGTTCCGTGTCGCCCCGGTGTCCACGACGACAGTTTCGCCCGTCATGTGCTCTGTGCCCAGAGGCGGAAGTCCTCCTCCCAACGCCTCAGGTGCCGTCACCCGTCCTATTGGGGAACGTGCTCAATACGATTCGCCGTCGTGTCCTCGCGGCGGATCTCCTCCACCAGGGCAGCAAGGCGGTCGTAGTGCGAACCTTGCCAGTAGATCCGGCCGCAGTCCGGGCAGGTCCGAAAGTCGTTGTAGTCCCGCCGTGTCCGGGGCGGCAGGCGGTGTTCCACGTCCTTTTTCGCCACGGGTTCGAGCACGCCGTTGCACTCCAGGCATCGGCCGAACGGGGCAATGGCTCCGAACAGGTCAAACCGGCGCATGATCTCAACGACCTGGCGATGGCGGTCGGTCTCCTGCACGAGGCAGCCGCGCGTGACTCTGGCGCGCTTCAACAGGCCACGATCCCGGGTAAGGAGGATCCGCTTCTCGCCCACCGAGATGGCCGCCAACTCGTCGTCGGTGATGTCATTTCGCCAGACGGAGTCGAATCCGAGGAGCCGCAGAGTCCGCGCGAGCCGGCCGAGATGAACGTCGAGCACGAACCGTGGCTCGCGCAGCGGTCTCGGACGCAGTCGCACGAGCGGCGACACATCGAGCGTCTCGAATACCGGGTACACGCTCACGCTGTCGCCGTCACCCACACGGTGTCCGAAGTCCACGGACTCGCCATTCACCAGGATCACGTCGATCTCGGTGTGTGGCACCCCGAACGACTCCGCCAGGTCCTTCACTGTCGTGCCGGCAGCCACCTCGAGCGTGATCGGCTGGCCGCGCCGATCCGGCGGCAGTAAGTCGTTCAGTTCGGCATAGAAGCGGAGTGCGACTCGGTAGGACATCCGAGTCGAGCGTAGGGGCCCCGTGCTCGCCTGATTTGGTCCCCACTGTTGGCCGTCTGGACAACGTTCCGGTCGAAGACTGACGCAGGTCCAACCCAGGTCACCGCGCCAGGCATTCTGAGATTTCCGCGAACGGCACATTCGGGATGCAGATTTCCCTCTCTTGCGAGCACGTTGTGACCCTCTCCTGCCTGCGCGCTCCCCCACGATTTGTCAGGCTTGTCCTGACGACGTAAGGTGAATCCTGACAACAGCGAGGAGGAACTGTGCCAGTCATCGACAACGAGGCCGTGATTGCCGTTTGTTCGTTCTGTTTGCGGCCCAACACGGAGGTGAAGACACTCATTGCTGGTCCGGGAGTTTTCATCTGCAGCGACTGCGTCGCCGCGTGCGGTCAGGTGATCGAGGGCAAGCCCAAGTCAGTGCCACGCGTCGCTCCTTGGGAACAGGAGACGACTCTCGAAGACATTCTGATCAACCTCCCTCGGATTGCCGCGGCGGGTGCCCAGGTCGAGCAGAACCTGGTCAAGTGGGTCCGTAAGGCTCGGTCAACCGGCGCGACTTGGGCCCGAGTCGGTGAGGCTCTCGGTATCACTCGACAGTCGGCCTGGGAGCGATTTTCCGGCGAGGAGTAGGCACCCCGACACAATTGGCTGTCGCCTCCTTCAGTCAGCCTGAGTTGATGGACGGGCCAATGAACAGCCGATGGCGGAGCCGGACCCACCGAGCATGTCCGACGAACGTCACGGAACGTCCGTGGAACCTCGCGGAGGGCCCAGCCCGTAGGACTAGACCGGTCGTCTCCGTCTGCTCCCAGCAGCCGGCGAGGTGCGCGCGGGATCACAAGTAGCGGGCGGTAGAAACCCGCCCGTTCGGTTCTCAAGCAATACATGATCACGGAGGCCGTCATCACCCTGGGCGGTCCTCACGCGTCGCCCGAGGGTCACGATGCCGGGTGCCTCTGTGGAATCAGGCGTGAATGGCGCGAGCCGAGGGCCGTGGGACCTCGCGACCGCTCGACCTCGCAGCTTCGAGCCAGGCTTCGACCGCCACCTCCGTCTCGGCGACGGCCTCGCGCGGTGTATCGCCGGCCACCGAGCAGTAAGCGAGATCTGGGTCGGCCTTGGTTCCGACGACACCGCTCCGTCGACCTTGCACGCTGAGTCCGCTCCAAGAGCGGGTCGCCACCATCATCGACGGCCTCGAAGAGGCTGAGGACTTCGCCTTGGCCGGAGGCTCATCGCCACAGTCACAAGTCTCCACCGAGCGGCGGGTCCGGATCGTGACCCGCCGGTGCTGAAGTTCAGTGCGAACGAAGGGTTCGGTCGGCGTGATGACGCCGGACGACCTCGGCCATAGCCAGAGCGACAAAAACGACCACTGCACCCGGCAGCATCAGAGGGGCCAGCAGAACCACGCAAAGGAGGACCAGTGCAGGCACCAGTAAGAACACGGCCATCGCTCTGCCCTCCTATCAGTGTTCTTCTACGCTCAGATCTTCCCTCTCCGGGCCGTCGCCCCGGTAGGGCCATACGGCCTTTCCGGATTGAGCGGGTTCTGACCATCGAACGCGCGTACGCGGCACGCCCGTCCTTGCACCGATCAGGGCACGGTTGGACCGAGGTGCCTCGCCTCTTCCCGTTCTGGCTCGGCAAGCCCTTCGAACGGCCAGAGCACCGTCTATTCAACTTACCTGTCAGTCCGTCTTCGGGTAGCCCAATAACATCGAGCAGCGACCTGGGAGGGAAGGGAGTCGGACATCGGATTTCGGCGTCAGGCGTCGATCAGACAGCCATGATGTCGAGAAGATCGTCAAGGCCACGGAAGTCGTCAGGGTTGCGAGTGTAGAGGGGCAGTTGGCTGGCGCAGGCGGTTGCGGCTATCAGCAGATCTACTGCTCGTGGGCCTCGGGCTGTGCGCCCGGTGCTCACGACGGCTGCGTAGATGCGACCGTACGCGCGTGCTGCGTCAGCGTCGAAGGGCAGAGGATCAAACGCCGCCTCGGCCCGCTGCAGCCGGTCCTGACGACGCCCTCGTTCGTCGGGTTCCTTTGTTGCGTGAGGGCCGGCGGCGAGCTCGGCCAGCGTGATAGCACTGACGGCAACCTCCAGGGGAAGTACGGTGGGGTCCAGCCGTTGCAAGTCGATCACCACCGACGTGTCGATGATTCCGCGAGGCCGGCGCGTCTGGTCAGCCACGAGGGGTCGGGTCCTCCGAACTCACGCGGTCGAGATCGTCACGAAATCGGGCATAGTCGACCGCAGGTGCATGCCGGAACAAGGCGACCACAGTGTCGGAGCTCACAAAACGATGCCGGCGGAGCGGAGCGAGTTCTCCGACGGGCACGCCGCGCGGCATCGCCGCCCAGAGCCTGTTCGTCGGCCTCATCGCCATGGCAGCCAACATCCGCAAGATCGCCGCCCATCGAGCCCTTGTCGCCGACGGTCTCGGTCCGCAGGTGGCCGAACGGGCGAGACGGCGGCGGATGAGCATCACCGACTACCTACCGCCGCCTGCCGGCTGAAGCCGGCGACCAGAAAGAACCGGGTCTCGGGCGCTTCATCGCGCCCGGATCCCTGAAGAATGCTGGTCATCGGGTCATCAAGACCCCACTTGCCACCTGAATGACGATGACACACCCGCTCGGCATACTGGCAGCAACCTCGGTCCGAGTTGTGTCGTTGAGAATGGGTCAGTTGTGTCACTGACCCGCAGCACCCCTAACGGGACGGCTTTCAATTCAAACCTCTCGCCCGGCCAACGGAGGGTCTTGCGGCTTGTTGAGCAGGACTGATACCTCGTATTGAACGATGGCGGCGGCCGAAGAAGCTGTCGTCGATGGCGTGGCGGACCAGCGTGTACCAGAGGTCACGGGCTAACGGGACGGCATTCAAACCCGCCGGTCTTCCCCTTGCCCAATGCATCCGAGGCAGAGACAGTGTGACGCTGCGGAGCAAGGAACAGCGACGTGATCATGGCGTACTGCACACGCAGACCCACTCTTCGTCGCAATGGAGAAGCAGCCCGTCGAGGCGGTCCTCACGGATCTGACCCTGAACGGGAGCGTGAACGGGAGCGCTCTCGAACCTCACCACCGAGATGCACGAGTCATCGGGTTGCCTGACCAGCCGCGAGCTCTGCGCCGGCCGTTGGGCAGCGAATCAGGGCGCGTACATCCAGACGAGTCGGATGTGGCGCACTTCGCCAGCCCGCAGCGTGACCGTCTTCGGTCGGCCGCAGCGCGGAGTCGAACCGGCGGACGACGAGGGGCCACACCCGGTGACGATGTAGGTCCCAGGACTCAACGGGATCCTGAAATCACCCGACTTGCCCACCTTCTTCTTGAGGACGAGCGGATGGGTGGTGAACGCGACCTCCACGGATCCGGCGGTCGCGTGAAAGCCGCCGGGATAGGGGCCACCCTCGTACCCGAGCCTGCCGACAAGGAAGGCCCTGCTGGTGGCTGCGAGTGGCGGGGCCGCCCGTGCTGTCGGGACCGAAACGACAAGCGCGGCGAACACGACGAGGAATGCACAAAGCGAGGTGCGCAACAGACGGGACACTGGCAGCCTCCCATTCATTCAGACTCACACTTAGTCTAGGCCACTGCCGCACCTATGCGGATGCGCCCGGCCGCTGGGCAACGTGTGCCGCACGCGCTCACCACAAGCATCCCGAAGAGTCACTAGCCTCGATCAACCGCTCCGGTCGCCACAGCCACGAGTTTCTCGCGAACCTGAGCGTTGTGCCACCGCGTAGTGCCGCCCGCGGCGGGGTGACCACGTCCCCACCGTCGCCCGAACGCGCTTCGTAGGAGCGATTCGGCCAGGATTGACCCATCAGGCGGAGGAGACGAGGTCGCCGACCGCGAATTGGACTGGCGAGGCGTGCAACCACATTGCTGTCAGGCTATCGGTGCATCGACCTCCGGCGGAAGGTCCTCCGTTTCGCCTTGGTTCTATTGACAGTCTCCTGTAAAATTACAATCAGCAATGAAAGACGATCGACACGACGGCGTACTCCTGGAGGACATCTACGACAAGCTTCAGCACCTAGCTGAAGGCGTGTCGGTTCTGCTCGAAGGCAATCAAGAGTCGCGGCCGCAGCGCAGCGGCTTCGGCGGCCAGGTGCTGGCGCGAGATGCCTTTCAAGCGTGTTCGGA
>Ga0187860_1001628_pt1 | contig 19585 bp, 11 predicted proteins | sample June2016WEW_10_4_FD_132981 | JGI IMG/M metagenome (GOLD analysis project Ga0187860, IMG submission 132981) | Peatland microbial communities from SPRUCE experiment site at the Marcell Experimental Forest, Minnesota, USA - June2016WEW_10_40 | ecosystem: Environmental > Terrestrial > Soil >...
AAGGCAACCACCTCAGCCTTGAACTCGTCGGTGAACTTTCGACGCTCCCGTCGAGCCATCTGGACCTCCTTCGTGGGGTTGCCCCCACATCATGGTGGTCCGTCTTACCGGGTCAGGCCCACTCTCCCCAAGCCGCCGCCTGCGCGGCTTCCGCGTCCTCAACACAGGTGTATCGCGTTCCGGTGTTGTTGAAGTGAGTGGCATTAGCATTGCTTGTTGTGTTCTGTAGCCCAGGTCTCATCTTCGCTGAGATAGGTTCCAGATCGCGTGTTTTCAATCCGGTAGTAGTTGCCCCCTGGTTCACACGACCTGTGTGGGTGCGTTGGGGTCAGACCAAACGCTCTCTCACCCGCTGCCGGCGGATATGTTGGCTTCCAAACCCCCGCCGTAGTCATCCATAGCGCCTTCATTGACGCGATCTTGGCGACTGCTACGGTCCGGCGACGAGGATGAGCAGGCATATCACCGCGAAACCAAGTAGAACGATCGCCAAGACGGAGGGACGCCGACTATGCGGGTGATTCTTTGGCGCTGCCAACCACGCAAACGTCGAGACCAGTGCGACGGCGCCGAATGCGGCCACGGCCAGGCCCCCTTGCCAGTAACGCCCAGTGAATGACAACCACAACAGGAGCCATAGAGCGGTGTTGAGCCAATTCAAACTGGCTGCGATAACTAAGTAGGTAGGGCTAGCTGGTAGCTGCGCACTCTTCGCCATCACTTGTAACCGCCACCTCACGTTTCGAACTCTGCCTCGCACACTAACACCTCGTCACCCCGGCTAAGCCGCAGGGCTGACTCCGTTGGCGTACATCGAGCGACACCGACCGCCATCACGACCCCTCTCCGCTGCCATCTACCCTCCATTGTCTTGCAGCCTCCGGCTGGACTCCAAAATGGCCACGAAACGTGTTTTGCCAACCAGTCAACCGACTCGGGTTGCTCACCTCACCCTGCACACCAACCGGCTAGCTTCCGACCATTACCAGGACTCACTAAGTGGGACGAGCGCCGTCGGAATGCACTCCTCATTCTGACATACGCTCGCGGATTCACGAGCATCTCCCTGTAGGGCCCAGGCCAGAGTTGGGTTGACCCAGGGCTTGGGTGGCGCCTTTGGCGGCCTCTTCCTTCTAGGGGCCACCGACCCACGCCCCGAACTGCCATCTGAATCCCACGTTATTCTCTATTGAGATGCCCCCCGACCATGCCCAATAACCATCACCGTAGACCGTCACGCTGAGGCTCAATCGGTTCGCAATATTGCCGAAGATGCTGAACACGCCACCGTCATACTTGAAGCTAACGACAGCACTCAGCGTGATCGATCCACAACCGACACAACCACTGGACCACCAGAGACTCTCGGACGTGATGCTCCAGTTACCGACCGCCGCGCTGTTATGGGCATTCACAGTCAAGTAGCCTGTTGCGCCCGTGACGGCGCCACCGTTCCCATTCCATTCAACGGTGAGCCATATTGTATTGAGCGGGAGAAGAACAATATCCGTGACCTCGGCCTTAGCCGTCACCTCGTGCGACCAACAGCCGGATGGGTCGGAGTTGTTGACTGGGTCGTCGTCTCCGTAAGCATACGCCGACGCTTGTCCGCTTGCGATGGGGTCAACCTGCGTCCAGCGATCTGTATTCGGATCGTAGTAGCGGGCTCCGAAGAGGATAAGCCCAGTGGGGTCCGTGTAGCCGCCTGCGTAACCAAAGGGGTTGGCAACCGTCCCGCTCTCATAGGTAGTATTGCCGTACGGCCCGTAGCCGTACCGGTCCGCCACGGTCTGCCCACTCCCGTTTATGACCGCCACCACCGAGCCGACCGCATTGGTCAGAAAGTAGTAGTGAGCGGAGCCGATGCGCTCACCCAAGGCGATGCCCTCATCGTCGTAGAGGTAGTAGGTGCTTGAGCCAGCAGTTGTTGAAATGGCGTTTCCAACTCCACTATTGTCGAACGTCGTTGCGCCCGCGCTAATCCGATCGTCCTGAGCTGGGCCTGTGTAGGTGAGGTCAGGCAGGCTTGAGTCACCGTACGTGATCGACGTTGCCTGGTTCTTGGCGTTGTAACTGAAGGACGCACCCGCCGAGCTCCCGGTCTCGTTGCCGTCGCTATCGAAGCTGTACGTTGTCGCGCCGGTCGGTGCCGAGGAACAGGGGTTCGCAGAGGCGCCCGCGTACGCCCAGCAGAGCTCGTCCGCGGTGTTGTACGCGTAGGTCGTGATCGCCGAGCCAGCCGTCTTGGTCAGCATGTTCCCGTCCGCGTCGTAGGTGTAGGCGTAGGAGGTCCCGCTTCCGCTCGTCACGGCCGCCGCGGTCAGGTCGTTGGCGGAGTTGTAGGAGTAAGCGTAGGTGTTTGACGCAACCGCGTCATTCTCGGTCTGCGTCTGCACCAGGGGCGTGTCATCGGCACCGTTCGTATAGGTGTACGAAAAGCTGGTAAGCGTCGCTCCTGTAGAACTCGCGCCCAGCACTGCGAGAACATCGCCGGCATTGTCGTAGGTGGTGGTCTGGGTGGCCCCGCCGGGGAAGGTGATCTTCGTCTGCGCGCCGACCGCGTTATACTGGAAGGTGGTGCAGAGGGACACGGGCGAGACGCAGCTCCCGCCCGGCTCGGCGATCGACATGAGCCGGTTATCCGGGTCATAGCTGTAGGTAGTCGTGCCCCCGCTGTCACAGTAGGCGAGCAGGTTGCCCACCCCGTCGTAGGTGTAGGTGATCCCTGAAGGGGACGAGCCCGCGCAGGCCGAGGTGCTATCCGGCAACGACTCGGTGGTGACCTGGTTGAGGGCGTTGTAGTAGTAATTGGTGGTCCCACTCTGGTCGGTCATGCTCGTCTCATTGCCGTCGGCGTCGTAGGCGTAGGCGATGCAGTCCCCGGTGGCCCTTCATGGGTCCCTCCTGGCCACGACGGCCGTGGTGGAACCCTCATATCACGTGGACCAGTTCCGGGGGGTCAGGTCACCAGGGCGAGTCGGCCAATGTGGGTGACCTTCAGGGGCGATGGGCTTCCGAAGCGACCGCACACGACGGCGCCACACCACGAACAGGCACCGCTCGTAGCGCGTCACATTCAAATACATCCCCACAAAGCAGAAGGTCAGCCCCCCCGCGTACCCGCGGGAGAGCATGGAATGCGCCTGAGGAGACTGGCCGATGGCGGCTCCGATGGCAAGCCCGACGAAGCCAAAGACAACAAAGAGCGCACCCCACAGGAAGCTCAACGCAAGGGCATCCTTGCTTACGATGGCGTGCTCCGGCGCCGCGGGGTTCTTCCTCGTGACCCAGCCATGACTCGGACGAGGCATGGGGAAGTCGCTCACGCGGAGGAGCAGGTCAGTCACAGGAGACACGTTCCCCACCCAAGGCCCTCGGACGAGAACAAGAGGGCCCACGTCGCATTCGCGGTTGCACCCCCGCCAAGGACGCCAGACGTCGCTGCCCAGAAGCCGGCACAGGCAGTCAGATCGAGGCCCTCAGCTGACCACCCTGCGGCGTCCTCGGCCGTATAGGCGGCTCCCATGAGCGCGCTGGAGCCTTCTGCAGCTTCTGCCAGCCAATCGGCATACCTCGCCGCGCCGAGCGCACCTACTCCTGGAATCGCCGCGAGTAGATCAAGCGCCCCCACGGTAACGTTGCCATGGCTGAAATCGTTGTAAGCAGCGAGCCCTCCGGTTCCGGCCGACACTATTGCAAACACCGGCGACAAGGGTTCCGGTATTAGTGCCAGCGCTCCGCTGACCGCTGAGATCGCGCTGGCATGCTGATCGACCCATTGAGCGCCATCGCCCCAGCACGTGTCGCTGCCCCAGAGGCCGCAGTCACCGCTCTGGTCCGTCTCGTTGAGTGGGTTCCCCAGGACGTAGCCGTAGGGCGAGAGCGTGGTGGACACCTCCGGATCCACCGTGAGGAACTGACCGGTGGAGGGGTAGTAATAGCGGGCTTTGCCATCACCACCCGTTCGCGCCGAGGTCCGCCAGACTTCACTTGGCGGTCAAGGCGCCTACGATGCCAAGAAGGCTTAGTAGTAAGCCTAGCGCCGGACCGACCACGTAGACAGATTCACTGTACCAGAGTGTGCCTCTCCTCCCCCAGATCCGCTCCCAGAACCGTTGGTGCGCGCTGCGGTGCCAGAGAAGCCATCCGCACAGGGCAGCGAACAGTACGAAGGCAGCGAGAGCGGGCCATCGGCTCGGCCCAAGGCCTGCTGCGGCACTAACCATCATCGCAATGTCACGGCCAGACCGGGACTGTGGCTGTCCATTGTTCGCCTGCATATCCGCCCATGCCCGGGAAGATGGACACTGACCAACTACACCAATCTGGGCCACTGCTCGGGTTGTTGTTCACGGTACCGCCGACGCCGCCGTAATACGCCCCCCCTATCATCAACTGCTGCGAGAAGCCGGTCGATGGGAGTTCATTGCTCCAGCCAAGGCCGGGTCCCCGACCTAGCATGCCAGCGCCGCCTACAGAGACGCTTACATAGCCATCCTGGAACTGGATGGTGGCGCACACGAGCAAGCAGCCACCATACGAAAGCGTCAGATGCTGGGAGGCGGTCTGGGCGGCATTGCCGACCGCGTTGGCGCCATTTATGAACCCGTTCGCGGCACTCTGAGCTGCCTGGACGATACCTCCGAGCGGCGAACTACTTCCGAGCTCGCAGGAGTCGGAATCGAAGGGGTTCCAGGAGCACAGCCCGAGTGGGTCGAGGCCGTTGACGGGGTCCCCCTGCACGTAGCCGTAGGGGCTGAGTGTCGTCGCCACCTTCGGATCGACGGTGAGGAACTGGGCAGTGGCGGGGTCGTAATAGCGGGCCTGGAGATAGTAGAGGCCGGACTCCGCGTCCTGGTACTGGCCGTCGTAGAGGAGCCGGGTCGTGGTTGACCCCGTCTCCGCAGTGAGGTTGCCGTAGGGGTCGTAGGTAAAGGTGGCCAGGGCCGTCCCCGCGCTGCCGGTGATCAGGCGGGTGCTCCCCATCCGGTCGTGGTGCAGGAACACGGTGGTGCTGCCACTGATCTGCTCCAGCGGCAGGCCACCTGGGCCGTACACGAAGCTCGTGGTCCCGTCCTGGATCATGAGGGGAACGCTCTCGGACTCGTCCCACGCCTGCGGAGTGGCCGTCCCGTTCACCGTCTTGCTCACCCGGAGCCCTTCGCCGTTGTAGGTGTACGTGGCGCTGGTCACACCACTGCTCCAGCTGCTCAGCTCATCTGCCTCGTCGTAGCCGAGATTGATGGCCGACCCAGTGGATGGGGTGATGGTCGTCAGATCCCCGTCCGTGCTGTACGAGTAGGTCGTGGCACCCGTGGGGGGGCTGGAGCAGCCGTTGCCGCTGGTCCGCTCCACGGACCAGCAGAGCTGCTCGGCCGCGTCAAACGTCTGGGTCACGCCTTCATCGGTCACCAGGTCGCCCGCCGCGTCATAGCTGTAGACATCGGCGCCCGACGGGGCTGACGCGCAGGCACTGCTCGCGCTCGATCCGGCATAGCAGAGCTGGTTGAGCTGAGTGTACTGATCATCGGCCACGGACGTCGGCTGCGAGCTGTCGCCGGTCACCTCGCCGTCCTTGTTGAGGAGGTAGGTCGCCGAGAACAGGGTCGTCCCGCCCTTGCTGTCCTGGATCTGGGTCATCTGGTCGGCAGCATTGTACGTGAAGGTGTCGACCACCCCCGCCCCCGCTGCCGGGAGCGTCTCGGTCGTCAGGTTCCCGTCCGGATCGTAGCCAAAGGCGGTCGTGTTCCCGTTCCAGTCCTCCACATCGGTGAGCTCGCCGCCGGCGTTGTAGGTCCTGGTCACCGTCAGGGTCCCCGGGTAGGTGATGCTGGTCAACTGCCCCTTGAGGTCGTACCCGTAACTGACCGTGCTTGACCCCTCAATAGAGCTGGTCAGCCTCCCCAAGGAGTCATAGGTCCGGCTGGAGCTGACGGCGGTGGTCGTCATGCTGGTCCGGTGACCATCGGCGTCGTAGGTGACCGCTGTGATGTTGGGCGTTACCCCATCGGAGTAGGTGGTCGAGGTCAGCTCTCCGTCCGCGTCGTACGTGTCCGTGGTGCATCCGGTCGCGGGCAAGCCGGCGCAGTCGCCGCCGGGACCCTGTTGGGTGAGCAGGTTGCCATCGCCATCGTAGGTGTACGTCGTGGTGCGGCCGTCGCCGTCCGTCTCGGAGCTGACCTGACCGAGACTGTTGTAGGTGTAGCTGAGAAGAGCGTTGTTGAGTCCATCGGTCTTCTGCAGGACCTGCCCATCCGGCGCGTACGAGGTCGCCGTCGTGGAGCCATCCGCGGCCGTAACCTGGACCTGCTCGTCCGCCGCGTCAAAGGTGTAGGTGGTGACGTTGCCATCCGCATCCGTCGACATGACGAGGTCGCCGTCGGCGTCGTATTGGCTCGTGCTCGTGTATCCCAGAGGGTTGGTGACAGCCGTCTGCAACCCGTCCGCGCGGTAGCTGTAGGTCGTTGTGTACTGGCCTGCGCAGTGGCATCCGCTGACGTTGCCCTTCGGCGCAACCTGGGTCAGCCTCCAGCCATCCGCGTTGTAGGTGTCGGTGGTTTCATTGCCCAGCGGGTCGGTGGACGATGTCTTGTCGCCATAGGCGTCGTAGGTGTAGGTCCACGTCTTCCCATCGGCGTCCACCATGGTGGTGGGCTCACTCGGGTTGGAGCTGTCCCCATACGCGTACGTGGTGGTACTCGACTGGCCGGCGCCGATGAGCGGGGTTGAGGTGGAGAGCAGGCGGCCCTTGTTGTCGTACGTGTAGGTGGTGGTGACCCCGAGGGCGTCCGTCTTCGTCAGCGGTTCGTTGAACGAGTTGTATGTCGCCGTCGTGCGCCGGCCCAGGGGGTCCGTCTCCCACAACTGGTTGCCGTTGCTGTCCACCGAGAAGTAGGTGGTCTCCCCATCGGGGTCCGTCTCGCTGAGCAGGGCCGTGGTCGACGGGTCATACGAGTAGGTGGTGGTCGCCGCCTGCGGAGTGCCATAGCCCTTGGTCTGGCTTGCGAGTAGCCCGTACTGATATACGTCCACGGTGACGTCGCCGCTCGGGTCGGTGACCGTGGTGGTGCTGCCCACGCTCGAGTCGGGGTTCCCCACGTAGGAGAAGGTGGTCTCCCGGCCCAGCTGGTCCTTCTGCCAGCTCACCTCGCCACTGCTGTTGTAGCCCAGCGTACTGGTGTAGCCACGAGGGTCCTCGATGCTGATGATGTGGTGGTTGGCGTCGTAGCCGACCTGGGTCTCGTTGCCATTGACATCTGTCACCGTGGTGAGGTCTCCTGCGCTGTCATACGCGTAGGAGACCGACCGGGCGGGGCTGACGTTGGCGTCGGTGACGGAGGTGATGTTGTTGCCTGTCCAGGTGATGGTGAGGGTCCTGCCCCCCTGGCCGGTGATGGTCGTGAGCTGCCCATCGCTGTTGTAGGCGTAGCCCACGGTGTCGCCGGTGGCGTCCGTCTCGGACATGAGTTGCCCCGTTGCCGAGAAGGTGAACGTGTCCGTCGCCTTGCGCACGAAGGTCCACGTCCCATTTGCGTTGTGGGCAAGCCCGGCCTCCACGCGAGGCTCTGCCGGGGCGTAACCGGACCCCGATGGGTCGAAGACGACCTGGCTGCCCCCCTCCTGGGTGATCGTGACCGGCCCGCTACCCCCTGGTTGACTCATGGACATGAGGGCGTCCGAGGTCCAGCCATAGCCGAGGGGACCATCCGCACCTCCCGCCAGGGAGTTGTAGGTGCGCGTGAACTCGAGTGGCAGCCCGCCTCCGGCAAGTGAGAGGTCGGTGTACTCTTCGGTGAAGTTGCCGAAGGCGGTATCCACCGGGTCCCCCGCGGAGGTCTGCCCGAGGTCGGCGTTGCTGCAGGAGCAGTTGGTGCCACCGAGCACCTCGGCGGATGCGATCGGGGCGCCGATGACCGGCTGGCCCGGCGATGTCGACACCAGGTCGAAGGCCACAGCGCTGTAGGCGATGTCCACATTGGTGTTGGTCCCGATGGTGTTGCTCAGACTGACGCTCGCCCCCTGCTCCATCGGGAAGGAGCCGACCTCGACCCACTGATTGTTGTACGCGTCCTGGTCCACCGGCATGGTGTTCCACGTCGCCCCCTGGCCGCTCGTGACCTGGTAGGTGATGCTGGACACGGTGCCCCCATCACTGGGGACGAACACCCATACCTGGTATTGTCCCGCGGTTGCTAAGTTCGGTGTCCAGGTCCCGGTGACCGCCCAGGCACCGGGATCCTCGGCATGGGTGAAGTACATATGGCCCCCAAAGCCGGCTCCCAGCTGATGGTAGTCGATGACGGCCATGCTCCCGAAGCTGGTGGTGTACGTCCCGTCGTTGCTCCAGTTGGAGGGTGGATCGGCACAGCCCACCATGTTGATGTCAGAGGGCTGGGTGTCGACGACGATCGCCTGCCCCGGGCTGGGTCCAGAGCCGGAGGGAAGGGCACATGCCGGAGGATAGGGGTCCCGAGGCGCAGCCGGCTCGGAGGTGCCGGGGCTGATGTACCAGTACCCCGCGGTGCAGCTGGTCGAGCAGTCCACCCAGGTCACCGGCCACTGCCACCAGCAGTGATCGTTGGACAGCTGGCAGGGGTTCGAAGCGTCGCTCGGGTCGCAGTTGTCGGCCGCCGTGCAGAACTCGCTGTTCGGAGGCAGCGTCGGGTACTTGGTCGATGCGGCGAACGGCTCGTTGCCGTAGGCCAGATACCCGATCACCTGCTCCTGGTAGGGCCAGTCGCTGGGGTGACTGAGATCGAAGTTGTAGTAGTTGGCGTTGTCCAGGAACTCGTGGGCGGGAACCCCCTCGCCGGGGTCTCCCCGCGGAGAGGCGGGGTTTATGGGGTTGTTGGCCCAGCCGAGACCGGCGTCGCCGCTGCCGTCATCAGGGTGGATCCCGGTGTTGTACGCCCAGATGGCCAGGTACCAGTTCTCGATCATGGTGGGATCCCCGTTGTTGGCGATGATCCCCAGCTGCTCGAGTTGCTCCCAGGTGGTGGCCATGGTCCAGGTCCCGGCGGCGGCGTTCTCCTCCAGGTCCAGGGCCACCGCCGCCTGCGCATTGGCGGGGAAGAGGTCGTCGCCGACCTCCATCCCGTTGGTCTGCTGGGTCAGGCCGTATCCGCAATCAGCGTCGTCGTAGTCCCAGCTCGTTCCGTCGGAGCTCTCTCCGTAGTAGTTGGAGATCAGCGGATCCCCCGGCATACCCCGGGAGGCGTGGTAACTCGCCTGGTCCCAGGCACTCTCCGCCATCGCCACCCCGCTCATGACCTCACGCGGCACCGTGACCGGAAGCGGAAAGTCCGCCGAGGGCGTGAAAGGCTGAAGTCCCCAGGTGGGATCACCGGTCTCCGACTGGGTCAGGGCACCCTGCGTCGCCTCCTGGATCGCCCAGTCGATCTGCGAGTCGCTGGGCTGCATGACCTGGTCACTGCTGTCGAGCCGTGGGATGGCGCAGAGGGGGTCGGTCTGGTTCGTCGAATCCTCGACGTACCCGTCTGTCTGGACCCCCGTCGAGGCGGGCGGGATCGCCATGCTCGTCGAAGCCGCGACACTACCGGACTTCGTCGGTCCCGGAGGCGCGGGGCTCACCGCCACCGGCGAGGGACTCGGCACGGGGGTGGGGGAAGGGCTGCTGCCTGCCACCGGGATGGTGACCGCCTGCTCCCCGCTCGCTCCCTGGACGAAGTACTTTGCCGTCGTTCCGCTCTCCTTCGTCATCAGCTCAGCGTCGAGATCCAGGGAGAGGCCGCTGACCCCACCTCCGCCGGGGCGGGCGAGCCAGCGCACTCCTGCCGCGGCGGGGCTGGAGTTGGACTCTCCACCCATGACCGCCACCTCCCCTTCACGCCCCAAGGAGATGGTGGTCGAGGCAACCGTTCCCTTACCGATCTTCTCCAGGCCCGTCCCGGCCTGCCAATGCCAGACGCCCGCTGTGGTCGGGTCGGCCAGGCTGGCGGTCAGGAGATCCACCCCCCCGCCGGCGACGGGGACGATGTCGTAGCCATCCTGGTCGAGGGTCGCTTCCACCTTTGCCTTGCCGCCTGCCAGCGACAGCAGCTGGCGCCCGTCGACGGCCACCGCCGTCGTCGAACTCAACGGAACCGCAGAGGTCACCTCGTCGGAGTTGTTGAAGGTCGCCGTTCCGGCTCCAGTCGCCGCGTCAACCAGGAAGACCTCGGTGGGAGCGTCATCCTCGGTCAGATAGCGCGTGAGGGCAACAATGTCACCCACTCCGCAGGCAGGTGAGTAGGAGGCGAGGGTCACGTTCGACAGCAGAGGCCTCACCGCGCCGGTCGCCACCGAGATGCTGTACGTGAACCCCCCCTCGGCGCGATCATCCGGCTCGGTCGCCGCAATGCTGGGAGCGATCGTCGCCACCACATAAGCGCCGTCCCCGGTGACACACTGCTGCCCCATCCAGGAGAAGTCGGTACCCACCGGGGGATCCAGGGTCGCGAGCGGCAACCACACTGTAGGGTTGCTGGCGTTGGCGACCGAGATGTGGTACCCGTTGACGTCGCCGGTTCCGCTCACCAGCAAGTCTACCGACGACGAGAGGTGCTGGATCTGGATCGGCTCGGCGGGGGTCGCGCTCAGCGTGCTAGGCTGTGTCCGCTGAATTAGCGCCGACAGCAGCGAAGTTTCGTTCGACATCGGTGCCTCTGCGCCGACTCCCGTTAGGCACGAGCAGAGCACGAGCACAAGCGCCGCCAGCATCGCGATGCGAGCAGTTCTCACCGTCGATCCTCCCTCACGATGGGCGTGCGCACTCTCCACAGCGCAGGGCTGCGGCTCTCGCGACACCGCACGTTTGTCCTATTCATGAGCCGGCGCTGAACCCTCCTCGGCAACCCGGCCCAGGGTCGAGGCTATCGGTACCCGAGGGGCGCGTCTATCCCCCGAAGAGGTAAAGTTCAACGAGGCTTTGCGATCTCACTCAACGAGGGACCGCGATACCGCGACGGTCGGCCGGTCTCGGCTCAGCGCATGGCCAGATTCGCTTGTTGAGGCGAAGGCGACCTGCCGGCCGCGGCAGCCGCACCCATCCCCCGGAGAGGGAGATCCACGTAGGTCGCTGGCATCTCCCCCTCACGGAGGCACGACATGCAGACCGGCTGCCGACCATGCACGCTCCGAGGCGCGCGCAGTGCCATCTGGCACGAGCCTCGCCTTTCGGACTAGTCACTACTCCAGCTGGCGGATCTTCCCGGCTTCAGTCGCAGGCCCCAGCGGGCGTGGGTTGGACTGAAGAACACCATTGACCGCAGCTCACAAGCTCGCCGCGGCGTCGGCCCTCGCTTTCGGCACAGGTATCGCGAAGCTGTCGCCATCGGCCCGTACCCTAGAGCCCACGCGCGCCAGCAGAAACGCGCAGGCTATGGGGAGGGGAGGCGAGGCTCCACGGCTAGGTTGGTGCCCTGTACCTGAAGCAAATGACGAATCTCCCATCGCGAATGGACCCCAAGCTTTGCAAACAAGCCCTTCAAGTGGCTCTTGACCGTATAGACACTCACATGCAGCTGCCTTGCAATGGTCTCGTTACTGAAGCCTGCGGCCACCATCATAGCAACGCGAGATTCCCTCGCTGTCAGCGTCGACGAAGGGCCCAGCCCACTCATCCGCGCGTGTAATTCGCGGGTCTCCATACCGATGGACGTGTACCATTGTCTCGCCTCACCAATCCTGCGCGAGGCCTCATCTAGGACTCCCCGGAGCGAGGCCAGGCACCGTTCGAGAGCTTCCAGATCGTCGAGGCCCACCAGGCAACGCTCAAGGCGCTCCAGGTCATCTACTACAACGATCGTCTCTCGCACCAGCCCGTGCTCACACTCGACATCGTTCATCAGCGGTTCGCTCGGTCACCCCCTTAGACCCACACGGCCTCGATTTCCGTCGGAATCCGTGGCACAAACCAACGCGCCTCCCGAACTGCGGCCCAGAACGCTCTGGTCTTGGCCGGAGCTGCCGCGACGCGCGCAGTCGGGCTCTGTGGAGTCGGCGAGCGACCGGCGCACCGCAAAGAGCCACTCGTATTGGTCAGGACGTCGTGCGTTCACAATGGACCGACAATCTCCCACCACTGTCGCCCTCGCGGTCGACAATACGCCCCACGCCGACCTCCTCGCAAGGGACACGTGCCAAGCGGAAGCAGCGAAGCGCTCGAAAACAACCTGCTCGGACCGTTCTGAAGATCGACTGGCCCAAGGAATGTACGTCCACTGATCCACTTCCCCTAGGTCTGACGGCCCATCTTAGAGGGGCCTCCTAGCCTGCGGCTAGGCATCATCAGTACCAAGCCGCACGTACCGACGGCGCGAGGCTTGGACAGGGCAAGCGTCCTAGCAAGCGGTGAGAGCCAGCACGAACGAGTAGTGGCCCTCACCGAAGCCGGTGGGCAGAGCTCACTGCGGGGGCGCGGTCCATGTCCGATCGAAGCATCGGCCTGTCATTTCCCGTTGGAGAGCCCTGCCACAGAGATACCGGGTGGCACGTGCAACCTGTCTGCGTGGACATGCGCCCGTGCGCCATTGCATCACTCTAGGGTCACCGGCACCACGGTGCCATCGGCTTGCACGATCAGGGTTCGTGTTCCATCGAACGGGTTGTCCCCCACGCTCCCCGTGGTCACCGCCAAGAATACGTCGCCCGACTCCGGACGCCTGGCAAGCGATGTGAACTGGCCCGCAAACGTTGCCACGGGGGAGCTTCCGCCCAGGAGCCACACCTCAACCCGCCCGCTGGACGAAGCCGGCAGAGTCTGTGTAAGCACTGTTTCGTCATTGGCGCTCATCACAGCGCTTTGGCCACTGTAGCTCGCAACCGCAACCATGTCGGAGACGCGGACGACGCGGCTGCTAACTCCGATACCCGTTGGGGGTCCTGCCTGGGCAGGCGACAAGCCCACCTCCTCGACCATGTACGCGCCATCCTCCGACACCGTGGAGACGAGCACTTGGTCATTGCTGAGGTTGATGGACCGCACCAGCCGGAAGGGGGAGATCGAGTACTCATCGACCTCAGTCGTCCAGCTGAGACTGTCGAAGATGACGGAGAGGAGATTGTGACTGGCGCTGCACGAGCCCAGCAGTGGCACGATGGTTGTCCCGTTCGCCTTCGCTTCGACGGTACCAAGCGTCGTGGCTGACTTCCCCAAAGTGACGTAGTGCATCTGCGCAGAGACCGGCGATGCTGGCGCAACACTCTGCAGCTCGCAGAGGTGCGCGCTGTCGTCCGCCCACATCCACTGTCCCGTGACACTACCTAGGGTCGATCCGGTGAGACTTCGAATCCCGTCCTCGGTAGACACGAAGGAGGCACCGTCAGGAGCCGTTCCGCTGAACTTCGCCGGCACGCCCGACGCCCCAGGATTGCGAATCGTCCCGACGTCGTGGCCACTCCAATCCACGATATCGAGCCGGCTGGGGACCCCGTTGCCGACGGGCACGACCAGCACGTCTTCGCCAGGCGTCGCTGAGAGCCACTGCGGCGACGGTGACGGCTCGGTCGGCCGAACGGCACTATGGCTCGGTGCCGCCGAGCCGTCACACCCCACCAGCGCCACCGCCGTCAGCGTGGCGGCAGTAGTAAGAACCCTACGGATCCGACCGGCGCAACTCCACACGCTCAGCGCCTTAATACCCGCCTAGCTCCAGCACGAGGTGAGGTAATCCATATTGTCAGCGTCCGCGTAGTCCATAGAACCGGTGCAGGGCGTTCCCGAGGCGCCGTCCAGCATGCTGGTGTAGATGTCGCTGTACTGGGTGCTCGAGTACCCGTAGCCACCACCGTTATAGACGTAACCGGGGTGACAACTGTTAGAGTAGTACCCATACCAGCCGCAGCTCGTCGAATACAGGATCTCGGCGTCAAGATCGCCAGCAATGGCGTCCGTTGTCCAAGTGACCGTCCAGTTGGCCTGGCAGAAGTTCGACCAGTAGATCCCGAGGTCGGTTTCCGAGTATCCAGAGTCCACGTTGTAGACGGTTCCACCGTACGCGGTCTGAAGGAGTTGCTGGTTATAGGTGCAACCGTAGGCAACCGGATCCTGGTTGTTGCACGACGCCCCCAGACACCCGTTGCCGCCGCCCCCAGGAAGGCTTTGAGGGGTACCCCCAACACCCCCACCTGAACCGCAGAGGCTGATGTACTGGGCAGACGTCGTGTTACCGCCGGCCAATTGTCGTTCACACCACACCTGCGTTTCCGTGAGGGGTGGCTGGGCGGCACTTCCCTGGGAGGCAGGCTGAGGGTTCGGCGGCCCCGATCCGGCTAGGGCCGGCGTCGCCTGGACACCCAATACGAGGACGCACCCGGTGACCAGCGTGCCAAGTCGGGCGGCTAGGGATAAGCGCCGGAACCTGCGTGCCATTATTCCGCGGAGAGTCGGCAGTCTCATACGATCTCCTTCATCGTACGCTCATCATGTAGGCATCCACGGTGGAATGTAGTGGTTGGCCCCTGACCGGACTATCCCTCGCGGAGCGATTCCACGGTGAGGGTAGCCTGGCTCACCCTCCGGGTGATGCCCCCAACGCGCCCATCCGTGGTGGCCCGCAGGAACCACTCCGCCACCAGCTCGGAGACGCTGATCCTGGGTCGGAGAACCAGGTGAAGACTGAGCGTCCGATGAGACTTTCGTTAGCCCCGTGCGCCGCCATGGCCCCGAGCCGGCGGCGGCGGCAGCGCACCGTCGTCTTTGGTCGATTCGGCCACGAGGACTTGCGCTCCATCCTGGCTGACGCGGTCAGTACGCCGCGCTGGCAGCGAGGTGATGAGAGAGACGGGGCGGCTGGGGATCGAGGAGCTGATCTGTAGCGGCCTCCCGTACTCGGTCGGCGACCGGGTGGCCTTGCTCGGCAAGCACGTGACCCACCGGCCCAGGGTGTCTGTGGACGGCGCCCCGCTGCTGCGCGCGGACGGATCTCCCCGGATGCAGCGGATGACTGTCCCGCGGCGCACCCGGGGCGAGGTGATCGCCATCGATATGGGTGCCCACACTCTCCGCATCCGGACCGACGCCCACGGGCGGCGGCCGAGCCGCGTGGTCACCCTCACCGCCCAGGAGGCGGCTGGCGAGAGCCCGCAGAGCCCGGTGCGGCTGGGCCACGGCTACGCCATGACCGTGGCCATCGCCCAGGCCCAGGGGTGGTCCGACAGCTACCTGGTGCTCTCGGCCTCGCGACTCACCGGCCTCGAGCAGACCTATACCGCCCAGACCCGGGCCACCCGGTGCACCCGCCTCTACGCCGGCGCCGACCGGGTGCTGGGCGGGGACATGGCCGGGGACTGGCTGGAGGTGCGCGACCGGGTCAAGGACGTGCTGGCCGAGAACCTGGTGCGGCCGACGCGCAAGGTGACCACCCTCGACTACCTCGGTCCCGGCGAACGAGCGGTCTTCGAGGAGCGCTTCACCATCCCTCGACAGAGCCCGCCGGCGCTCGACTCCCCCGCCTCGCCGGCGCAGCGAGATCTGGCGGAGCGCCTGGGCCGGCCGGTGCCGGACAACGCCTCCTGGTTGGAGGCCTCGGCCGCGGTCGACCTCGCCCATGGCCATGCCCCCGGCACGCAGGCGGTCGCGTGGCTCGGCCAGCTCGGCATCCCCGCCTCGGATGGCTGGCGGCGGGTCGCGGCGGCCCTCGAGGGGCAGGAGGTCCGCAATCCCCTCCCCCACCAGCCGATCCCGTCGCGCGAGGGCCGGGCCGCCGCGGAGCGCGACCCTCACCTCGCCGCCATCGAGCAGCTGCTGGCCGCGCCGCCGGCCGAGCGGCTCGACGCTGCTGACCGATACCGCCGCGAGCGCCCGCTGGTAGCAGCCTCGGCGGCCGCTTCGTCTCCCGATGACGTGCCGGAGCCGGTCCGAGCCCGAGCGGATGCGGCCACCCCGCCGGCTGACCTCTCTCCGCCCGCACCTGCGGCCGCGGGGGGCCCAGGCGGCCCGCAGTCCCCGGCCCAGCCCAGGTGACCACGTCCCCACCGTTCGCAGCCCCAGACCGAGCCCGGGCGACGCTGTCCCCACCGTCGAGCCCCCGGAGCCGCACGGCGTGCGGGCGCCCAGCTTCACCCAGGAGGACGAGCAACGGCGCCGAGAGGAGCTCGCGCGCAAGGCAGCCGAGCAGGCTCGCCAGCAGGCCGAACGGCAGCGCGGGCCGCGCGAGGGGCAGTAGTGGGCGTCTCGGCCCGTCGCCCACGTCGCGTCCTGAGCGAGACTCGGGAGCGCGCTGTCCTCTCCCCGCGCCGCGGGAGTAGGTCAGCTGGTGGAGCGCTAGCCTTCCAAGGTGGATGTTGCGGTTTCGAGTTCAGTGTGGTGCCCCCGTCGTCCCTTAGGTTAAGTCCCCCTTGATCTCGGACCGATGGTGGGGGAGGGGGCCGAACTAGTCCCGGCGGAGAGCGGCAACCACCGCGTCGAAGGTTGCCTGGCCAAGGTTCGTCGCGCTGACGGCGGCTTGTCGCGGATTCGGATTGCGGAACAACCGAGGGTAGCCAATCAACTCGGGGACGGCGGCTCGCCAACTCTCCCATTGACGCATCACGAGGACTAACGCGCCGGCTACGGCCGCTTCTCGCACCAGATGGAAGCCAAATTCCTGCGACGGAAGTCGCGGCGGCCATCGGTACGATATCGAGTGATACGGGAAGTACTCCGCCACCGACAGGCCGGTGGCGACGAGCGCCTCACCGCTAGCGCCGAGTGCTTCGATGAGGGGCCGAAGCCGTGGCTTCCGCCACTGAGCACCACTCGTCGCAGCGAGCCTGGGGTCGAGAGGCCAGAAGCCGGCCTCGCCTTCGAGGTTGATAGTGGCGCGGGCGGTGAGGCGATAGGGAGGAATTAACGCACCTGCGACCCTCTTGCGGCGGAACCGCTGATCCACCGACTCGCAAGGCACCCTGATACTCACCAGCGCCCACGCAAGTCCGCAGCGGGGCCACGGAGTGGTCAGCCGCCAGGCTTTCCGGTGACGACCAGCAGGTCGTCACCCTCACCGACCCCGCGTCGCCTCGCTCGGCCACCTGTTCATCGACGACCCCACCATCCAGGCTGCCCCGTGCGCGGCGGCGTCCGCAGGATACAGGCGAGCCGTCAGAAGCGACGGTCACATAGCTTGCGGGCGTGAGGTTGAGACGGCATCCGAGTCGCTGGCCGGTGCGAGTATCACGGGTCTTCTTGGGAGTTGATGCGGTCTGCTCAACCGCGATGCGATCGACGTCGGAGGCGGGCTGTCCGCCGTCAGAACGGCGATAGCCGGGCCCGGAGTCGTCCCCCGCCGCACGGCTCACCCGGACATCGCCGGAAGCCTTTAGCGACCGCGGCCCCGCTGGAGCCGTCCTCATCCGCGGTGACGACGCCCCCGCCGCCGGCAGACCGTCCAGCATGGCATCGGCACAGAGAGAGGGCGCCACCTGATGCCCTGAGAGTGCGGTTCCCGGAGTGTTCTCAGCCGGCACCGAAGCTCTCGCAACGGACGGGCGGGCGATCTCACCTACCGCCAGCCCACCAGTGTCGACTACGAGCATCGGCAGCAGAAGCTGCCAGGCGCTGCGCTCGGAGGGGCGCCCTGCCTTGGGGTGACGTGCCGGCACCCTGGTACTTGACTCACCTTCAACGTAGATGACCGCCGCGTTCACGGCCTGGGGGTCGCCGGAGTCCGTCGTCCGAGGCTTCGCCGGCGATCCGTCGAAAGGCAGGAGTAGCTCCGCGAGGTTACCAGGCAGTCCCGCAACGCACGCGGCCCTCGCCGGACCCGCGGCGCCCGGGCCGACGAGAGGCCCCTCCTCCCGCCCGCCGAGATGTCCGTTTGTTGCCATTGAGGCGAGCCTACCGAGCGCACCGATACCACGCAAACACCCCCGCTCAGCGAGCTCGCCAGGAGTCTCCGCCCCCGTCGCGCGGCCTGAAGTGAGGGCGACGACGCCTGCCTCCCACATACTGCCCACCGAGGTGGTGCCGATATGAAGTCCTGCCGGCGCCATGGCCGACGCCGCGGGCGCGCCGGCGGGCGAATCCAGCACCCGGACCTCGCCCTCGGGAGGTTCCTCGATCTGATCCATCTCTTGGTTCCCTTGCTCCTTCTCCGCTGCGGTTCTCGGCGGTCCCTGGCCGCCACCGGCGTCCGGGTCGGTGACCTCGTCGAGGCCTCCCCGAGCGAAGCAGGAACGGGCAAAGGCCCATAGCTTTTCTGCGGCGCAGTCGAGCCTGTCGGCGTTTTGTTGAAGCCTCTGACTAAGGCCTCTGATGAGAAGTCACGACCGTCGCAGAACAGAGTCGTCTGGAGGCTTCCGAGCTAGTCCGGGTTTGTGCTACCGGGTGCGCTGCGATTGCGGAGCAGCGGGTCCCGGGGCTGATCGATGGGAGGGCGGTGTATCCTCCCACCGTCCCGATGACGACTACGAGCGTAGCCGGGCTTGCCAGCTTCCGTGCTTGGATGTCACGGGCGGAGGCGGCGTGGCCGACATTCCTGGCGCGCCGGAGAGAACGCCTGACCGAGGGCCACCGGTACGCTGGGGCCCCCGAGAAGGTGGCCGAGAACATCGTCGAGGACCTGCTCACCGGGGTGCTCGGCTGGGCATTCTCCGACCTCAACCACCAGGTGGCCCGTTGCGACATCCTGGTCACCCACCTCGGCGTCCGCCGGCTGCTCATCGAGACGAAGCGCCCCGGTGCCCTCAGGGGGGCCCACGCAGTCGAGGCCGCGTTCCTCCAGGCGCAGGGATACGCGGAGACCCTCCGGGTGGGCCTGGTCGCGGTCAGTGACGGGGCGCACCTCTTCGCATCTGACCTTGTCCCGGGAGGACGCCACACGCGGGTGGAGGCGGACGTTTCCATGGAGGAGGTGGACCAGAACCTCTGGTGGTTGAGCCCAGACGGTGTGTACCGGAACCCCATACCGCTCCCCCACCCGACGGCATGGGCCCTCGCGCCGAGTCAAGGGCCTCCAGAGCCGTTGGACGCCCCTGGTCTCCTCCACCCAAAGTACCAGCTACCGGTCACCTGCTTCGGCTACGCCGGTTCGGTCACCCATCCCAGCACGTGGCACCTGCCCTACCTCGACGCCCATGGCGAGATCGACCACAACCGGCTGCCCAAGGCCATCCAGGCGGTCCTCACCAACTACCGCGGCGCCCACGTCAGCAGCATCCCCGAGGAGGCTGTGCCGCTGGTTCTCCAGCGGCTCGCCGTGGCGGCGCGCCGAGCAGGCAGGATGCCGCCCGAGTGCCTCGAGCCGGCTGCGATCTACGTGCAGCTCGCTCAGGCCCTCCTCCAGTTCCCCCCAGTCGACAAGGAGGACTCGGCCGCCCAACCGAGGTGACCCTGTCGCAGCTCGCCTGGGCAAGATCTGACGACCCTCCTGTGCTGGGCAATCGGGCGGACGTGCTGCCTCACCGCCGACACACCCATCCTCTCAATGCGGCCAAACACTCCTTTAACCTATGGGGGCTTCGCCGGCTCAGCCGCTCAGGAGAGGGTGGCGGTTTCATGGGGTGGCCGCAACGGCCTCAGCGAAGCGCTGAGATGGTGTCATCCAGCCGAGGGTTTGTCGAGGGCGCCCGTTGAGCTGCTGGGCCACGGCGTCGAGCTCGGCCTGGG
>Ga0187860_1001634_pt1 | contig 19557 bp, 16 predicted proteins | sample June2016WEW_10_4_FD_132981 | JGI IMG/M metagenome (GOLD analysis project Ga0187860, IMG submission 132981) | Peatland microbial communities from SPRUCE experiment site at the Marcell Experimental Forest, Minnesota, USA - June2016WEW_10_40 | ecosystem: Environmental > Terrestrial > Soil >...
CCGATCGCGAACAGCTCGCGCAACCAGTAGACACCGGTCCTGACGGCTCTTTGCGCCGCAGGAACCCGCCGGTAGATCGCCCGCTCGACGGGCCGGATGTCCCGGTTGGTGTGTGGCAGCACCCACGGCGGCGTCCGCTGGAAGACGGTGAGGTGGGCGACGTTGGGCTGGATCTGGGGGACGATCTGCACCGCGGAAGCCCCGGTGCCGATGACTGCCACACGCTGGCCCTCCAGCAGGTCGGCGGCCACCCACTGAGCCGAGTGCAGCCACCGCCCGCCGAAGCGGTCGAGGCCCTCGATGTCCGGCACCTTGGGTGACGAGAGCGGTCCGTAGGCCCCGATCAGCGTGGCCGCAGCGAACCGCCCCTGCGTGGTGCTCACGATCCAGCGAGACGCCTCGTCGTCCCAGGTCGCCTCGAGCACCTCGTGGCCAAACCGGCATCGCTCCATTACGCCGTAACGCTCCGCGCAGTCGCGCAGGTAGGCCCAGATCTCCGGCTGGGCCGCGTAGGTGGTCGACCACTCCGGGTTCGGGGCGAAGGAGAACGAGTACAAGTGCGATGGCACGTCGCAACGGCAGCCGGGGTACTGATTGTCACGCCACGTGCCGCCGACGTCGTCGGCCGCCTCCAGCACGACATGGTCGATGCCTTGTCGCTGCAGGGCGATCGAAGCGCCGATCCCCGAGAAACCCGCCCCGATCACCACTGCCCCGACCTCCCGGGCGGCTTCCACGCTTATAAGCCTCCGCGCGGCAGCACTGCCTGGATGAGGTGAGGGCCGGCGGTGGCGAACGACTCCCCGAGCGCCTTGGTCAGCTCGTCGGCGGTCTCCGCCCGGGTGGCAGGCACGCCCATGCCTTCGGACAGTGCCACAAAATCCAGGTCTGGCCTTCCGATCTCGAGCATCGAGCGAGCGGCCGGACCGCCGGCGTCCGCGCCGACGCGGCCCAGCTCGATGTTCAAGATGGCATACGACCCGTTGTCCAAGATGACAGTCGTCACGTCGAGGCTCTCCCGGGCCTGGGTCCACAGCGCCTGGATCGTGTACATGGCGCTGCCGTCCGCTTGCACCGCGAGCACAGGCCGATCCGGGCAAGCCACTGCAGCTCCCGTCGCGAGCGGCAACCCTTGGCCGATCGAGTTGCCCGTGAGCGACAACAGGTCGTGGGGAGGCGCTCCTTCGGTTGCCCCCGGCAGGTAGATCGCGCCGGTGATCGCCTCGTCGGACACGATGGCGTGCTCTGGCAGCAGCGCGCCGATGGCGGCCGACACGCTCGCCGGCGTGAGGGCTCCAGTCGGCAGGTCAGGGCGTCCCGCCGGCACGCGGCGGGCGGCATCTGCAGGGGCACCGAGCAGATCCGCCAGTGCTTCGAGCGCGGCGACCGCGTCGTCCGCCTCACCCGCGAGCAGGTGCACCTCGCAGCCGTCGGGCACGAGGTCGCTCGGTTTGCCCGGGTAGGCGAAAGCTGACACGGGGGAGCGGGCGTCGGCGAGGACGAGATGGCGGAGGCCTGCCATCTGAGCCATGGCGAACTCGGCGAGGTAGGCGATGCGCTCCGGTGCCGGCAACCCGGCCCCCCGCTCCATGCGCCCCGGGAACGACTCCGCCAGGAGCTTCGCTCCGGCGTGCTCGGCAACCCTGCTGGCGGCTACCAGCCCGGGCTCGCGGACCGCCGAGGTGCCGAGCAGCAGCGCCGCCGGCTCCCCGGAGCGGAGCACGCGGGCGATCTCGGCGATGACGCCGTCGTCGACGGCTGCGCGCCGTCCCGCCTGCCGTACGACGTCCGGAACGGTCGCGGGCACGGACGCGTCGGTATCGAGCCAGGAGACATCCGCTGGGAGGACGAGCGTTGCCACCCGATATGGCGGTCCGTACGCGGCGGCCACGGCGTCAGCGGCATCGCGGACGATATCGGCCGGACCGGCGCTCGACCGGTACCAGCCCGACATGGGACGGGCCAGACTCTCGATGTCGGTCTCGAGGGGGGCGTCGAACGCTTTGTGGTAAGTGGCGTGGTCGCCGACGATGTTGACGAGGGGGGACTTGCCCCTCCTGGCGTTGTGCAGGTTGGCGAGACCGTTGGCCAGGCCTGGCCCGAGATGCAACAAGGTGGTGGCTGGCCGGTCCGCCATGCGCCCGTAGCCGTCAGCGGCCCCCGTGACGACACCTTCGAACAGCGCCAGCACCGGTCGCACCGCCGGCACAGCGTCGAGGCTGGCGACGAAGTGCATCTCGGATGTCCCCGGGTTCATGAAACACGTGTCGACCCCGGAGACCGCCAACGTCCTCAGTAGTGCTTCTGCTCCCTTCACGGTCTGTCCTCCTCGGTATGCCGGCCGTGGTCGGCAAGCACGCCGAACACCTTGTCGGGGTTGAGAATGCCGCGCGGGTCGAACGCGGCCTTGATCGCGCGCATGAGCTCGATCCGCCCCGGGTCCTCCAGGCGCAGGAACGCTGACTGCTTGGCGGTACCGATCCCATGTTCGCCCGAGATGGCGCCACCGAGTGCCATCGCAGCCCGGAACAGCTCGAGGAGGAAACGGTCCCGGATCTCCTCGTCGGGCTGGAAGACCGACAGATGGATGTTGCCGTCGCCCGCGTGCCCGCACCCGACCGAGAAGCACCCGTGCTCCGCTGCGAGCTTGCTCACGAGGTCGAGGTACTCGGCGATACGGGCCCTCGGCACGACAACGTCGACAATCTCGTTGGCGCCCGACGCCTTAGCCACGAAAAAGGCCCGCTCCCGCGCGCGGATCAGTGATGCCGCCGCCAGCCCAGGGAGCACGAACACGTCGTGGGCGCCGGCATCTCCGAGCAGCAGCGCGAGCGCTTCGACATCCTCGTCGACGCGGGCGGCCGTCCGCTGCTCGAGCACGACGACGAGGTAGGCGGCCGCCTGCCGGCGGATCTCCTCGGGGATACCGAGATCGAGGCCCTCGCTCGCCGTGATCGAGGCCATCGTAAGCATGTCGATGTACTCGAGAATCGTCGGGGCGAGCGCGCTCCCGACGATCGTCGGTATCGCACCGGTCACGCCGTCGAGCGAACCGAACGGCGCGAGCACGGTCGCCGAGTGCCGGAGCAGCGGATGAAGCTTCACGATGACCTCGGTGACGAGGGCCAGCGTGCCTTCCGAGCCCACGACGATCTGGGTCAGGTCGTAGCCGGTCGAGGACTTCACATACTTGCCGCCGGAGCGGATCACCCTCCCGGTACCCAGCACCATCTCGAGGCCGAGGACGTGGTGGCGGGTCACGCCGTAACGGACGGCCCGCATGCCGCCGGCGTTCGTGTTCACGTTGCCACCGAGCGATGCGCTCATCTCGCCCGGGTACACGGGATAGACGAGCCCCTTGGGCCGGAGCGCCACCTCCAGATCCCTCAGCGTCAGCCCCGGCTGCACGACCGCCACGTGGTTTGCCTCGTCGATCTCGATCAGGCGGTTCATTCGAGAAAACGACACGACGATACCGCCGGGCACCGGCACGCAACCCCCGGACAGCCCTGTGGCGCTGCCCCGGGCGGTTATCGGTACGCCGACCTCGTTCGCGAGCGACACGATCGCGGCGACCTGGTGGGTCGAGTGCGGCATCACCACGGCGGCTGGCATCGTCGGGACCGAGATGAGCCCTTCGTCGTGCTGGAGATCCTCAGAGACGGCTCCACCGTGAAGGACCGCGCCGTCGCCGACGATGGACACGAGCCGCGTCACGAGCTCGTCGGTCGGGATCATTGCCGGCGAGGCTAATGGCACTCGCGACCTCGCTCCAGAGGCAAGGGCTCCTCCGAGCTCGCGAGCCAGTGGCACACCGCCCGTCCGTCGGGCACGAACGGGGCTCCTTCCTCGAGCTGAGCTGGAACGGCCAGCACCCCGTGCACCTGGACGATGGCTCAGAACGATCGTTCCTCTCCGACGGCGACGTCGTCACGATCCGCGGCACGGCGCCCGGGCCCGGTCGAGCGACGATCGGCCTCGGTGAGGTGACCGGGCAGGTACTGCCGGCGCACCCAGGCTGACGGGTCCGCGCCTACCGGACTTCTGCCCGCCAGAATCGCGGGCATGGAAGCCACTCTGCTCGGACCCGATGGGACCTCGGTCCCGGCAACGAAGGAGTTGGTCGAAGCAGCGCTCGGCGGGGCCGGCCCCTTTTGGCTCGACCTGCTCGACCTTGATGCCAGCGGGCTCGTCTGGTTGTCCGATCTCTTCCACTTCCATCCACTTGCAATCGAGGACGCCGAGCATTTTGGCCAGCGTCCGAAGGTCGAGCAGTACGACGACTTCGCCCAGCTCGTGATCTACGGTGCCGCCGATGACGGGAGGGGGTCGCTCGAGGTCCACTGCTTGTACGCGGAGCACTACATCGTCACTGTTCGCCAGGGGGGTTCGAAGACAATGGATGAGGTGCGGAGTCGAGCCGCCGTCTGGCGACACCATGCGGCCCCGAGCACCGTGATGCTGCTGTACCGGATCGCCGACGCCCTCGTGGACAGCTACTTCCCGATGATGGCTCGTTTCGACGACGAGATCGACGAGCTGGAAGAGGCGATCCTCGCTCAGCCGACCGAGGCACAGATGGGCACCCTGTTCGCGATGAAGCGGCAGCTCGTGTCGCTGCGAAAGCTCATCACGCCCGAGCGGGACATGATGGCGACGCTGCTCGCCGGATCATCGGATCTCCCCGGCATGACCGAGGAGGCCGAGCGCTATTTCCGCGACCTGTATGACCACCTCATCCGACTGAGCGACCTGGTCGACAGCTACCGTGACCTGCTCACGAGCGCAGTGGACACCCATCTGTCGACGGTGTCCAACCGGCTGAACGAGGTGATGAAGCAACTGGCGATCATCGCCACGATCTTCTTGCCGTTGTCGTTCCTCACGGGCTTCTTCGGGCAGAACTTCGCCTGGCTCGTCTCACATATCGGGGGGAGCGGCGTGTTCGTGGTCGCCGGTCTCGGGAGTGAGGCAGTGGCTGTGATCGCGCTCCTCTACTTGTTCCGGAAACGCGGGTGGCTCGGCCCGAAGTCGCAATCTCCAACGGTCTCTCCGCCGTATCGCTTGCAAGCCGTTGACAAGGAGCCGTGAGCATGTCTCGACCGAAGGCCGATTCCCATCTGAGCAGCGAGCTGGTCGAGCCGAGCCGGGGCCGCCTGACGCGAACAGCAAAGGTCGTCGGTGCGCTGGCCGGCGTCATCCTGACCGCAGCTGCCTGCGGCTCCTCCAGCCCTTCGGCCAACGCCGGCAACTCCACGACGCCGACCACTCAGGCGACGTCGTCTACGCCCACCACGGGCGCGACCGATTCCATCGTGGTCAAGACCGCCAGCGTCTCCGGAGTCGGGACGGCGCTTGTTGATGCGCAAGGCTTCACCCTCTACACCTACTCCTTGGACAAGCCGGGCGTAATCGCCTGCACAGGCCATTGCACCTCGTCGTGGCCTCCGCTGCTCGTACCCTCCGGTGAGCATCTCGCCAACATGAGCGGCCTGAGCACCGTGACACGGCCGGGAGGCGATATCCAGGTGGCCTACAACGGAAAGCCGCTCTACACCTTCTCCGGCGACACCAAGGTCGGGCAGGACAACGGCAAGGGGATCCCGAACTGGTCCGTCGCCACGACCGGCTCTACCAGCGGGAGCACCACGACAAGCACCTCGGCTTCTTCCCCAGGCTATGGCGGCGCCACCACGACCACGGCGGCTTCCGGCGGAAGTGGCTGGTAAGGACTCAACGGTGAGGACTCAACCGGGCGCCTGATGCCCGGCGGTGGCCGGACTTCGGGTGGCGAACCCGGTGCTCACCCACACCGGCGGTGCCGCCGCTGACGAGTCGACAGGCCACTGCGCCGCGTGGCCGGTCGACGCAGCGACCTAGCCGATGACGGCGGTCGGCGGGACGCCGCCGGCTGTAGCCGGCGAGCAGCTGTTGCGCAGTGCCGGGTTGGCCGCCGCCGGCATGCGGGGCGGCGTCAGGAACACCGGCGAGCTCTCGAAGTCGACCATGTCCAAGATGTCGTTCGCTGCCGCGTCCCGGTGGGTGAGCGCCGGCAAATTCCATTTGATCTCGCACAGCTTGAGCACCGACGTGTGGTCGTAGACGGTGTGTGAGACAAAGTCCTTCTTCGCATACGGGCTGACCAGGCCGGCAGGCACGCGGAAGCCGAACCGGTCGAAACGACCGGGGACGTCGCCCGGCTTGAGATCGGGCGGCACGTCGTCGGGGAGCGGAGCGGCCGGCGGCGGGACGTGATCGTAGTAACCGCCGTGCTCGTCATAGGTCCACACGAGGAGCGTCCGGTCCCACTTCGGTGACGAAAGGACGGCGTTCACCACAGTCGAGAGAAACACGTCGCCGTACTGCACATCCTGCGGGTTCTCCTCTGAGGACGTGTTGAAGTTCGGGTCGACGAGCGAGAACGAGGGGAGTGACCCCGAGGCGCAGTCGGCGAAGAACGAGTCGACCGAGACCACGTGGTCCGCGATCGGCTTCTGGCCGTACAGGCCGAACCAGCAGTAGATGCTCGGCAGGTTCGAGTAGTAGTTCTTCCACGAGATGTCGTAGGAGTTGAACTGGTCGAGGATCGTCCCGTTCGGGGGGAGCGGCGTCAGCAGTGAGTCGTCGATGAGGCCGAGCGACGTCCCGGCCAACAGGTACCTCCGGTTGGGCAGCGTCTGTGCCATCGCCGAGCAGAACCATCGGTCCGCGATCGGGAACGTGCGTGCCAGGCCGTAGGTGAAGGGCATGTCGTAGCCGGTGAAGTAGCCCATCGACACGGGTCCCGACGGCGAGGTGACAAAACCCTGGCAGGTCCCGTTGTCGTACTGCTCGTGCGTGGCGTTCCAGTCCTGGCTGGGCGAGTGCGTCTGGCACGGCGTCGGCATGTGGAACGAGCGCAGTCGACGCGGCGCCGGCGGGTAGGGGTTCGAGTTGGTGGGGAGCCCGCCCGGTCCGAGCGTGAGCCCGTCGCCTCGGCCGGCCATCCCGATCATGTTGTCGAACGAGTGGTTCTCCATCATGACAACCACCAGATGGTCGAACTGGGGGAGCTGATCCGTCCCGAACGCTGCCTTCGGGTTCGGCGCCGACCCGACGGCAAGCGTCGTCTTGGTCGTGGAGCTGGCTGAGCTCGTGGGCGGCCACGCCGTGCTGCTCGTTGATTGGTGGCCTGAGCCCGTGGACGTCGTGCATGCGTCAAGCACCACGCCGCCCGCGCCTACAACCAGCCCGCCGAGGAGGGCTCGCCTCGACATCCTCATCGCGCCCGGACCACTCATGTTCCTCGTCCAAGCGCGGATGCCCGCTCGAACATGCCGGGGTCGCCCAAGTACTCGCAAACCGTCTCGAAGTCCGGCGTGGGACCGTGCCACTCGAGCTCCTCGACGGAACCGAGAAGGGACGGTTCGACCACAAGGCGGGCGAGCTCCCGGAAGAGCAGCGCCAGTTCATAGTCCTCGGCGAGCTTGGCCGCCAAGGCGGGCGCCCGCACTTTGCGCGCCACTTGCGGATCCCACCTCGCCGTGTCGAGGGGAATGTCCTCGATGTGCCCGAAGTGATCGAGGACGGTCGCCGCGGACTGCTTCCCCCAGCCTGCGATGCCAGGAAACCCATCCGCGCTGTCACCCACGAGCGCCAACCAGTCCGGGATCGATGCCGGCCACACGCCGAACTTCTCGTGGACGCCGTCGGCGTCGATCAGGGTCCGCTTACGGCGGTCGAACTGGACGACACGACGCTCGAGAACGCACTGGCCGAGGTCCTTGTCCGGCGTCCAGATGGCGACTTGCTCGACCCTCGAATCGGCCGCGGCGATGCTTGCAGCTGATGCGAGGGCGTCGTCAGCCTCCAGCTCGACCATCGGCCACACCATGACGCCGAGAGCGGCAAGCGAAGTCTCGAGGAGCCCGAACTGGGCGAGCAGGTCGGCAGCCACCCCGGCCCCGGTTTTGTACCCGGGCCAGAGCTCGTTGCGGAACGACTCGATGACGTGATCCGTCGCGACTCCGATGTGCCGTTTTCCCGAGGCCAGCATCGTGACGACCGAGCCGACGACGCCCCAGGTGGCTCCCACTTCTTTGCCATCGGTCGCCTCTCGCGGTTGGCGGCGCTGACCGAAGTACTGCCGGAAGAGCTCGTAGGTTCCGTCGACGAGGTGGACGATCACCGGACCTTCGTTCCTCGGGGGCGCACGTGGTGAGATTAGGACGCCGGCGTCACGTCGCGGCGGAGGCGGCCGGGCTCGGTCGGGATCGGTCGACCTCGCAGTTGATCTCCGCGCCGACGAGGACCGCCAGACCGGTGATGTAGAGCCACAGCAGCAGCACCGCCACGTCGGCGAACGCGCCGTAGCTGCGTGTCTCGTGGCCGAAGTGCTGCAGGTACACCGAGAAGCCTGCCGAGGCCAGCAGCCACCCGATGGTGGCGACGATGCCGCCCGGGGTAATCCAGCGCCACGTGAACCGCTGCCGCCTCGGTCCGACGGCGTAGTAGGTCGAGAGCAGCAGGGTGATGAGCACGACAGCACCCACCCATTTGGCGAATGCCCAGGCGGCTCCGGCAGCGGGCCCGACGACGGGAATGTGCGACGGGAGCAGTGACCGGATGGGGTCCCCGAGCACGAGAAGCGTTGATGCCGAGAGGCCGAGCACGAGCGTCACGAGCAGCAGTGGGACGGCCATTGCTCGCCTGCCGAGGTACCCGCGGTCCTTCTTGACCTCGTAGGCGACGTCGAGCCCGATCTGCAGCGCTGCCATCGCCTCGGTGGCGCTCCATACCGCCACGATCGTGCCCAGCACGACCTCCAGCCGGCTCGTTCCCTTGCCAGGCGGCTGTCGCAGCGCGTCCGCGAGGATCTGCGACGTCTGTGCCGGCATGATCGCCCCGGCGCCGTGGAGGAGGCTGTGCAGGGTCGTCGGGCTGAGCCCAATGAGCCCGCACACGCCGACGAGCGCGAGCGCGGCCGGGAAGATGGCGAGGAACCAGTGGAACGCCAGGCTTCCGGCGATCGTCGTGATGCGGTCTTGGAGCATCTCGGCGAGTGCCCGCCGCCCGATTTGTGAGCCCCGGCGCCACCACTGGCGTGGTGTGCCGGGAAGGAGCCAGAGCCTCATGACCATGCATCCTGCCTCTTGGGGAGGCCCTACGGTGCCCGTTGCCGGCCGGCCGAACTAACGTCGGCCCGCAATGCGGATGACTCAACTGTTCGGTTCGACGCTTCGTGCCAGCAAGGCGCCACCCGAGGTCGCAGGTCACGAGTTCCTGCTCCGGGGAGCCTTCATACGCCAGGTGAGCACCGGCATCTTCGCTTTCCTGCCACTCGGGTTGCGGGTGGCCAGGAAGATCGAGTCGATCCTCCGTGAGGAGATCGAAGGCGTCGGGGGCGTCGAGCTCTCCCTGCCGGTCGTGTTGCCGGCCGACCTCTGGCGCAAGAGCGGGCGCTACGACGCCGTCGGCCCCGAGCTCGTACGCCTGAAGGACCGCCGGGATCGTGATCTCGTCCTCGCGATGACGCACGAGGAGGTTGTCGCGTCGCTCGCGGCCGCCGAGGTGCAGTCGTGGCGTCAGTTGCCCCGGCTCGTCTACCAGATCCAGACGAAGTTTCGCGATGACCCGCGGCCGAGAGCCGGGCTCGTGCGCACACGTGAATTCACGATGAAGGACGCCTACAGCCTCGACCGGGACGACGTTGGTCTCGTGGCGCAGTACGAGCGCGTCTTCGACGCCTACGTTCGGATCTATCAACGGTGCGGGCTGCCCACCCTGGCAGTCACGGCCGACGTCGGCATGATGGGCGGCTCGGCCGCACACGAATTCATGTACCTCACGCCCATTGGCGAGGACACACTCGTGCTCTGTGACGGCTGTGGCTACTCGCAGAACCGCCAGGTGGCTCAAGCTGCCGCCCCCGAGTCTCCCGCCGAGAGCGCCGAGGAGTTGCAGCGCGTCCACACCCCGTCGACCACCACGATCGACAGTCTGGTCGCACTGCTCGGCATTGGCCCGGAGCGCACCGCGAAGATCGTGTTCCAGATGGCGACGTCCGCCTCCGACGGGAGCGAGCTGCCCGTCGTGGCTGTCGTGCGGGGTGACAAGACCGTGAACGAGACGAAGCTGGCCAATGCGCTTCGTGCCTCTGAGCTCCGGCCGATGACGACCGACGAGATCCTCGCCATCGGGTGCGTTCCCGGCTACGCCTCGCCGATCGGCGTCGGCGATCGGGCGACGATCCTCGTGGACCCGCTCGTCGCAGCATCCCCGAATCTCGTCGCCGGCGCGAACGAGCAAGACTGGCACCTGACCGGCGTCAACCTCGGCCGGGACTACCAACCAGACCTTGTCACCGACATCACGGCGGCGGAGGACGGTGACCCCTGCGTGGTGTGCGGGCTCCCGCTGCGGACCGAGCGGGGCGTCGAGGTGGGCAACATCTTTCAGCTCGGTACGAAGTACTCAGAGGCTCTCGGTGCCTCCTACCTCGACGAGAACGGCACCGAGCAGCCGATCGTGATGGGCTCCTACGGCATCGGCGTCGGACGCCTCCTCGCCTGTGTCGCCGAGGAGTACCACGACGACCTCGGGCTGTGCTGGCCCGTGTCGATGGCGCCATTCGAAGTGCACCTCTGCTCGATCGGCGGTGAGGAGTCCCAGCTGGTCGCCCAGGCCGTCTACGACGTGCTCCGCGCCGAAGGGCTCGAGGTGCTGTTCGACGATCGAGGCGAGCGGGCAGGCGTGCAGTTCGCCGACGCCGATCTGCTCGGCATGCCGATTCGTCTGACGGTGTCGCCGCGTTCGTTGAAAGCCGGTGGAATCGAGGTCAAGCTGCGCACCGCCTCGGCGGCGGCCGTCGTGGATCGGAACGACGTGCTCGGCTGGGTCCGCGTCGAGCTCGAGCGGCTAGGGGTGGCGCCATGACCGACATCCCGACCGATCCGGGCGCCACCGACGGGGCCGAGGCCGAGAAACACCGCGCCGCCGAGGTCGCAGCCCGACTGGTCGACTCGGGGATGACGGTCGGGCTCGGGACGGGTTCCACCGTGGCGCACCTCCTCCCGGCGCTGGCGGCTCGCGAGCTCGAGATCGTCTGCGTGGCGACGTCGGTCGCGACCGAGCACGAGGCGCGCCGTCTCGGCCTTGACGTGCGGCCGTTCGACCGGCTCGATCGGCTGGACATCGCCATCGACGGAGCGGACCAGGTGGCCCCCGACTTCTGGGTCGTGAAGGGGGGCGGAGGGGCGCACACGCGAGAGAAGATCGTCGCCGCCGCCGCCGATCGATTCGTCGTGATCATCTCGTCCGACAAGCTCGTGGACGTTCTCGAGGGACCGGTGCCGTTGGAGGTGTTGGGGTTCGGGTTGGAGGCGACGCTGAAGGCGCTCGGGCGCCTCGGGGAGTGCACGCTCAGGGATGCACCGCCGACTCCTGATGGGGGAGTGCTGGTCGACTACTTCGGACCGGTCCCGGACCCGGCGGAGCTGGCGGCCCGCTTAGCGGCTACCCCCGGGGTGATCGGACACGGCCTGTTCCCGCCGGAGATGGTGCACGAGGTCGTGGTCGGCCGCCCGGGCGGCGTCGACCACGTCGTGCGGTAGGGACTTGCTGGCGACCCGGCATCCGGCTCTCGATCCGGAGCACGACGGTGTCCATCGTGGCGGACGGCCTGAAGGCGCGGCGGGGCAGTGGCCGCACGAGCGAGGTCCGGAACACCTGGCACCAGCGTTGGGCGGCCGGAGCGTCCGCTCTGGTCCACCTGACTCCCACGTGCCACGGCACGACGAGGTCGGCGCGAACGAGCCGGCTGCCAGGGGAGAGGAGGCGCCGGATCAGCGCCGTCGTGACGGCGAATGGCGGGTTGGCGACCACGCGGAAGGGCTGGCGCGGGAGCCTGAGGTCAGACGCGTCCGCCACGACCACGACCACCGGTTCGCCCCAGAACCGCTCCCGGAGCTGTTGGGCGCGGCCGTCATGCAGTTCCACGGCGATCACCCGGGCGCCGGCTGCAACGAGCTGTGCGGCCAGCGCACCCGATCCGGCTCCGACGTCGAGGACGAGGTCACCCGGTGAGATGGCAGCGTCCTCCACGAGGAGTGCCGCCCAGCGATCATCGAGTTGGTGGTACCCCCACCAGGCGGGACGTCGCCCGGGCACGGCGGACCATGACCATTGACATGGGCGTAATCTTAGAGCTGCGTCTGCCCTGTGGCATGCGTGGTCGCACCGGTCCTGCTGTGGACATCTGAGATGATGAGGTTCTGAGCGCTCAAGGACAACACGGTGCACCCGCATACACGATGGCCGTCGGTGACCCGAGGCGACAGGCGATCCGGCTGGCTCGCCACCCCCATTTCGCAGACGCAGGACGGCGCGCTTCGGCTGGGTCTTACGTGGCAAGAGCACCGTGGGCATTGAGGGGGCGATGGCGGATCGCCTGAAGGAAGGCGTCGGCGACAAGGCCCGATCCGTACACCGTCAGCGAGTACGACGAGCTGGACCAGACGGCGCCAGCACCGCGCCGGTCGATCGCCTTCTCGAGGGCGCCATGAAGGTCGACGAGGACAGCGCCGTGCGATGCGGCCTCGATCGCGATCGCGTCGTTGTAGGCGGTGATCTCGTTGGCCAGCGCTGCTTCGGTCCATGTGGCACCGTCGGGAGCCAGATCGCAAGAGGTGCGACTGAGGCATGCGTCGGCCGAGGCTGACAGGTCGGCGGGAACGAGATTTCCGACGAGGATCGTGGTCGCGCCGCTTCCTCGTAACTGAGCGAGCAGCTCACCGAGTGCGGACGCGAACTGGCTGCTCGCCACACCGCGAAAAAGCGCTGTCATCCCCTCGGACACCGCCACGACGGTCGGGTGAACCGACCGGGCGAGGGCGGCGCTGCGCGTCAAGGCAGCGAACGCATCCGTTCCGTTCGTGGCGACGGCCTCGTACGAGGTCGCCCACGGCGGGAGGGCTTGGCTGAGCAACGCCTGGGCGAAAAGCGGGCTCGCATCCTCGGGCGGTACCGCCAGGAGATCGATCACGGCCAGGTAGGTGACCGGGGTGCCGACGTGCTGCACCGGCGGACCGTTGAAGGCGGCGCCGCCCGACGTACAGCTCGCGAGCGTGGCCGTGAGCGCGACGAGCACGGCGGCCATCACGGTCATCGTGCGGGGTGCCGGCGCCGCCCACAGCATGTGAGCCCGCCGTCGCCGGCCGCGCTGGAGCCGCATCAGACGTCGACCGCCTCTCGCGCCGGCAGGCGAGCAGCGCGAAACGCCGGCAGCGTGCCGGCGACGAGCGCGACCACCGTCGAGCCGATCACGCCACCGACAGGGAGCCACCACGGGAGCGACAACGCCACGCCTGCCAAGCCTTGGGAATGCAGATAGGCATTGGCGTTCGCCGAGATGGCCGCAGCCATGGCAACGCCGAGAGCGGTGCCGATGAGTCCACCTGCGAAGCCGAGGGCGACTGCTTCGACGAGGAAGATGCGGAGTACATCCCGATCTCTCGCCCCGATCGCCTTGAGGACGCCGATCTCGCGTCGACGCTCGCGAATGGCGGCGAGGAGAGCATTGGCTATGCCGAGCGCGGCGATCCCGAGGGCGACGAGGCCGATTCCGGACAGCACCAGCTCCACAACGTGCAGATAGCGCCCGACCGAGATGACGAGACCCACGGGCGCGGTCGTGGAGTAGCCGATGGTGGCGATCTGTGCACGCACGGCAGAGACGTCGTCGAGTTGCTTGGCGATGACGACAGTGGCGACGTACGGGGACGCGACGCTGGTTGGATTCATGGTCTCGTCGAACCTGGAGATGCCTTGCACAACCCCGGACCAGGCCAGGATGTCACCTGACCCGAGCTGCTGGTCGACCACGCCGACCACTTCGAGGCGGGTCTGCCGGACAACGAGAAGGCCCTCGCTGAACGACAGGGAACTCAGCGTCAGCCGAGTTCCGATGACCTCGCCGGCTTGGTTACGCGACAGGCCGAGCCGCTGCAGATAATCGCCCCCGACGTCAATCTCGACCGGAGAGCTCGCGCTTGGCAGGCGCCCAGCGAGCAACGTGATGGGCAGCGCACTGACGTGCCCGAGAGCCGCGCTCACCACCTCGCTGTCGAAGGCAGCTACCGAGACCTTCGCCCCGGGGGCACCGGCGGCGCCCGAGGTCGGACAACGATGGACTGCCGAGCCTTGCCGGATGGGCGGGCAGAGCGTGGATCCCGGAGGGGGAGCCTCGGGTGGTTGGATGGTCGCCTCGACGGCGGTCACCGGATAGACGTCGAGGACATCGCGAAGCCGGCGGATCCGGTCGATGGCGGAAACCGTGAGCGGCTTGGGCGGTCCGGGTACCGGATAGTCCAGGGTTTCCTGAGACGGATTGGGCGCATCGGGTTCGACGGAGATGCCGGCGAGCGAGCCCCCGTGTGAGAGCTGCGACAGGACACGAGTCTGAGCGGTGCCGGCGATCGTGAGGAGCGCTGACAGCAACGCGGCTGCCAACGCTACGGCGAGAACCGTCAGCGCTGCACGTCCCGGGTTCCGGCGGAGCTCTCGCCTCGCCATCGTGACGGCGTCTCGCCAGCTCACGTGCTGACCTCACCCACGAGCGAGTCTCACTCGTCCGGTAGCCGATCGCTTGCCTTAGAGCTGCTCATAGGTTCGCTCGGGTCATCGGTCGCAGCGCGCCGTCGGCAAGGGCAAGACGTCGGTCAGCCCTGTCGGCGAGGGCGTGGTGGTGCGTGACGACGACGAGCGTGCAGCCTTCGGCCTGCCGCACGGAATCGAGCAGGTCACCCACGATCACAGACGACTCGTCGTCGAGGTTGCCGGTCGGCTCGTCGGCCAGGATCAGCCGTGGCTCATTCGCAAGTGCCCGCGCAATAGCGACACGCTGGCGCTCACCGCCGGACAACTGGCTCGGCCGATGCCCAAGCCGCTTGCCCAGTCCGACACGCTCGAGTAGTTCCTGGGCTCGGTCCCGACGGGCCCGGGCGGATCCCCGGCCCGACAGAACCAGGGCCAGCTCTACGTTCTCGAGCGCGGTCAGCGCGTCGAGGAGCCCGAAATGTTGGAACACGAATCCAACGGACTGCCTTCGGAATACCGCCATCTCGTCCCCGGAGAGCCGGCTCAGATCCTCGCCACACACCCGCACAGCGCCCGTCTGCGGCCGCTCGAGCCCTCCGATGATGCACAGCAGTGTGGTCTTTCCCGACCCAGACGGTCCGACGAGAGCGACGTACTCTCCCTCGTCGACCTCCAACGAGACGCCGCGCAGGACGGGGACGTCTCCGGCACTGCGGTTGCGGTAGGCGTGGGACAGCTCAGCGATGTGGATCGTCGCGATCGGCTGACCGTAGACGATGACGGTGGGGGAGTGACCGTCGGGAAGCGGGTCGTTCTTGCTCGCCGGTCCGCCCGAACAACGGGGCACGTCAGCTCGGGAGGGCGTCTGACTCCTCGCCGGCCCTCAGCTTAGCCGGGGGATAGATTGCCCTCTGGCGACGAACGCTCAGCACGAGTAGCGAGGGGGGATGAATCAACATGCGCCGAACCTCTGCGGGGCATCGGGTCTCCGTCGGACGGACTCGGGGGGAAGGCGGGCCCGGACCGACGATGAGACGTCGCCCGATGACTCGTCGCTTGGCGGGGTCGATAGCGCTGTTGGTGGCGTTGCCGGTCCTGAGCGTCAGCCTGATGGCTGGCACTGCGGCTGCCTCGCGGGGCGGAAACGTGACCAACTACACCGGCATCGGCATCGACGAGCCCCTAGCGCTCGCGGCCGGCCCCGACGGGGCCCTGTGGTTCACCAACTCCGGCAACAACTCGATCGGGCAGATCACCACCGCCGGGGTGGTCAGCAACTACACCGACCCGAGCATCGACGAGCCGGCGGGGATCGTGGCCGGCCCCGACGGGGCACTGTGGTTCGCCAACTACGGCAATAACTCGATCGGGCGGATCACCACCGCCGGCGTGATCACCAACTACACCGACCCGAGCATCAGCAGCCCTTGGGGGATCGCGGCCGGGCCTGATGGGGCCTTGTGGTTCACGAATCACGGCAACAACTCGATCGGGCGGATCACGACCGCCGGCGTGATCACCAACTACAGCGCAACGAGCATCAACAAGCCGTACGGAATCGTGGCCGGCAGGGGCGGGGCACTGTGGTTCACCAACTCCGGCAACAACTCGATCGGCCGGATCACCACCGAAGGAATCGTGATCAACTACACGGCCGAGGGCCTCATCAACCTGCCTGTCGGGATCACGGCTGACCCCCACGGGGCCCTGTGGTTCACCAATCTCGGCCCCGGCTCGATCGGGCGGATCACCCCCGGGGGGCAAATCACCGACTACAGCGACTTCCCCTTCCGGGACGTGTCCTCACCAATCTGGATCACACCGGGCCCCGGTGGCGCCCTATGGTTCGATAACTCCGGCGCCGACTCGATCGGGCGGATAACTGCTAAGGGAGTGCTCACGTTCTACACCGGCGCCGGCATGAGCCAGCCGTATGGGATCGTGGCCGGATCTGACGGGGCTGTCTGGTTCGATAACCTCGGCAACAACTCGATCGGCCGGATCACCACCCCTGTCACTCCGGTCATCAGGAGCTTCACCCCCAGGTCGGCCGCAGTAGGAGCCTCAGTGACCATCAAAGGCGACAATCTTGCCGGCGCCACCGATGTGGCCTTCAACGGGATCCGGGCCACTATCACGTCTGACACCGCCACTAGGGTCGTCACCGCCGTTCCAGCCGGTGCCACGACAGGCGACATCTCGGTCACCACTCGTGTCGGTACAGCGACGAGTGACGAAGCCTTCGACGTGACCTAGCTTGGCGTGTTGTTAATAGTTCTGCCCTTCGCTAATCTTTCATTATGCTCGATTCTGGGCTTGATCGCCTCTTTTCGGCGCTGGCGGAACCAACACGCCGTCGTGTCGTCGAGCTCCTCCGGGACGGACCTCGACGGGCGGGCGATCTCGCTGAAGCGTCGCACGTGTCGGCTCCGGTCATGAGCCGCCATCTACGAGTTCTGCTCGAGGCGGGAATCGTGGACGATGAGCGCTCACCAGTCGACGCACGAGTGCGGCTGTTCTTTCTTCGGAAGGAGTCCATCGGTGCGCTCCAATCCTGGCTGGACAGCCAGGAGCCGGTGCTCGCCGATGTTCTTGGACCGGCTGATTCGCCGACGTAGATCTCAAGGTGCAGGTGCAGCGCCAGCACTGACCGCCGTTGTCACCGAAACGCTGCACTGTCAGGCTGTTGCAAAACAACGGTGACAGCGGCGGCGCTCGAACCGGCTGCTGAGCTTCGAGCGCTTTCGACCTAACGCCGATAATGTCCGTTATGTCGCGTTACGGTTAGCGGCGTCGCACCGCTGGCGGTGACCACCGAGTGCGGTGTCACGGCCACGATGTCAACGGTTCTCCTCAGTAGACCGGATACTCGACGCCCGCGCTGCCGCGTGGCACTGTCTGCCGGGAGGACAACGCCATGTCGATAGACGCTCCACCACAGGACACCGCCCCAGCCGAGATCGCCACGAAATCATCCGCGCCCGTGAACACGACCCTGCTGGTGCTGATCTTCAGTTACGGAGCCGTCTTGTTTGCGTTTGTTCCGGCAACTGTGCGTGCGTTGTCGCAGGCTTGGAGCGCTGTGTCGGACGACGCCGTGATCGCAATTCGCACATCGGACGCGCTCACCTGGGCAGGGCCATTGCTCGGCCAGCACACACTGGTCACGTCTGCGCACTCGGTGTTCGATCCGGGGCCACTGCAGTACTGGCTGTTGGCGATCCCAGTACGAATCGACCCCCAACACGGTGCGCTCTGGGGAGCTGCGCTGTGGTGCATCGTCGCCGGTCTGATCACAGTTGAAGCGACCCGGCGGGCGGCGGGTCCGTTCGGTGCCGCGATCGCGGCGCTCCTGGTGGTGTGGTCCGTTGCGTGGGTGCCAGTGATCGCTCTCAACCCGGTCTGGAACCCGTACATGGGCGACCTCTTCTTCTTCGCGGCGGTCGCCTGTTCCTTCGCCGCAATCTGCGGCGTGCCCCGAGTCTGGCCACTTGCTGTCTTCGCTGGCTCAGTCGCCGTGCAAGCGCATCTGACCTTCTTGGTGCCCGCGATCGCGCTCGTGGTCGTCTCGGGGTCAATCGCGACGGCAGAGTCCTTCCGCACCAAGAAGACGTCATGGTGGCTGGCCGCTGGCCTGGGTGTCGGTGCCGCCTGCTGGGCCGCCCCCCTGGCGCAAGAGATGTCCGGGCATCCCGGGAACCTGACCCTGCTCTTCAACAGCCTGAACGGCCAGCACCGCGTCGGCTTCGCGTTTGGCCTGCGAGCCCTGTCTAGCAGCACGGCCCCCCACCCGGTCTGGCTGACTCCCGTGCAGCACCTGGCGATCGTCGAGGCCATTCGCGGCGCCCCGCTCGACGTGGGCGCCGGAGTTCTTGCACTGACCGTCGCGGCTGCCCTCGTCGGGCGGTGGTGCAGGAGCCGCGGGCTTCTGGGCCTGGTCGCTGTCGCGCTCTGCCTCGAATTCGGACTGGTCCTGTCATACAGCAACATCCCAGTCGCCAAGCTGCAAACCATCGGCTACCTCCTGGTACTGATGCTCCCGGTGGGCTTCGTGGTGTGGCTCCTGGCTGCCTGGACTGCGGTGCTCCTCGTGCATCGCGCGGCTGCGGGGCACGAAGCGTTGAAGCTGAAGGTCAGCCGAACTTCCGCTTCGCTCGTTCTGGCCACAGCGGCAGTTGGAGGCTTGGCGCTGGCGTCGTTGATAGCCCAGGCTCAACAAGTTGCCTACGGAACGTGGATGGAGACGCCGGCGGCCATCAGCGGAGTACAGACCGCGTCGGCTCGCATCGAGTCCTTGGTCCGGCGAGGAAGGGTGGAGGTTGAGGTCAGCGCATCCGGCGCGGCGCCCGCGTACAGCTATACGACCGGCGTCGTCTGGATCCTCAAACAGGCTGGATGGTCGCCTGAGGAGGATGCCCCGATCGCCGCCATCACCGGGTCTGCCTACGAGCCCGAGCGTGGGGTACCCGTCGCTCATGTGACGATCGCGGGCACCAGTGTCACCGTGCAGATACTCCGATGACTTGTCATTGAACTTCCGAGAGACTCGGTTCGTGCTCGTCGCGATTCGGGTCCACGTGGCCCTAGGCTTGCGCTTCAGATCGTCTTCGTAGGTCTCGGGTCGGCTATCCGTGGGCGGAGCGGGCTCTAGGCAGGCCGGCGCAGGATCGCGTAGACGTTGGCGGTGAAGGGGGTGGGCGCAAGCTTCGAGGCCGCGCGAAGAACGCGGTATGCGGGATGTCGTCCCGGATTGACCCGCCAGGAGTCGACCCGGAAGCCAGACGCCGCGATCATCCGTTCGTAGTCAGCGGGGCGAAGGTAGTTGAATTGCGAGTATTCCGGATTGTCGCTGAAGTCGCGGCCTTGTGTTCGTCGGAACTGCGCACGACCGATCGGTTTGATGAGATGCGACCATGGGACCGGTACTCCCCCCCACTTCACCGTCATCTGATGCCCACCGGTTGGCGAGTACCAGAGCGGGCC
>Ga0187860_1001635_pt1 | contig 19533 bp, 41 predicted proteins | sample June2016WEW_10_4_FD_132981 | JGI IMG/M metagenome (GOLD analysis project Ga0187860, IMG submission 132981) | Peatland microbial communities from SPRUCE experiment site at the Marcell Experimental Forest, Minnesota, USA - June2016WEW_10_40 | ecosystem: Environmental > Terrestrial > Soil >...
CCTCACCGCTTGGCTAAGAATCAACATCCCCAATGGACCTACCCACAACGTGGCCTATCCACCATTGAACCAGAAGACGTTCTCCGCGCACAAGGCGTCCTCGAACCCGTCATCCAATACTACCAAGAAGACGCCGATACCCTGTGGGCCCTCCATAACCTCGGCCTAGGGTAAAATCTCCCCAGCACCAAATAGACCCATCCCTAAGCTCAAGAGAGCTTCCCACTTCTAACCTCCCAAAAACCAGGGTTCAAAAGGCTAAGCCAGGGGAACCCTAACCAACACAACAAGAAGGCTCAGAGAGCCCCCTAGCGCCAGAGAAATGGGTATATGGAGCCCCCTACCCCAAGAAGGCTTCTCCAAGGCAGAGGGTCAACTACCCACACCCCCTCGGAAGAAAAACAGCCTAGGCAGGGGGCAGCCTAACCCCTCGGAAAATAGACCAACCACTCAAGGGGGCAGCCTAGTACCAAAAGAAAGGCAGGGGGCAAGGAACACTACCTCAGAGGGGGTCAATCCTAATCCATTCTTATCAAACAGGGTACGCGGATATCAATCCCATTTCCAAAGTTGGTCGCCGATTCTTCATAGCGATAAATGGCACGGATTTTTCCACGGATCTTCTTCGAAAACCGTGCCAATGTTACGTTCTATATACCCGGAATCGGCCCCCTACCTACACTACAATGCCTCATAGTGTGATGTAGTGTAACATACCTCATGCCTTAGTCTCTGGACAGGTCTTGCCCCCTACCCTGTTGGGTGGTAAGCTGCCGGGTATGACGGATGAAGCTCTCATCGCAATGTTGGATGGTATGGAGAAGCGGCTCTGTGCCCGGCTGGATCAACTTGGTAATCGGTTTGACCATCTGGAGTCGCGGTTTGATCGGCTTGAGGGGAGGTTTGATCGATTGGAGAATCGGTTCGACCGGCTTGAGGCTCGATTTGAGAGACTGGAGAAGTCGGTCTACCTGTTGGCGGACAAGCTTATCACGAAGACCTAGGTTGAAGACATCAAGCGCGTGGCTTAGGGGGCGCCCCTTCCGTAAGGGATTGTCCCTTAGCTCAAGGTAGCTTGGTCTTTGGGCTCGGCTATCCACTTGAGGAGAATATCTGAGCAGACGAGGCAGGGCTTACTCCCTTCCGTTGAAGACGTAGACGATGACCCCGGCGAGGCCTCCTAGGAAGAATGGAAGCAGGAGGTTGTGCTGCATGGAGGCGAGAACAATCATGCCCCCGATCCAGAAGGGTCTAGCGAGGGGGATTCGGTAGGAAAGGGGTTTCATGGGAAGTCTGCTAGGGGGAGGGTCTGAAGACTCTTTCGGCCCCCTACACCGGGTTGAGGTTAGTTCCAGTAAGCTCCGTGCGGGGGCTTGGCTTTGGTCTGTTTGGGTGAGGAGCCGATCCACGTTTTGTTGTCTTTGCGGGGTCCTCGTTCCAATTCGAGGAGCGCGTTCAGGGCGGAAAGGTCTCCAAGAGCCGCCTTTCCGAAGGAGGCGATCAACGCAGGGTTTTTCCCTTCGAGATCCAGGTAGACTTTGCCCTGGGCACAGGTGACACGAACGAACATGCTCGCGTAGGCACTGATCCGGTCTTCTTCCCCATCTCGGGAGGGGGCGACGAGATAGCGTTGTTGGAATTCCTGGATGGCCTCGAGGTTTCCACTGTTGACTTGAGCACACAGGGTGTTCAGAGCGTTCAGCTCCTCGGACGTATGGGGCTTTTTCAGGTACCAAAGGGAGCGAACCAAGTCGCTCAGGAGAGTGGGGAATCCTCGTTTGCTTTGGCAGCGGCGCCCGGCTCCGGCTTTGATGTAAAACAGGATGGCGTTGGCCATCCCAAGGGTCTCCACCATCGCCAGTGTGATCTTCGTTTCTTTCGTCATCATCATGAGTCCTTCTCCTTGCCCCCGGGAAGGGGGCACCCACTTGCAGTTCGCCTACTGCTCAGAATAGGACGCGAGCTGGGGTGCTGAGCCCGCAAGGTTTCTGGGTTAGCCCATTCGTTGAAGTCAGCTACACCAGTGAGGTAAGCTGCTCCTTGTGCAGGGGGCAACCCCTTGAGGATTTCAATAATAATGAGGTTACGATTCAACACGTCCCTTCACGGTAGGGGGCTGTATTTATATCCAGTCCCCTATTTTACTTACCGAACCTCGACGTACTCGGAGCACAAGACCAACACGTCGTCGTAGCTTGCCGAAGACATAGCTCGGTCCGTGAACTCTTTGGCCTTGTCACGAAGCCCGGCATTTCGGAGGGCTCCGGCAACACGGCCGATGATGCCGAAGACATTTCCGTCCTCCCCGATCAACTTGCACCGGGGGCGCTTGGTGGTTTGGATTGCCATGTTACTGAACCTCGACAAATTCGCCGCAGATGGTGAGCACTTCGGCGTTGGTATCCAGCATAAAGGCCCTCTTGGTGAATTCCATCGCCCTGTCATACATCCCGGCCTCTTGGAGCGCGGAGAGCACATCACCGATGATGTAGAAAACGCTGTCGTCCGTTTTGGAGAGCTTGCACCGGGGGCGCTTGGTCATGGTTGCCATGCCTTCTATTACACCGGAGGGGGCCGAAGATCAAACCTTTTGTGACGAAAAATCAGCGTGACGATTTCGGTTTGATCTTCGGCCCCCTCCGGTGTATATATCCTTGTCAGGCGACAGGACATAAAACTGAAGGTTAGGCAGGCGTAACGACGCAGCTACCGAGGCAAACCGGGGAAGCAGGTAAGGTCGGGCAGGTAGGTCACTACAGCTACCGAAGGCAAGGACGGGGAATCGGTCTAAGGTCCAGACAGGCGATGACGATCGCAGTTAGGGGAGACGCCGAAACGGTCCAAAAGGGGCTCCCTTCAGGTAAGGGGGCCTCTTTCTTTTTGTGCTTGACAACCGCGTTCCCTGCCATTAGGCTCTCCTTGTGCAGGGGGCAACCCCTTGAGGATTTCAACCAGGAACACAAGCTCTTAAGAATGGCCCATCCGAGACGCCCGATTCAATCAATCCACGTAGCTCCAGGGTCTCTGACTCTACAGGGGCACAAGTGATTAGTGAGGGGTCGGTCCGCAGCACTAGATTAAATCAGACGGTCATTGAGCGAGCCCTAGAAGGCCCCCTCGCATGCCAGGTTCTCGGGAGCGCCACCCAGCTCTTCTTAGAGCAAATACGGCCTAGGAGACCACAACGGTAGCACAGGGGCCAACAAGAGTCCGCCGGTGATTTGACAACCGAGTCCGTTCGACGTAGCCCGTTTCCAGCCCATTTTGCAGAGGGTGTCGGATGTGGGCTTTATGTGTTTTGTGCTTCCTATCCATCCCTTTTAAGTAATGAGGCTTCACTTTCTTTTTGATCCTTACCCTGCTCGATTGTAGGAGAAGTGTGGTTGGGCAAGGGGCCCGACAGGAAAAGAGGGTAAGAGGATGATCAAGCACAACTTCTTCCGCGTGAACCTTTCCCGATCCGTTCCGTCGCGGTATCTCTTTTCCGAGGAGCATGTGGTATTTGCCGACGGTCCTAGCGATGCCTTGGATCAGGTAGCCCAGAAAGCGGGCTGTCGTGATTGGCCTGAATACAGCGTCAATACGCACGTGGATCTCGATACAGTAAAGGTGGTCCCTTGTAATTCACGAGGGCTTTAACTCGTGGTATAGATCCGGTGGGACCACGATTTCACTAAGAAAGCCCCCTAAACCTCTTTAGGTGGCTTTCTTGTCTTTTAACGAGCCTTCGCTCTCTTCAAACATCAGAGACGGGGAGTGCATCCAGGCCCGTTCTTCCCCCGTTGGCTCCCGCGCCCCCTGGAGATAGCCCCCTACGATCAAGAGGCAATTCTGTCTGTCCGGTACGTAGGCCAGAAGCTCTCTCTTCATGGTTTCTTGAACCAGCTCGGGGAAGCCGCAGCTTACCCCGTCCGTGTTCTTCCCGAGGTAGGCAAGGGTCTTGGTAGCTTGGACGATGGAAAGAAGCCCCTCGGCCCTCCTAGGGGGCCAGGATAGGAAGCCAACGTCGGGGGTGAGCCCTACAAGGTCGAGGAAGGGGGCGGTTACGACTTGGATTCGAGGATCGTCTGGAGGCGGGGATTCTTTTTCGTCTATCGCGGTCACTCCTGTGGCGTCTAGGGCGAGAAGCTCTAGGGCCATGAAATGGGGATGGATACCCGAGCCTAGGTCATGCACGTGGCGCCCCTGGACATAGGGCTGTAGGGCTTCCCGTTGAGCTTGAGAGAGTTTCCCGTAGAGAGGCTCTCCCCTTTCCTTGTGAGCTTTGGCGCGCGCTAGGAAGAAGCCAAACTGAACGGCCGTCTTTCGACACCTTCGATATCTGGCTTTGTGAAAGGGATCGTCGCAGGGGTCAATCAGGTGCCCTTTTTCGTTGTATTGGCACTTAGGGCAGGGCATTAGGGTCGTCGGTAGAGAGTCTTGTCAATAGACGTGGCCGATTTGCGGATATCCTCAAGGTTCTCCTCGAGGACTTCCGAAACCTCTTTGAGAATTTCCCCATGTGCTTCGATGGATTCCTTGACACGGTCCAGGCCCTCGACGACCTTTTTGAGATCGTCTCGGAGGAAGCTCACGGATCGCACGGCCTCTGTCAAGACAGAGATCTCCAGGGCGATATTCAAGAGCGCGTTGATTACGGGTTCCTTACTCAAGTTTTCTTGGGGCTTCCAATCCATGGAGGGACTCTACACCGAATGGTTTTTTTGACCTCTGTCGGTGTAATAGTGCTTGAAGAGGTGCAAAGGGATGAATTCGTATAGATGCCACATTTGTGGGGATTACGGGCACAATCGGCGAAGCCACGACAAGTTGGGGGCGCTCAAGAAAAAGGAGCCAAAGCCCGTTCCAAAGCCGTACTCGCATTCCTGCTCGGTGTGCGGCAAGACTGGGCACAATCGGCGAAGTCACTTTGCCAATCCTGGAAAGCTTTCTCTCAAAAAGCCTTCCGATCCGGTGGTTCGGGATCCGGTCTTGGATCCCCTGAGCACGGCTCAAGGGAATGGCTGGCAACCTCTACTAAGAGCTAATGCTTCGGGGGAGGAAACCACCTCTTCCGTGGATCTGGTCCCCACGGATTACGGATTTGAGATCATTTGCCGCACGGGAGCTAAGGGTTATTTTTCCAACGCGACCGCGGTCAGGATTCCCATCGACGTGCTGAGGTCTCTGTTTCAAAAGATCGGGTATCGGTTGGTCAGGATTTAATCGGATAAGCTCCTTACGGGCGTTAAGTGGGATCTTCCTCGGGAGGAGTCTGATTTAGCTGCTCTTCAAAGGACGCTTGTCTCTTGAAGCTCTCGACATCAATGAAGTGGACTGGAAATCCTGCCTTGGCGCGTCTCTTCATGATCTTGGGATACCCATCGGCATCCAATTTGAGAGTCGTCAAAGGTTCCTCGGCGAAAAAAGACTCAAACCCTCGCAAGAAAACCTTCATCGCGGTAAGGGGGTTAATCTTCTCCTTAGCAGCCTTCCTACTAGGAGCCCCTGTTTGACCTCGAGCTTCCGTTTGCTCATTCAAGAGTCTTTGGCAGAATCGGTAGATAGCTCGTCGTGTAAAATTTCGAATGGGGGAATCTTCGTCGGACGTGGAAAGATCGCCGTTAGAGATGCTCTTGAGGAGCCAGTCAACAAAGGCAGGGTCTAGGGGCCGAACCAGCGTGGCGGCGGCTGCTAAAGGGGTTGGAATCCTGAGGGCTGAGTAATGGCAAACGGCGGCCATGTGCTCAATTCCAAGATTCTTCTCGGCTTCAAATTGGAGGTCCAGATTGCTTTTGAAGGATCGGATTTCCCCATGAAGAATAAGGTTGACCACTGCGCATCGTTGCTTTCCGAAGGGGATCCCTTGGATAGCGAGACGATCTCGAGTGGACCTGGAGCGCCCTCCATCGCAAGCTCTATCGACAACCTCATCGGGCACATCGTACTGAATAGTCAACCCCTTCGCGGTTCTGCCTGAAATGAAAATGCCTTTGCAACGGTGCTGGCCATCATTGAGAAGCCCTTCTGGGTTAAACTTAATGGTATCGGGCATTCGATCCAATTTCCCTTTGAGATTGGCGTAGGCGATGGAGTTGATAAGAGCTTCGCTAGGGGTTCGATTTCGGCGACGTTTGTCGAACCATTCCTTGGCCATCTCCGGAGTCACATCCATAACCTTGGTGGGGTAGCCCGTGAAAGGAGTAGGCTCCGCCTCACAGCTCAAGGTAGCTTGTTCCGGAGGGACAGTTTGTTCCGGAGCGGTTTCTTTCACAGGCAGGGGGATCTGGGTGGGGAGTGCTTTCTTCTTCGACATAGGAGCTTTCCTTATTTACTACTACACCGGAGCCCCTGTTGATTTGGTTTGATCTTTGGCCCCCGAGAGTGTAAGAGCCTTCGGATGAACCCCGGTAAGCCGATTTGAGCGGAGTGTAGAAGCATGACCCGCATCACGATGGACGATATCCGAAAGGCCGAGAAAGCGGTAGGAGGCCTCAAGGGGGGTCTCCTCAAGGATGCCGTTCTGAGGGCTGTTTTCTGTCTCGTGGAGAATTCCTTGGATGAAAAGGGTCCCCTCGACGCCAGGATCTTGGCGGATTTTTGTCCTTTCGACAAAAAGGTGATTCGGTCATCGGTTCGAAGTTATCATGGGGCCCCCGCCACGATCACCGAGGAGCCCCCTTACTGGCACGTGACGGCTCCTGTAAGCAAGCTAGCGTATGATCCCTGGGCATCCCTTAAGAAGTAGCCCCTGCCTGAGCGAGGAGAGCTCTCAATGAAAGTAACCATCGAGGTGGTGCATGTTCCCCATATTATTGAGGAGCAGGGCATCCAGGTGACTCTTTCGGAAGATGAGGAGTACCTGTGGGCCGAATACTACATTGGGGAAAAGAAGCAAAAGTATTGCATGACGAAAGATTCGCTGCACCCTCGGGTAAGGCATCCCGTTTGGGAGGCGATGATCCGTCAGACGGTCCAGCACGATTTGAAGTCGAATTTGGTTTGATCTTCAGCCTCCTCAATTGTAGGTAGATCGAGGAGATTGACCATGGATACCGAGACCACCGAGACCACCGAGACCACCGAGCGAACCTCATGCGAGGAGTACGGCCACCGCTACCATGAGGGAGTTTGCATGGATTGCTGGGAGCACTGTTGGGACCATCACGAGGATCACGCGTGCGGCTGCGATAACTGCGGAAGCTGATCGTAACCCGGTTTCGCATCAAACCAAGAAGGTCCCTTTGGGGGCCTTCTGTTTTTTGTTGACAGCCCCCTACCTTTGAGCTAGCCTGTAAGAGGCAAGGAGGCAACTCCTTGAGGATTTCAATGAATAGATCCCCACGAAGCGTACCTACTTCGTCCGGGTGTTGCCCCCTTGGGGTCTTCCCGTCCGCTTCAATCCTCCTACAATCGAGGAGGGCAAAGATCAAAAAGAAAAGGGGGTTCCCCGGACGTTTTCCGGGAAACCCCTGAGTTTTGTCACATGGCGATCTTCTTCACGGGCACCGGGGTCAAACGGCCCCCGGTCTTGATGTTGATGGCGCGCCCCGTGCTCTCGTTGAGAGCTTCCCAACCTCCGTGCTCGCTTTCCTTGACGAGCCGGATGATGACTCGCTTGCCGGAGACCTTGGCCACGTACCGCCCACCCACCTGGATTTCGCTCTTCTTCATGATCTCTATACAATTAAGGGGGCCGAAGATCAAACTACTTCATGTAGATTGTCGGCAGCACCACGTAGGGGGCATCCTTGCATGCTTCTTCAACCGCGGAGTGCAGGGCTGTGATGAGCTTCTTGTCCGCGTGGGGGTCTGAGGACCAACCCTCGACGTAAACGCTTGCCGTGGCCAAGCAGGACTCTCCACACATACCGCCTTTGGTATTTGGATCGAAGGTTACCGGCTTCGGGGCGCGGCAACCCATCCCCTTGAGAGCCTTGACGACCCTCTTAACCAAGGGGCTCACGTCTCCAAGCGTCGTGTCCCCCTCGGCCCCATCTCGTCGAGCTACGAACTCGAGGTCGAGGTAATGCGCCTTGCGCGAGTAACGGGTCGTGATCTTGAGGCCGAAATTGAATTGGGTGTCGCTCATGATCCCTATACAACCTGGGAAGGTAAAGATCAAAAAGAAAGTCAACTCTTGACAAGAGAGGACCCCCTAAGCTAAAGTGGATTCCACTTTAGCTTAGGGGGCCTTGTAGGTAAAAGCCTCCCTGGGCTCTTTCTTTTTGATCTTGGGCCTGTTCCGGTGTATTAAAGAGCATGACCCCTTCCTCTGGGAAGGTTTCCATTCGTGAGGCTAGATGAAAATCACACTGAAAACCTCGATGGGCCCGATGGACCTCGAGACCGAAAATCCCAATAAGGCGTTCAACTTGTTGATGGAGCTTCCATCGAGCTTCCAGGCAACGCTCTCCAAGAGTGAGCCCAAGCGCTCTGCTCAAGTCGACTTGACGGAGCATCGTCAAGAGCTTGAGGCGCTCTATGGGTTTCTGGACCTCTTCTTGTTGACCCAAGAACGGAAAGAGGCTCTCCCGCCCGCCCCAAAGAAGCCTTTTATCCACAGACCCTGCCGAGAGGGGTCTTTGAAGGCTCGAGTTCTCGATATTCTCCGAGAGAAGCCGAAGACTCCCCTAATTCACTTGGCGCAGCTCCTCTACGGAAGCGATGACAAAAAGGCGACAATGAAGCTGTCCGTCATTCTGACCGCCCTCAAAAGGCAGAAGTTGATCAACAATCCGACTTCTGGAGGTTGGGTTGTGACTCAAGGCTAATTGAACGGTGTACTCTTGCTTGAGGGTGCCCCATGAAGGACGAAAAAGAGCATGATGTCCCGCGTCTCGATCCCCCGACCCCTAAGGTTCGATGTAGGGAATGTGGATCCTGGGTTGAGGTGAGCCAAACCCGCGTTGCAGGGGGAGCCTTTCTCTGTGAGGCCTGCATCAAAAAGCACGACGATTAGGCGAGAAAGAGTTTGATCTTCGGCCTCCTGGATTGTAGGGGGATCATGGATATCAGCCCCGTCTCTTACATTCACCAAATCGTTACGTGGACCCAGAACGCCGCCAAGGAGCATGTGGAGTATTGCCGCTCCCATGACTTTCCAGTCGATCCTGAGGGCGGTATAGGCCTTTGGCGTAGCTTCCAGGAGAAGTTTTCCAAGGAAAAATCTCCTAAAGGGTTCGACTACAACCTCGCGGTTGCCCTCTTCATGAGCGTTTACTGGGAGAGCGTCAAATCCCTCGATGAAGTCATCCCAACGGTAACAAAGCCGGTTCTTGGCGTCATCGGAACATCGGATTAACTAATCATGAACAAGTGGCCCGAAATCAAGGACGGGTACGGAATTGAAGCGGTACCGGTATCGCTGGTCAAGGAGGTTACGTGCTCTCACTGCCCGCCCACCCGCAAGAACCGGAAGTTGTTTACGACGGAGCCTGTTGTTTGCGACGGCACCATCGCCGGTTATCAACGCATGGTGGATCGCATCCGTGCGAATTGCTTCTGTAAGGACCACGGCATCTGGCTCTACGAGTGAGATCGGCACGCTTCCTCAGTTTCTCGAGCACGACGGCGAGAAAGAGTTTGATCTTCGGCCCCTGAGATGGTAGGACGAAGTATGTCAGCGATCTCCGAGCCGAGCTGCGCGTCTGGACAAAGAAGCTCGCGACTCTCGAGCTTCGTGGGGAGGACACGGAGATGGCCCGAACCGTCATCGCCCGAATCCAGAAGGATCTTGCGGAAGAGAAAAAGGCATGAGCCCCTACGAGCCCGAAATGCAGGTCACCATCATCCAGCGCGACATGCATGGGATGGAATTCTTCGAGCTTGCGGTCGTTACGAAAGTCACCAAGACTTACATCGAGACCAAAACGGCCAAGGGAAGAACGGCGAAGTGGAACCACTACGGGACCGCCTACAAGAGCCCCTTCTCAGGGGGCTGTATTCGCCCCCGAGACCCCAAGGATGCGGACGAAATGACTCGTCAGCGCCTCGTTTGGGCGGTTACCGAAGCCGTGCGCGAGAACAAGCACTCAAAGCTGAGCCTTGAGGAGCTTACGGCCTTCTCGAAGGCTATGAGCCTCACCAAGGAGGCCTCGTGAAGCCGATCCAGTTTGAATGCAGGGGGCGCAATGGACACCTCGAGCTTCTAACCATCGGCAAAATCCCTGGCAAGGCTGAATACTTCGTGCGGGTAACCTCCGAGAACGGCCTTCCTAGAATCTACACCCTCAACGCAATTGCAACCCAGCGCTCCGACACCAAGTTCCTCCCCGTAAGCCGAGTCCCGGATTACGTGCTGACCGACCTGTCCTTGTATTGGGATGTAGGGGGCTTTACCCTGACCCGAAAGAAGTGACCTGTGGACCCCGACGAGACCCTGAAACAACTGCGCGCCCTTTCCAAAAAGTTGACAACCGTCCAACAAGCCGATGATGAAGACTTCCTCCTCGTAGACCAAGCCAATATCGCCCAGGAGTATGCTGACCTGTTCATGGCCCTCGACGAGTGGATTACGAGAGGGGGCTTTTTGCCCAAGGCTTGGGCCCATCAAGGGGTGGACCGGAGTGCGGTCAAGCTTGTTCAAAAGCTGCACGGAAAGTAGCAACTTTCTGTTTGATCTTCGGCCCCTGAGATTGTAGGAGGCTTGAAGCCAACGAGAGGAGCCCCACGAGGGGGCAAATCTCGTAGTGGCGCGGAGCTACTCCGAAATTATGGGGACGACCATGGACGACCCCGTCCGAGTGGAGAACGGGTACGTCGAGGCTCCTGTGGGGGCCCGGTTTTACTACCTGGACGAGACCGCCAGGACGGCTGTCCTTGCGTTCCTGGAGGAGACATAAAGAACATGCTAATCAATCTGACCCCTCACACGATCAACCTTCCAGGGCTCGCCCTGGAACCCAGCGGGCAGGTCGCCCGCGTCATGTCTACCACTACGGTGGTAGGAAGCGTGGACGGAGTGGACGTTGTTTCTACCTCATTTGGTGAGGTAGAAGGGCTCCCGGAGAAAGTGCCGGGGACCTACTTCGTAGTCTCGCTTCCTATCACCGTGGCACTCGTTCGCCTTGTGAGTGGGCGGACGGATTTGCTCAGCCCCGGGGAACAAACCAGGGATGCAGCCGGGAAAGTAATCGGCTGCAAAAACCTCACGCGATAGCAACTTTCTTTTGATCTTCGGCCCGCTCAGGTGTATATAGATCATGAAGGCCATTCGAAAGCTTTCCCAACTGAACGCCAGCAAGCCCACCGTCATCAAAGTCGACACCGAGGTAAGCATCCCCGGATGCCACATCGAATGGGACGGGAATGGCCCTCATGAATTGGCCCCCGGAGCACGGTACACGCTTCGCGATGACAAAACTGACGCGCGGCTTCGGGACCTGGTGATTGGGTAACCTCCCTGTCAAAGCGAATCCCCATGGTTTAGGGGTCCCTGACGCTGATGTACGGGTCGATGGTGTTCGCCAGCTCGTCCGTCTTGAGGCTTGTGGCCCTTGGGTGCCTTGTGGTAATTACGGGCGTTCAGATAAGACGCCTTCATTAAGGAGACAACATGCCCTCTCAAGATTACTGGGTCATCAAAACGAGAGAAACTGGCAAGTACTGGACCCCAAGCGGAGAGGATTCTGTTCACCTACAAGACGCTGAGCACTTCCCCGATCGAGAATCGGCCCGCGCGGAGCTAGAGGACTGTGCTCCTAAAGGGCACTCCGTTGTTGTTCATGTGCTCCGTAAAAAGAGTTTGATCCAAGGCCCTTAGGATTCATGGGAACACAAGGCATCAAGGCAGTCCGTAAGAGCGGCAAATACCTCGTCTACAGCCTCGAGGGGCATGCGGGCCGTTTCATCACCCGGGAGGGGGTCAAACGAGAGCAGCAGAAGTACATCGAGGCTTCCACCAGGGCTACCTACGAGGGAAGATGCTCCCGGCCTTGGTACCCCACCATCGAGGTTCGCTGCGTCGACTCTTGGATGTTCTTCGATATGTGGGGCACCCCCCAACGCCCCGGGCGCATCTACAATAGCGCCTGTCGTATCCACGAACGCACAAGGTAGTACATAACCCCCCTCTAAGCACGGGGCCAAACAAAAAGGTTTGATCTCAGGCCCTCTCGGTTGTATGTAGATCATGAGCAACACTCCTTCCACCATCAAGACCTCGGGCCGGACCATCAACCCTTACCTCAATCTCCCGTTGTCCATCAACACCCACATCGACTTCGGCTTTTCGGCCCCTGTCAACCCCATGGTGCGTACCCAGCTCACACGGGAGGTCATCTCCGCCCTCAACACACTCTACTATACAGAGGTGCTTTAGAGCACCTACCACCCTAGCCTACCAGGAGTATTCCCTGTGTGTGCAGGGGGCCATGTCCTGAGGTAGGGGGCCATGTCCTGAGGTAGGGGGCCATGTCCTGAGGTAGGGGGCCATGTAGTTGGCACAGACTTTTCCAAGTGACTTGGCACAGACTTTTCCAAGTGACTTGGCACGGTTCTTAAAACCGCGTCATTAAGTCGCAGGGCGGTTTGGATGGGCAAAACATGCCCATCCAGTTAACACGGGCACATGGTGTGGGGAAATTCCAATGGGCCGGTAACAGCCCCCTACCCCCTAAATTTTGCCCCGGTTCATTTTTTGGCTCAAAAGGCCCTCTACCTGCCCCTTTTCTGGTTTGGGTGGGCATAGCCCCTGGTATTGAGATGATGCGAGAAGACGATCAGGATGAAGGTCCTGAGCCCCTTACGGCTGAAGAGAAGCGGGCGATAGCCTCCCTGAAGCGGTTGGCCAAGAGGTGGCCGAAGTCTTTGTGGTTGTTCTCGGACGGGGTGAACCTGAACATTATGAAGACGAACCGGAAGGGGGCGGTTGTGTTTAGGCGTGATCGGCCTTACAGCAATGATCTCGTTGATCGAAGGTACGTGGTTGCCGAGGTGGTGGGTATTCTGAGTGATGGGGGAGACGGGTGAAGGCTCTTTTGGGGCGCCCCTTGCCCTCCAGGGAGTGTTTTCACGGGGGTAGCTGGTCTTGGTTCACGGGGGCACGGGCATGCCTTCAGGTGGGGGGGGTCTTGATTTACGTCGGACTTGAGGGGGCCGGGGCCTACGATTTTTTTGTCCGGGGGGAGTTTTGGTGAGGTTGAGCGCCTGGCGGTTCTTGCATTCCTGAGACTGGGTTCATGTGGAGGGGAGAGAGCTGGGGGCCCTAGATTTTCTTACCGGTCTCCTTTTTGATTTGGAGGAGGGTTAGCCCCTTAGGATTGATGCCAAGCGGTTCTTTTGGGTGAGACTTTACGGGAAGTGGAGTCCGGTGTAGTATAAGGTTAGGGTAAACATGGCGAAGCATTTACCGGGAGCTAGGAAGTGATGTCTCACGAAGAGTGTCCGACGTGTATTGAGGCGAAGAAGTTGGCGGCGGTAAATTTTCAAGAAGGGTCTCGAGAGATTCCCAACGAGCTAAGCATCAAGGCCTATATTCATTGCAAGATTTGTTTGGATGAGCGGCCGAATGGGGTATCGCCGCAGGAATTTTCGAAGATCGAGGTAGGTTGGACGGATCTTGGTCTTCAGGTGTTTTGCTCTCGTCATCATGCGAATGTGATTCACGTGGATTTCGAGGGGCATCAGCATCCGGCGAGCACGAGTCGGAAGGCGGAGTCGATTGTCGATGTGCTGAAGAGGGTTATTGCGGGAAGCCTTATGCAGGTGAAGTGGTTCCGTCCCGAGGATAAGGTCCCCATTCATTCGGAGGGTATGTTGGAGGGGTACGACGAGGAGGCCGGGATGGTGAGGTTCTCGGAGACGGTACCGTTCATGACGTTTCGTGACAGGGTTATTCTTGACACGGGTGGGCCGAACAAGATGTTTTCGTTTGGGGGCAGCGGTAAGGGTAGGGGGCCTGTTCTCTTGATTCCTCTTGGGGACGTTAGTCTAGTCAGCGTCTCGCCGATTTTTCGGATTGAGGTGAGAGGGCACTTCGAGGGGATCCATTACGATCAAGGCGGGGTGTTTCTGAGCATGCTGACTCAATATGTAGCGGCGAAGGTTCTTGACGAGGGGTAGCGCAGGGGTTACGCTACCTAACGCGCCAACACGGAGGCTTCTGGCCTTGGGGAAGGGCTCTACGTAGAAATGCGTAGGGCCCTTCTTTTTTTCTTGCGCAGGGATTCTCCGAGGGGTAAGGTCGTTCTCGTTCATCAGTCGGTCTTCTGCATGTTGCGGTTGTCCATAGGCTCCCCAGGTGTTAGTGCTCGGGGAGCTTTTTTTTCTTGCGCTGAGTTTCCTCGAGTGCTAGGCTACCCACGTTCGTCATCTGTTTCCACTCCTTGCTGTGGCCCTCCGGGATGTTAGTGTTCCGGAGGGCTTTTTTCTTGCACTAGGTTCCCCTCGCAGGGCGTCCTTGAGATTTTTCGTCGTGATCATGGTCTTTCGAATATACCGTCCGGTGTAGTTCTAGGGAATGACCGTACAACAAGCTCCTGGTCCAGTTGATTTTCCTCTGACCGACATGACCCTTACGTTTCTTCCCGACAAGCCGGGGATGAAGACGACGTTCAAGTACATCGGGTATTGGGCGAAGAGCGCGGATCCAGCGGACTGTTCCTACTTCGACCGGGGGTTGATTCTTCCATGGCCTGGGCATTTCGTTGACACGTCGTGGGATCCCAAGGAGCGGAATCTGGTAGCCGCTTACCTGGATGGGAAGCCGGACATCGAGAGGTGGCGAGGGTTCTCCGCTTGTCGTCTGTGTACTGGAAAGCTCAATGGGACGACGGACAAGGGGGATGGGGTTTACGTTTGGCCGGAGGGGTTCAGTCACTATGTTCGGGAGCATTCGGTAAAGCCCCCGGCCGAGTTCCTTCAACGGGTTCTTAGGACGCTATGGTAAACATCGATCTTTTGGGGATATAGGTCATGCAAAAACGAATTATAATTCTAGTTACCCTACTCGCTATTCAACAAGCAGAAACTCAAGCGAGGGCGGAGGACAGCTCTTTCTTTCCTGGGTGGATGAGTCGTTTTGAGGCTCGTTTTTCCATGACCGCGGGTTCTATGAGTATAGGGAACGTTCCCAAGCAGTACCGATTCGTCAGTGGCGTGGAGCTGTCCAACCAAACGAGTGGGGATGTAATTGGGATAGCGTTAGGCTCAGGGCTCAGCCTCACGGGAGTGAATTGGCTCGAATTCTTTTTGGATGTTGAGAGCCGGTTCTCCATGGGGCCCATATCGTACTCCTGGAACGACATAGGAAGCAACGCGGGGATTTCGGGTTATCCGTACCATGCCTTTGTCCCTAGGATGTCGGTAAAGCTCGTGCCATTTTCGAATCTCTTTACTATCCCTTCTCATAACATCCTCGAATCTCAAGTGTATTTGAAGGGGGCTTGCAATGGAACCTTAGCGCCTTGGATGCTGGGAATGTGATTTCGGATTATACTGGGGGTTTTTCAACGCAAAGGACTTGGAATCAACTCCGGGGTGGCCGGCATCTTCGGAGGGGGTTTTATTTTGGTTGTTGGGATGCCTCTCAGCTTCGAGTACCTTCATGGGACTTCGTTCACTGGAGGGATGGCGATCAACGAGAACATGTTCTTGTTCAGCATAGACACGTCCATCTTACTTGATCACAACGAGGATTGATGTCCGGATCAAGACTTAGGATGAGACAACACACGAGCCCCGAGTGTCCGCATCGCAAGTGTTCTTTGCTTCTTAAGTCGTGTAGTTATGAGTGCGCGGTACCGGCGCATTGTCCTTCTTGTGGATTTCTTGATTATGCCCCCGTGACGTTGGATCTTGTTGTTTCTTCCACGAAGGAGAGGGACCCTTACGATTTCGTGCGGTATTGGAGTCGGTTGTTAGGCCGTAGGTAGGATTAGGTTCCTGATCCAAGCATGGGAAGGAGCATGAGTTCTTTCTACACCTTTCTCCGGGTCGGCGGTGTAGTTATTCCTTATGCGCATGGTTCTCGGTCTTGGGCTGATTGTCTTTGGATTAGCGTATCGCTACATCACTTTAACCAGGGTAAAGGAGAAAAAGGCCGAGGAAGAAGATTGGATTCGACAGGAAAAAGCTCGGATTCGACAGGAAGTGCTGACGGCGATCAATAAGGTTTCAGGGTCGACGAAGTATAGGATGGTGTCTTCCACGGAGATTGGGAAAGTCGAAGTGATCTTTGATCTTTCCTTTCCGGAGCTGAGTATTTCTTGGACTTACACAGTCATGTTGGATGCGGAAACTGTTTTTCGCATGACCCAAGAAGCGATGACGCGTTCCAAAGTAGCCGCGAAGCAGATGAATTGAAGATTCATTGATAACCCTCGCTTTGCATGTACGACTACGATCGTTCGGCCGCTAGCCGCGGAGATGTTTACATTGAGGAACAGGGATCGAACCTCGTCGTAAAGGGAAATACCTATCCCATTTATACCAAGCTGAAGAGCAAGGGATTTCACTGGGATTTGGGAAATCGGGTATGGTGGATTGAAAAGAAGGTCATGACGCCTCAGAAGATGAAGAATCTCAAGGCGTTGATTGACGAAGCCAACGGAGTAGCTCCCGCGCTCCCGGGGGAAGATGAGGCCACACAGAAGGCTCGTCATGAGGAAGCGCTTCGACTTAAGGTTGAGGAGGGGAAGCGGGTTTTAGAGCATGCGAAGAAGCAACCCCTCGTAGGGTTCTACTTTATGTCGTACCCGAGGGGGGAGCTTTTGAAAGGGGACACTTTCGATCTTCGTACCGAGCTACGAGAGGCGGGGGGAGATTGGAAGGATGGAGAGAAGGGGTGGTTCTTTTCGTTTGACACCTTAGATGTTCCGAAGTTCGAGAAAGCTTTCGCGCAGATTGAGCACAAGAGCCATGCTTACGGGGCGCACCTTGAGAAGATCCGCCATTGGGTGCATGAGCCTCGGGTATGGTCCCGGTTGGGGGTGACGCTTCGCTATGATCCTACGACGCGAGCTTTAGTGGTGTCGGGTAACACGAAGCCGGTGAAGGACACGATCAAGAGTTATCTTTCGGATGCTCGGTTTGAGGACGGGGTATGGGCCGCAAGGGCTTTGAAGACGAGGGATTCGGATCTTGAGCGATTGATTCAAGCGTTGGATAAGCTTGAGGCTACGGTTCCCCAGCAGCAACCGGAAGCTACGAGGCCGCAGCCTTCAAGGAGAGAGAACCAACGAGGAGATAATTGTCATCGGTGCGGGGAGTGGGTTGCCCCCGGGCACGGGTATCTTGTCCAGGACTGGGATGACGACAATGAGCGCATCAAGTATCTGGTAGAGCACAAGGACAAGACGATTTGCGATAAGGTTTTGGAAGATGCGCGGATTCGGAGGCAAGAGGCACGAACGAGGGGGGATGCTCTGCGGAACCTTCGTAATCTGAGCATGAAGTCCGAGTTCTATGTGGACGGGGACCATCGTTTGTCCGGCCGTGAGATCATGTTGGACAACTCGGGTATTGTCTATGGGGGCGGGTCGTGGGTTGTAATTGAGCCCGATGGGCATCACTTCTGGTTCGTTCAGAACAATGGGGCGGACGGGGATGATTGGAGCCGGAACAACGTGATAACGGGGGGTGCGGGAGCGATGGGATTTCGTCTTCCTCTGACCGAGGAAGCCAAGGTTCTGATTGATGTGGTCGTAGGGGGGAAGAGTGGGTTGCTTGAGAAGCAGGCATCCCGAGTTGTGAGTCGGCACTTACGTGATTCGTCGGAACGCGACGGAGGTGGGTCTAAGATAAAGTTCTACCACGCGTCCCCTCGCCGGTACCGACACGGAGACATCATTACGGGCGGACACGAGGGTGGGGCTGGTTATACTCACCCGAACGTTTGTATGACAACTTCGCCGGATCCTCATGCTACGATTCGATGTGGCATTCCGAATTAGGTAGGGTTCCGACCTGATCGCGAGCATGTTGTTGCTGACGAGGACTGGTACGTCTACGAAGTAGAGCCTCTCTCGGATCCTAAATACGTTGGAGGAAATGATGAGTGGCAAGCCAAATCGGCTCGAGTACTTAGGAATGTAGGGAAAGCAAAGGCATTTCTACAGAAGCGACCTGGAAAGGAGCGTCCTGGTTCTGGTTACTTTCGGGATCCTGGATCTTCTTTCGCTCTACCTCCTGAAGCGGAGCGGGATCGCGCAGAGAAATATCGTAAGCGGAGAGAACGTAAGATCCTTCGCGACGAGGGCTCGTCGGTGTAGTCTCTTCTAGATGGCCGAGGACCTAGAAGATTTTGACCGCTATTGGACTCGCATTCACGGGATCAAGCCTCTGTCCAAGGAGTTGTACGCTATAGCTTTGGACGCGGTCATGGGGAGTTCGGTACTGGTCGAGTTTGACATTCCTTCCACCATGATTTACCCTCAACCCAGGTAGAATGATCCGCACGTTCAGATACCCGCTAAGACCGACCAAAAAGCAGGAGAGAATCTTGGCTCATTGGTTAGCTTCGTGTTGTGATCTGTACAACGGAGCCCTCCAAGAACGGAAAGAAGCCTACAAGAAGCTTGGAAAATCCATCTCTTGTCAAGATCAGCAATTCAGCTTAAAGCTCATTCGGGCGGAGGACGAAGATTGGAAGTCTATTCCGGTGGTTGTTGGGAGATCAGCTCTACGAAGGTTAGACAAATCCTATCGAGACTTCTTCCGTCGAGTCAAGAAAAGCGGAAAACCAGGATTTCCTCGGTTCAAACCAAAGCAGAGGTACTACAGTTTCAGCTTCCAACAGGCTCTGAAAACTGAGTCTGAGAAGGTTTTCATCCCGAAGCTAGGGTGGGTGAGATTTCACGAGTACAGGCCTCTTAAAGGAACGATCAAAGACGTTCTAGTTAAGAGAGAACTAGGGAAGTGGTTTGTTTGCTTCCAAGTCGACTTGGGTGAAGCACCTAAGAAGATGGAAGTTAGGTCTATTCCAGTCGAGAGACAAGTTGGGATCGATGTGGGCTTGAAATCTCTTGCGGTTCTCTCGACAGGAGAGTCCATTCCGAATCCGCACTTTGGAAGCAAATCTTCGGCTGTTCTTGCTCGAAGACAGCGTTATTTTTCTCTCAAGAAGAAGGGCTCAAAGAACCGAAGAAGAGCAGTCATTTTGGTAGCAAAGGCTCACAAGCATATAGCCAATCAACGACAGGATGCTGCCCGAAAGATCGCGAAGTCTCTCGTTGAAAGATTTGATCTCATTTGCTTTGAAGACCTCAACGTAGCCGGAATGGCGAAAGGACTGTTCTCAAAATCCATCAACGATGCCGGTTGGACTCTTCTCCGACAAGCAACCAAAAACAAGGCTGAAAGTGCTGGTTCTTGGGATGTCGGAGTTAACCCATCCGGAACAACGATCGATTGCAGTCGTTGTGGTCAGCCCGTTCCAAAGGGACTCGAAGAAAGGATCCACAAGTGTTCTCACTGTGGGTTGGTTCTCTGTCGAGATCACAACGCAGCGATCAACATTTTAAGGCGCGGTGTACGCCTTGTTGGTCTGTCTGAGATACCTCAGATTACCACAGAAGTTGGAGAGACATAAAAATGTCAAACCTGACCACTACC
>Ga0187860_1001636_pt1 | contig 19532 bp, 11 predicted proteins | sample June2016WEW_10_4_FD_132981 | JGI IMG/M metagenome (GOLD analysis project Ga0187860, IMG submission 132981) | Peatland microbial communities from SPRUCE experiment site at the Marcell Experimental Forest, Minnesota, USA - June2016WEW_10_40 | ecosystem: Environmental > Terrestrial > Soil >...
CTGCGGCAAACTATCTCCCGGGTTCTTCTTCGACAGCTCTCCAGTTGTCCTTTTTGTGGCGCTCCCCATTTATAACACAGTAGTACTAGAGCACTTGATGCCGAGCCGGGTGGCGACTGCTGTGCCATCCGCCAGCGCAATGGCGACTAGCAGGCAATTTCCGGTGACAACGGTTGAGTCCGCTCATCAACAGCCTCCTCGTCCACAAAAGGTGGAACTACTAAGGCCGAAATGACAGCAGATGCTCCGCGCGGGCAGACATCACAGTGCTCAAGTCGCAATGGCGCAGAGCCGCCCACTGTCAGCTCTTCATTCGTACTGGGGAGGGTCGATTGCCTGCTGAACAAAACTGGCAAGGGCATTGATGCCAAAGACTGGAATCCCGGTTACTTGGGCAATCAACTTAGAAAAGGGCCCCATATTCGTACACTCCAGAACGATGGCTCCAGCCTGCGGGTTCTCGGCAATGAACTCTTGAGCCATCTCCTGCATTTCGGCGGATAAAACAGCGGTATCCAGGGAGCCCTTGTTACCGATGAAAATCGAAGGAAAGACAGCATCGTCTTTCATGCCTTTGACGACGACCGGAATATCGGACGATGACCATCCCACACTGCGGAAATGTTCTTCATTCATATACTTCGCTCTTTCGGTGAAGATCCCGATCGATCGGTTGCTTCCCAACATGGCATGGACCAGCGGAACCAACATCAGCGCAGATGTAAACACCGGGACTTTGACTGCGCTCGCGATCTCGGATTGAAAGCGGGACAAGAAACCACAACTCGTGGTGATTGCCTTTACGCCTTCTGCTTCCAGTTCTTTCGCCGCCTGAATAAACGGATACAGCAACTGTTTTTCTGGTGAATGCCCCATAATCCGCTCCGGTTGGGCTCCTTTGACAATCTTGTAACGCACTGGGAATCCATAGGTCAGGGCATTGCCGATGTCGCCAGGAATGCGCGGAAAAGCGGTGTCCAACATCAGTATGCCGATAGACTGTCCGTAATTCGTATACCCCCCAACGACCTTCATCGCTTAATTCCTCCCATGTTGTGCTGATATGGTAAGGAAGCGCAGGGTTCGGATTTTCTGGAAGCGCTCCCCTCCCCAAGGCACCGCCCAGATTACTCACCGATGTGGCGAGTGTCGAGGGCAAAAAGGCAGAACCTGTAGAGCGACTTTTAGCAGGCGAGGAAGGAAAGAAAGGCTTTTCCATGCCCGGCATCTTTATGGAAGATGATTTGGGTTCGCCTTCCGTCCCGGTTTCATTGCTCAAATCGCAATGTCGCAGACCTTTGTCGCGTGCCCTGACGATGAAATCTGCCAGACAATCGCCCTTGGCGGGACTCTCGAGGATGCTTTACCATTAATGGCGCGTATCCACGCCGAGCAGACCGCAATGCAGCCCTGAACCATCGCAGATTGTCCGACCTTTGGGTCGACCCTCACTTCTGCCAGGGTTCATCGTTAGCAACGATCACCCGTATGGCGGGAAGGATCAAAAGCATTACTTTGTAACTGCGCCCAGAAGGGTTATGCTCCAGATGCTCTGGAGAAACCATGAAGCCCTCTCCCACCAGAAAACCTCCGATCCGCGTTGCTGTTGTCGAAAGCGATCCTCTTCGTTTCATCGGCTTGCGTACCCTGTTCGAGTCCGAACCAGATCTGGAGCTGCACGCGGTGACTGCGCCTGAAATCGCGACCAAAAGCGACATTGACTTAATCCTGCTTGCCGGACGTGGCTCACAGAACGTGTTCGATTTGATGGCGGGATTGAAGGCTTCACGACCCGATCTGCGAATCCTAGTCACGGGCATGGGCGCCGACGACGAGACGATCCTGAAAACGGTCGCAGGGGGCGCCAAAGGCTACATCGATGAGGCTGCCACCCCAGCCGAGTTCGCCCAGGCCATCCGTACCGTACATCAAGGCTCGGTGTGGGCGCCGCGGCGTGTACTTTCGATGTTCATCGAGCGTGTGAGTTCCTCTCCCGGAAAGATCTTCCCCGCCGGTCACGTTGTGTTCACCGATCGCGAAAAGGAAGTGCTAGAACTGCTTGTTGCCGGGCACGCAAACAAGGAAATCGGAGCCGTTCTTGGAATCAAAGAAAGAACGGTGAAGTCGTTTGTTGGCAAACTGATGCGCAAAGTGGGCGTGGAGAGTCGAGTCACACTCTCGGTGCACGCAATTACCCATTCGCTGGTCACACGTCGGTAGCCGCTAGGAAACCAAGCCTGCAACCCCGGCAGTAGACACTCAGTGTCAGAAATGCTCGACAGGCAGTGCTGCGACCGCGGCGCATCGATTTCAGGGGGCAACAGCTTTTTCGTGTCAACTCATTAGGAAGGACGTTTCCGCCATACTGGATCCGCGGCGTGGGAGGCTGCCAGTATCGGGTTTCAGCAAACACAAGGCGACTGAGCGGGGCGAGCATTGTAAGTTACTCTCGTCACTTGCAAGGCGTACGACTCTGGGAGACTCTTTGCTCTACGGGGAGACCGACCATGGTGGTGCGCACCGGGAAATTCATCCTGATGTGCTTCGGCAACTTAATCTGGCCTGGCCTGGGCAACTTGCTCATCGGCAATCCAGTGGGCTGGATATCCTCACCAATTGCAGCGGCCAAACACGCAATCGCAAGACGGATGGAAGAGAGGTAAGGTGATCTGCCTGGATAGTCTCCGGCCGCGAAACATCTGTCACGCTTGATCCAGAAGGCGACCCAGCCGTCGCTTCACATCTGGCCACTCCACCGCCACAATCGAATAGCGCACCGAGTCACGAGCGGTGTGGTCAGCGGCCAATCATCGCGGCTAGGCGACTATTGTGGCTCGAGCAAAGCTTGCCTCAAGAGCGGGGCTGCCCACGGCCTAACCGCGCGACGCGTCCGTGTCACGGAACCTTGACTGTAATCGACTTGCTGAAGCTTGTGCTTGAATCCCAGGCCTTGACTGTGATCGTGTGCGTTCCGGCGCTGATGTTGACCGCTGTATTGACGAGTTTTGCCGCCGTCCGCTGCGCATAGACTTGCTTGCCGTCAACGTAGATGATCATTTGTGTTATTGCCTTACTGTCGGTCGCATAGGCGACGATCTGTACAGGCGAAGTGACCGTGGAGTTAGCGGCCGGGGTGCAGATGGTAATGCTGCGGTTGGTGCTGCTGATTGCGCAGCCCTGGGTGGCGGTTACGCTCTTTGTGGCGAAGGCTGTCGCGCCAAGGCTGTCCGTCACCGTGCCTGTCACTGTGAAAGTGCCGGGCACGTAATAAGTATGGCTCGCCGTCAGGCCCGTAACCGTCGCGGTGCCGTCCCCGAAGTTTATGGTACCGCTGCTGATTGTTCCATCGGGCGATGAGGATTGCGCGAGCGATGCGGAAACGGTCAACACGGTCTGTCCGCTGAGTGGAGTAACAGCCAGGACTGCAGTTGGGGTCGCCCGCGCAACAATGACCTGCTGCGTCGCAGTAGCCTTTACGCCATTGCTGTCGGTGACTGTTCCGGTGACTGTGAAATTACCGGGTGAGCTGTAAATATGACTCGCCGTCAGGCCCGTGACCGTCGGGCTGCCGTCGCCGAAGTTTATCGTGCCGCTGCTGATCGTGCCATCGGGGGAAGAAGAATTAGCCAGCGATGCGAAGACGCTCAGCGGAGCAGCGCCGCTGGAGGGAGTGACAGACAAGGCGGCAGTCGGGGTGGCAGGTGAAACCGTAACCTTCTGGCTCGCCGAAGCAGTGGCGCCGACGCTGTCTATTACCGTAGCAGTGACCGTAAATGTGCCAGGCGAGCTGTAAGTGTGACTCGCCGTCGGGCCCGCGACCGTCGCGGTGCCGTCGCCGAAGTTTATGGTTGAGCTGGAGATTGTTCCATTCGGAGAGGATGAGTTGGCGGCGGAGGCTGATATGGACAGCGGAGCTGTTCCGCTATTGGCACTGAGTGTAAGCACAGCGTTGATCGCCTGCGTCTGCGGCATATATCCGACGGGGGCCGACATTTGATTCTGTACCGAAGGTACGCCAATGGCTTCGACGAACAACTGGTAGGTCGTGTTTGGAACCAAGTTGTAGGTGGAAAGATTAAGAGTGTGCGTTCCCGCGGCGACGCTGGCCAGATTCATTAATTGCTGGCCATCCAGGGAGATGAAAACCGCGTAATGATCGACCGCATTCTCGTTGCCGGTAATTGTCCATTGCAGCGACGTTCCGTTTATCGAAGGTGAGATCGTAATGCAGTTGCTAATCCCGCTTTCGATTTCTGAGCCTTCCTCGTAATCATTCCAAGTGACAATTTGAATTGCCTGTAGCTGATTGCTTGCCGAGTAGCCTGCTTTGGCAACCGCAGCGAAAGTGTCTAGCCAGGTTTGCCCGCAGTGTTGATTCATGATGCGAGGATTGCTCTTGACCCAGGGCGCAAGAGATTCATTGAAACCGATGTAGCTGGCGCCATAAGTTAAGTCTCCCGGAAGGGCCTGCATTCCGGAATAGAAGGTGGAAAGAACTTTAAGACTTTCGTCGTCGGGATTGCTGGTGTCGATAATGACCCAGGTGAAGTATCCGTCGGCATCCGGATGAGTCAACCCATTCACGCTATTGAAGATGAAATATGGATTGCCGGGGACGCTGGTGCGCACCAAGGGCCAGTTGATCGCGTATTTGTCGACGCCGAAAAAGAACACAGCCGGGCGGCCATTGACAGTCATGTAAGCCGGAGAGCTCTCGTAATTGTTGTAGGCGTAAGCCAGGTCGCTGATGAGCTGCTGGGTTATATTGCATCCCGATGTAGCTGCGCACGTGCTCAGCGCGCCCACATCTTCCTGGACGGCGAAGACGAAAGCACCGCTTCTGCTCTCCGCCTCGGCCTTGACCAGCAAAGTGGTATTGTTTTCGACGGCTGCATTCGGCCCATACCAGTCGACGATGGCGCCGGAGATACCGCGGCTCAACATGTCGGTAACTTGCTTGTGCACCTGCGTGGAATCGTCAGAGTTGTAACCTACATTGATGTGGCTGGTTTGGCCGAACCACGGCATCAATTGCGCGTAGATAGCGGTTGTGGCGCCTGAGTAGAGCAGGTTCGCGGTCGCCAGCTTGCTGACGTTCCCCGGTGCGAGATCCCCGTTGCTTAGCGCGGTGAACGAAGAAGCGGCGCTGGTGTTGTTGGCCGTCTCGGCGGAAAGCGTGGTTGTCGAGTTAAAAACAAACTGCTGCGCCATGGCAGAAGGCAAGCCGATCACAGTGATGCTGGCCAGTGCTGCCGTGAGCGCAAACTTTACGGGGTTCAGGTACTTCGAGCGGAGTAGCACAGCAGATCTGATGTCCAGAGCTCGTGCTGGTTTGCCTCAAATCGAGAGTTGCTGGCCGGGTACACGGAATCTCAGGGTTGATGTTACTGCTATTGGAGGGCAACCTGCTCCGGGGGAGGGCTCCGTGCAACTTATTAGTATCGAGCATGGGGTGTACCAGTTCGGGCAAACGGGATTTGTGTTAGTTTCTGTAACGCTCGCATTATGTGTAAGTTCCGGCCTGAGCTGTCTAACCCAGCAACGGTCGTTGATCCGAGCGCGGGATCAATACAACCATAAGCATACCGGCAACTTCCGACTGAGATGATGGGTTAAGCTAAGGTCCTGGGCGAAGGCAGCATGGGCGTCGACTACAAAGCTACGGACCCGGCCATCGGCTGGCCGGTGGCAATCAAAAGATGGGCGGCGCGGAGAGCGCCGGGGCCTAAGCCAGGCGGCGCTATCCTACAGGTTCAAAAGAGCCGCGATCCGAAGATCGCGGCCTTGCAGTCTCTGACTCAGCCGAGGGCGGCCGAGTCACCCCCTTGGCGGTTCCTGCATGGTCGCGGGCGCGTACACGTCGTGCCTGTGGACGGCACCGGCGTTGGCGGCTGGGTGGTGCTCTGTGTAGGCGGTATGGTCCAAGGCACGTTGACGAAGTCGAAGAAATCCAGCAGATTCGGCTGCGCGGCAGCGCGCAGGGTGAGGTACTTAGTTTCCGGTCACTGGAGGAACACTGAATGCCGATTTCAGGCTCATCGCGGGCGCCGGCAATCATTGAGCGGCAACTGAGTGTTCTTCCGCGCCGGTCGTCCATGATGTATTCGGTGATGAGCGCAATAAATCCCAAACGTGCATCCAATTCGCGCACCAGCAACAGACCACCGTCGGAAGTGACTCGCAATTGAAGGCGGCAACGACACCACGCCAACGGCGACAATTAGTAAGCAAATGACGCCCAGCATCATCCTGGTATCCACACCATCGTGCCAACCACATATTCGCCTGCAATCCAGTTTTAGCGGCCGGCCGGGCGTCTGATCATTGCTTACACCGTCAGCTTGGGTTGTGAAAGGCCAGGTATCTCCGAAGGCACGGTTCTAGGACGAAATGAGCAATATTGCACAGACGTGAGTTTCTGGAACGAGGAGACTGCTGTTTATCTTGACCAGCACGATGAGGCGCTAGCCATGAGCAACACACCTAAGTACCGAATCCTTGTTGTAGACGACGATCCGAGCATTCGCGAGATCATGGCGAGGGTGCTCGAGGGGATCGGATACAACGTCAGTACTGCAGAACATGGCTTTGATGCTCTTTTGCAGCTCAGAATGGTCACCCCAGACGTCATCATCTCCGATCTCAACATGCCCCAGATGTCGGGATTCGAGTTCCTCTCTGTCGTGCGCCGCCGCTTTCCTGGAATCCCGGTGGTCGCGGTCAGCGGCGCTTACGAGTCCAGGGATGACGTCCCCGGCGGAGTCATAGCCGACGCGTTCTATGCCAAGGGGCAGCATCTCGGAGAACTCTTGCGTACTGTCGCAGAATTGATTCGAACTGCGCCGGCGCCGGCGATGAACCATCATCGGCAGTCGGCTCCGGTCTGGATACCACGGAACGGAAAGGATTCCAAGGGAGTTCCTTACATCGTGCTGACCTGCACGGAATGCCTGCGGTCTTTTCCATTGAGCGTGCTGCGTGAAGACGTGCAGGAAATCCAGGAAACACCATGCCTGTTCTGCGCAGTCCCGGTCAGATACATCATTGATTTCTCGCTTGCCGTTACTTCGCCAGCACACGTCGCCAACAGCATGAAAAGAGCTCAAGCGCATTCGTGCGGAGCGGTTCAAACTCATGTCTCGCATGGCGCAGCTTCCGCCTGACTCTGTTTTATTCACGCAGATCACGATGGAGGTGGCAGAGAACCCGCGGTTCCTGAGGCAACATGGATGGGACTTTTCTATTGCAATCAGCAATTTCTCGTGCTTAGATTTGAGTAACTAGGGGAGAAGCCTTATGTCGCATCAGAGTTTGATTCTAGACGAGCTCCTAGACGCGCTGCAGTTCCTTTCAAGCAATGGATCCGGTTTCGCAATCGAAGACTGGCAGGCAATCGCTTCCGACGCTCTTGCCGGTTCCGCGCCGGCGCAATACCTTGTCGCAGCGGCATTCGAAAGTCTCGGCGATTTCTCACAGGCGCGCGACTGGTTCGCGCGATCCGCAGCACAGCAATACCGCCTTGCCTTGTCGAGGCTCGTCGACCTTCAGTTCGCCTCCGCTGCCTAGCAACGAAATGCCCCCGGCGTAACCGGCAGACGCCGAAATCGGTCTGAGCTGATCTTGACGGTGGAGGATAAGACCGCGGGGACAACAGACATTCCGCGCGGTCAGACATCACTGTGCTCAAGTCGCAATGTCTCAGATTCTTGCTGTGTCCCTAACGATGAAATCTGCCAAGAAGTCGCCCCGCCTTGCTGGGGACTCTCGAGGATGCGCACCGCGCGAGCTAAATGAGCTCCCAAACGTGCATTGAGCTCCAGCTAAGTTACTGAAAATGCTCGCTGGCCAGTCAAAGCAGACAGGGGCTGTTAAACCCAGGCTTGCAGGCGTATCTTAATCGGACCAAGCTCTGACACAAGGCCGCAGTTCACGGACACAACCCAGGGGTACGAAGCGGCGAGCGTCACGCTGATTCGAGTGTTCATGGCCTCTATTGGAAAGACGAAATCAGGTCCACAGATCTCTGACCCGTCGCACGGGGTGCTCCGGCCGGCGGAGCATACATTAGACCCGATCTTCAAACCAAGGAGCGTGGCCCTGGTTGGTGCCAGCAGCATCGGGCGCGCCATCCTTCGAAACCTTATCATCAACCCATTCGGGGGAACACTTTATCCAGTCAGCTCTGAGCGTTCCAATATCCTGGGAGTTCGGACCTATCCCAGCCTACGGGATCTCCCGGAACTGGTGGATTTGGTCGTCGTGACGACTCCGGCGGAAACTGTTCCAACAGTAATGAAGGAAGCGGTAGCGCTTGGCATTCCGGCGGCGATTGTGACCTCGGCTGGGTTCAAAGAGTCCGGTGAGCGCGGCAAAGAGCTTGAAGCCGAGATTAAGCAGACCATCCGCGGCAAATTGCGCCTGATCGGCCCAAACTGCCTCGGGGTTATGAACGTTGCAATGGGATTCAACGCAACCTCCGCGAAGACCATCGCGCAGCGTGGCGACGTGGCGTTCATCAGCCAGAGCGGCGCGCTCTGCACAGCGGTTCTCGACTGGAGTTTGAAGGAGAACGTCGGGTTTAGTTCTTTCGTCTCGATTGGATCAATGCTAGACGTGAGTTGGGGAGACCTGATCGACTACTTTGGGAATGACCCGCACACGAAGAGTATCGCCATCTACATGGAGTCGATCGGCGATGCGCGTTCCTTCCTCTCGGCCACGCGTGAAGTATCGTTGACCAAGCCGATTATTGTCATCAAGGGCGGCCGTACGGCTGCTGCGGCAAAGTCGGCTACTTCACACACCGGCTCATTGACTGGCAGTGACGATGTGCTGGAGGCTGCGTTCCGGCGCACGGGCGTACTGCGTGTCAACTCCATTGGCGACATCTTCTACATGACTGATGTACTTGCCAAACAACCCCGTGCGACGGGTAGGCGCCTCTGCATCATCACCAATGCGGGTGGTCCGGGTGTGCTTGCTACTGATGCGTTGATTCACGGTGGTGGTGAACTAGCTGAGCTCTCGCCGAGAACGATAAAGGAATTGAACCAACTCCTACCGTCAACTTGGAGCCACAACAACCCAATTGACATCATCGGTGATGCCGACGCGGAGCGCTACGCGAAGACGCTGAAGATCGCGGCAGAGGATCCGAACATCGATGGCATGCTAGTCATCCTGGCCCCACTGGGCACAGTGAATCCGACACATATTGCCGAACAACTGCGCCCCTACGCCAAGAACCTTGGAAAGCCTGTGCTGGCGAGTTGGATGGGCGCAGCCGCCGTTTCGGCCGGCGTGAACATACTGAACCAGGCCGGCATTCCAAGTTTCGAGTTCCCTGATACGGCGACCCGCGCCTTCAACTACCTGTGGAAATACTCATACAACCTCAAGGGTATCTATGAGACGCCGCAGTTGGGCCACGCCGATGACCACGGTTCGGCCTGCAATCGGGCTAGCGAAATCATCAGCTCTGTTCGCCAGACGGGCCGAACAGTGCTCAGTGAGTACGAGTCAAAGAAACTGCTGGAGGTTTATGGCATCCCAACAGTCCCCACTGAGATCGCAAACACGAAGGAGGAAGCGGTCAAGATTGCGGGCAGTATGGGTTTTCCCGTCGTGCTCAAGCTCCACTCGCTGACGATCACGCACAAGACAGATGTGGGCGGCGTCGTGCTCAACTTGGTTGACGCCGAAGCCGTAGACAAAGCGTTCGAGGAGATCAAAGAGTCGGTAACAGAGAAGGTCGGCGCTAACCATTTCCAGGGTGTGACAGTACAGGCGATGGCGAAGCCCAATGAATACGAACTCATTCTTGGATCGAGCATTGATTCCCAGTTCGGCCCGGTTCTGCTGTTTGGTGCCGGCGGCCAGTTGGTTGAGGTTTTCAACGACAAGGCCTTGGCGCTTCCGCCCCTGAACAGCACACTGGCGCGGCGCATGATGGAGCAGACCAAGATCTACAAGGCCCTAAGGGGGGTGCGCGGCCGGGCGCCGATCAATATGGAAGCACTTCAAGAGTTGATGGTCCGCTTCAGCGAACTGGTAGTCGAACAGCGTTGGATCAAGGAGATCGAAATCAACCCGCTGCGGGTGTCTCCGGAACACCTCGTGGCGCTCGATGCGCGCATCCTCACGCATGGGCTCGAAGTTTCTGTAGAGGAACTGCCGAAACTGGCGATACGTCCTTATCCGGCACAGTACGTGAGCACCTGGAAAATGAAGGATGGCAAAGAGGTCATCATCCGGCCGATCCGCCCTGAAGACGAGCCGCTGATTGTGCAGTTTAATGAGAAGTTATCAGAGCGTTCGATTTACATGCGTTACTTCCAGCCAATCAAGCTGAGCCAGCGAACTGCACATGAACGCCTGACGCGGATCTGCTTTGTTGATCACGATCGTGAAATAGAACTCGTGGTCGAACGCAAGATCGAGGGTGGTGATAGGGAAATCATAGCGGCTGGACGCATGAGCAAGTCGCACGGCCGCAACGAAGCCGAACTCGCCGCACTCGTCCGTGATGAGTTCCAGGCCAACGGTCTTGGTACGGAACTCTACCGCCGCATGATCGGGATTGCCAAAGACGAGGGGCTGGACAAAGTCAATTCCGTGATGCTGGGCGAGAACCGCGAAATGCGATCACTAGTGGTAAAGCAAGGCTTCAAACTCAAGGTAGACCTGATGGAGGATCTCGTCGAGGCAGAATTGATTCTGTAGCAATCCGGATTCGGTTTGCAAAACGGTTCCACCAATCACACGGCAGGCTTCTTGGTCCCTTCCATTGCCTTGCCTTGCTGCTTCACTGAATCCAATACCGCTTTCTCCATTTCAATAGCGCGCTGAATCGACTCCTGAATCAGCCCGGTGATACCGATCGGCTGCAGCCGCGTATCCACGCTGAGCAGACCGCAATGCAGCCCTGACCATCTTTCTGAGCTGAACTGAGGGCGGCGGGTAGCAGTGCCGCCTGATCAGACCTTCCGCTGCCAGGAAGGCACAGCGATCAACAACGCTACGATGCCAGCGCCGCAGATAGCTCGGTTCGGGGGGCCGGCCCTAATCCGGCGGGAGATTGCCGAATGCTAGTCGCCGTTCACTGTAATTACGACCGTGCGCTGGCGCCCGCGCACATCGCATTCAAGGTGAAAGATCTGCTGCCACGTTCCGAGGATCGGTTTGCCGTCGGCGATCGGCAACGTCAGTGATGGCCCGAGCAGTGTTGCTTGCAAATGCGAGTGCCCGTTCCCGTCGTGCCATGTCTGCTCATGCCCGTATTCGCGGCTGGGGGGAATGAGCTTGTCGAGCACAGTCGGCAGATCACGTAGTAGCCCGGGCTCAAACTCAATTGTGCCGACGGCGGCAGTGCTGCCCACATTGAAGACATTGACCATTCCAGTCTGAATCGCCGAGGCAGCCACCACCGCAAGAACCTGCTCGGTAAGATCGTGCATATCGCCGTGACTGCTGGTGGGAATGGAAATCTGCTGCTGATACGTTGTCACCTGTCCTGCCTCCGAAACCATGCAAAAGCCAGATACGCTCACCGCCGAGACCGACCGCTGAGAACGCTTCAGTAACCGTTGTCGGCATCGCGGCCAGCCTCCAAGTTCTACCGAGGTGTCTGTGCCGCCGGCGGCAAGCCGAGGCGGCAACCGTCTTGATGCTAGCGAGTTCTTTCATGTCCAACAATGGTTTTAGCGACCGTTTGGCGACCGATCAGTTAGCGTGAGTTCTCTGCCCCACGCGCCAGTTCGCTCTCGATCACCTGCCGGATGACGTGCTCGGGATACAGCCCATTAAGTCGCTGCGTCCCGATGATCATGGTGGGAACAGCAGTGACGCCGACCTGTTCGTATGCTGTTCGTAGCAGTTGCTGGACGCGGTCGCGGCAAGTTCCCTGTTCGAGCGCAGCCCGAAACTGCTCCGGGCCCAAGCCGACTTCCTTTGCAATGTCAACGAGCACGTCGATACGGCCGATGTCCCTGCTCTGTTGGAAGAAGGCCCGGAACACCGCGTCGTTGTACTCGTCGCCCTTGCGCTGATCCTTCGCGAACTCAAGCCCCTGGAAGGCGAGGTTGGTGTACGGATACGGCGAGACGGTGGGGAGCTTCATGTTCACCCCCAGCTTTTCCGCCATCGGATAGACCTTTTCCTTCCACGCTGTCTGCAAGTAGTTGTCTTCTGGCTTTCGCGTGGGGGTGGGAGCAGGGTGTAGCTCAAAGGGCATCCAGTCGATCTGAACGTCCTTGCCTTCGGTGGCTTGTTTTAGCGGAGACTCCGCCAGGAAGCACCACGGTCAAACGTAGTCGGAGAAGACCAGAATCGGCAGCGGCATAGGTCTCTTTTATATCAGACGCAGCTACCTGAAATCCGCCGGTGTCACCCTCCCCAGCGTGTCGTTCAGCAACTTCGCCAGCCGGAGCCCCGCCAGCGCCATCTGGCGGTCGGCTAAGGAGGAATCGCGTTGGGAGTGAAGTTCTACCAAGGTGGGTAACCGGGGTATCCAGTTGGTACAGATTTGGCTCTCGCGTGTTGACTCGAAACGCCGTTTGACGACGAGGAACGCTCTCGATTACGCGGCAAAGCCCAAAACGATACAGCATCACTACGCTTTTCGATCGCAGATGCGGTTTGGCCTTGCCAAACCGCTCACGAGCAGTACGATTTGAGTGATTCAGGGCCCACAAGGAAGATCCTTGTTCACATTTGGGCTACGAAGCCTTGCACTTACCCGATTGCCACAGAAGTATCGGCCTTTGATTCAGGCGGAAACGAGCCTAGAGGAAATGTGTCGAGTAGCGGCAGTAAATGACCATCTGGTGCATATAGGGAAAGGCAAGTTAATCACTCGCCTCACGCGTCCGTGCTACCGTGCAGACCTCGAATCAGTTTGATCGTCCCAGCGTGGCTGATCTTGCGATTTCGTGCGTGTCTCCGTAGGCAAGATCGCTCACCATAAATCGGCAATCGAGACAAGGCCGACACAGAATCGTTCCCCATGGGCCAGCAGTGCGGGATTGTTTCCCTATCTCATGAAATCCGCGCCGTGACGGCGCGGTGGAGAACGACGATGCGCCCAAGCCTGCTCCGCACTAATCTTTCCTCGATCACTACCAAAACAGATGCCTTTGCGCCAGCATTGCTGGATGTCTTCGCTTGCCTTTGCAATCGCGCGGCGGCCTGCGGGCTGCTAGTCGCAGTGGTTGTCCTCACCTTTGGGGTAGGTTACGGGCAAGCGCAAACGCCTGCTGTGTCACTCGTGCCGGTGATCACGACCGTGGCAGGCAATGGGACGCAGGGGTACAACGGCGACAACATCGCGGCCACCAGTGCGGAACTTGCTTGGCCCTTTGGCGTTGCGGTGGATGGCGCCGGCAACCTCTACATCGCGGACTATCTCAACGCCCGTATCCGCAAGTTGACGCCGGGCGGGATCATCACCACCGTGGCGGGCACCGGGACGGCGGGGTATAACGGCGACAATATTCCGGCCACCAGCGCGGAACTTAGTTATCCCACTGGCGTTGCGGTGGATGGCGTCGGCAACCTCTACATCGGGGACCACGGCAACCAACGCATCCGCAAGGTGACCCCAGACGGAACCATCACCACCGTGGCGGGTAACGGGACGTGGGGTTACAACGGCGACAACATCCCGGCTACCAGCGCGGAACTTCTCGCGCCCTGGGGCGTTGTGGTGGATGGCGCCGGCAACCTCTACATCGCAGACGATGGCAACAACCGTATCCGCAAGGTGACGCCGGGCGGAACCATTACTACCGTGGCGGGTACCGGAATCCCTGGTTACAACGGCGACAACATCGCGGCTACCAGTGCGCAGCTCTACCAAACCACTGGCGTTGCGGTGGATGGCGCCGGCAACCTCTACATCGCAGACGATTACAACAATCGCATCCGCAAGGTCTCTGGAGGGACCGCGCCGGTGGGTTTCCCACAAGCCGCAGTTGGCTCGGCGTCGGCCTCGCAGAACGTTCTGCTAGCCATCAACAGCTCTCTCACCATCAGCAGCACCACCGTACCGCAATCGCAGGGAGGGGTGCAGGAGTTTGCAGTTGGCACCATCACGGGATGCGTGACCGACGGAGTGACGACCAACGCCGCCGGAAGCATCTGCACCGTGCCGGTGACCTTCCAGCCGGGCTACCCAGGACTGCGGCAGATGCCGCTGGTGGTACAGACCAGCGCGGGACTGTTTCAGTTCGCGCTGCAAGGCACAGGCACCGGGCCAATGGTGGCCTTTGGCCCGGGCATCATCACGACCGTGGCGGGCAACGGGAACCCGGGGTACAACGGCGACAACATTCCGGCTACTAGCGCGGAACTCTCGAGTCCCTACAGCATAGCGGTGGATGGCGCCGGCAACCTCTACATCGCGGATGGAGGCAACGCACGCGTCCACAAGGTGACCCCGGGCGGGACCATCACCACCGTGGCGGGCAACGGGACGCCAGGGTACAACGGCGACAACATCCCGGCTACTAGCGCGGAACTTTACGATCCCGCAGGCGTTGCGGTGGATGGCGCTGGCAGCCTCTACATCGCAGACTTAGGCAACAACCGCATCCGCAAGGTGACGCCGGACGGGACTATCACCACGGTGGCGGGCAACGGGTACGAAAGTCAAAGCGGGTTTGGTGGCTACAACGGCGACAACATCCCGGCTACCAGCGCGGAACTTTTCTGGCCCGAGGGCGTTGCGGTGGATGGCGCTGGCAACCTCTACATCGCAGACACCACGAACAGCCGCATCCGCAAAGTGACGCCGGGCGGGATCATCACCACCGTGGCGGGCAACGGGACGCCAGGGTACAACGGCGACAACATCCCGGCTACTAGCGCGGAACTCTCGAGTCCCTACAGCATAGCGGTGGATGGCGCCGGCAACCTCTACATCGCGGACTCGCTCAACGTCCGCATCCGCAAGGTGACGCCGGGAGGGACCATCACCACCGTGGCGGGTAACGGGACGGTGGGCTACAACGGCGACAACATCGCGGCCACTAGCGCGGAACTTCAATTCCCCTGGGGCGTTGCGGTGGATGGCGTCGGCAACCTCTACATCGGGGACAGCCCTGCCCGCATCCGCAAGGTGACGCTGGACGGGACCATCACCACCGTGGCGGGCAACGGGACACAGGGGTACAACGGCGACAACATCGCGGCCACCACCGCGGAACTTTACTATCCCGCTAGCGTTGCGCTGGATGGCGCTGGCAGCCTCTACATCGCGGACGGTAACAACAACCGCATCCGCAAGGTTGATGTCTCCGACCCGCCCTCGCTCACCTTCGCCAGCACCAACGTCGGCGCGGCCAGCGCCGCGCAGGATGTCAACGTGCTGAACCTGGGCAATGCGCCCCTGACCATTAGCCAGATCAGCACGACTTCCGGCTTTACCTTACAGGGACCCGATACCTCGTGCAGCTCCACCGGGCAGACCCTGAACCCGGCAGCAAGCTGTGTGCTCGGTATCGAGTTCAACCCGACAGCGAGCGGCAGTATCAGCGGTAGCGTCGTTCTGACCGATAATACGCTGAACGTCAGCAACGCCAAGCAGACAATTGGCCTCAGCGGAACCGGCTTAAGCGTGCCGATAATCACGTGGGTGACGCCGGCGGCGATCACTTACGGCGCAGCGCTGAGTGCGACACAGTTGAACGCCACGGCCAATGTGCCGGGTACCTTCACATATACTCCGGCGGCAGGCACAGTGCTGGCGGCGGGCACCCAGACGCTCTCGGTAACCTTTACCCCAACTGATGCAACCGACTACGCCACCGCAACCAAGACCGTTTCGCTGAAGGTGAACCAGGCGACTCCGGTTATCGCATGGACACCGGCATCTATAGAACTCGGCTATCCGCTGGGCGCGGCGCAATTGGATGCCACCGCCAGCATTTCGGGGACGTTCGCTTACACTCCGCCCTCCGGAACGGTGATCACCACCTCCACCCAGACACTCTCCGTACTCTTTACGCCTACCGACACAACCGACTACACCAGCACCAAAATGTCAGTATCGCTGACGGTGACGCCCGGGCCGCTGGCCAGCGTCTCGCCTTCGAGCATTGACTTCGGCATGGTCTATTTAGGCACGATTAACCTCAAGAACGTGACGGTGACCAACCAAGGGACCGCGCCGATGACGATCACAGATCCCCTTCTTTCGATTGTGCACGGAGGGGATTCCAATGAGTTTGTCGCGGTTAACCTTTGCCCGAAGCCCTTGGCGGCGGGAAAGAGTTGCACTATTTACGTAGGCTTTGTCGCGGGGCCCCATTACACTCCGCAAACAGCCACGCTGAGCATCATGGATAACGCTTATGGCAGCCCGCAGACGGTCGCGCTTAGCGCCACGGTGATCAATCCTCAGGCCCAGTTGAGTGCGGGGAGCTTGAGCTTCGGTACTCAGAAGGTGGGGACCACCAGTGCGGCCCAAACGGTGAAGCTCACCAACCCTGGCACGACGTCGCTCATTCTCAACAGCTTGAGCATCAACGGCAGCTTCGCATTCGCGGCGGGAAACACCTGCACTAACGGTGGTACCGTGGTGGCCGGGGCCAGTTGCGTGATCAGCGTGAACTTCACTCCGACCGCTAAAGGGAAGGAGTTGGGCGGTGTGACAATCAAGGACAACGCGCTGTCAAGTCCACAGATCATCGTTCTCTCCGGTACGGGTAACTAAGGGAGGCCACGCGCCAGCAGACGGCGGGTGTCTCTCGCACTAGCAGACTGAACGCTCGACCACGAAGCCGCAACATAACTTGCGGTGCGGCGGTGCGGTATTTGGCAGAGCCGGATTGACAGATGTGTTTGCATGGGCGGTTGACGCCATCTTCATAACTTCGCGGCTGTCGCGTGATCCGACGGTAACGGGTGCGATGTAGCCACCCGCCACGTGGCCCCGAAGCCCTGTTGCGCCAAGGAGCGCAACTCGCGTCAAGCTGCGCGTTCTCTGCGGCTGGGGGGAGCAGCTCACTGGCCGGCGTGCGCATCACGGTCGCGGACAATGGTTGTGGCATCAAGGCCCAACATCTTCCGCATCTGGCGCGGGCGTGCTGCATGGCAGGCATGGGGAAGATGGTCTGCCCGGTATGCAGCGGTGCGGGCAGAGCCTAATCGAGCAATACGGGCTCGTCCTGGTTCTGGCTACGCCCGTCTCGTAGAATAGGAAACGTGCGCGGGCGCTCCGGTTCCCCCACGGAGAGCTTGAACGAACAGCACGACTGAAGAGCCAGCCCTAACGAAAGCTGCGGGGCACAATCCGAGGAAGGAGAACTGAGATGCCGAGGATGACGGCCGTTCAGGCGGCGGTTCGGGTATTGGAGCGCGAGGGCATCACAATGGCGTTCGGTGTCCCCGGTGCCGCCATCAATCCGTTCTATGCAGCGTTGCGCGAGCACGGTGGCATTCGCCACATCCTGGCCCGCCACGTCGAGGCCGCCTCGCACATGGCAGACGGCTACACCCGGGCTTTACCGGGAAAGATCGGCGTCTGCATTGGCACCTCGGGGCCGGCTGGCACCGACATGATTACGGGCCTCTACGCCGCCGCAGCCGATTCAATCCCCATTCTGTGCATCACTGGCCAAGCGCCTCGGGCTAAGTTGCACAAAGAGGATTTCCAGGCGGTCGACATCGAGTCGATCGCCAAGCCGGTCACGAAGTGGGCGGTTACCGTCCGCGAGCCTGGGCTGGTCCCCCGTGTCTTCCAGCAGGCCTTCCATATCATGCGCTCCGGCCGGCCCGGGCCGGTGCTGATCGACCTTCCGATTGACGTCCAGACGGCTGAGATTGAGTTCGATATGGACACCTACGAACCCCTGCCCGTCTACAAGCCTACAGCGACCCGGCCTCAGATAGAGAAAGCCATGGAAATGCTGGATGCAGCGGAGCGGCCGCTGATCATCGCGGGCGGAGGGATCATCAATGCCGATGCGTCCGATCTCCTCGTCGCGTTTGCGGAGACGACGGGCGTCCCGGTAATCCCAACGCTTATGGCTTGGGGGGCAATTCCCGACGATCATCCTCTGATGGCAGGGATGGTCGGGTTACAGACGAGCCATCGTTACGGCAACGCGACGTTCCTCAAATCCGACTTTGTGCTCGGCATTGGGAACCGCTGGGCCAATCGTCACACCGGCTCGATCGAGAGCTACACGAAAGGTCGCACGTTCGTGCATGTCGACATCGAGCCGACCCAGATCGGCCGTGTCTTCAACCCCGACTTTGGCATCGTTTCCGATGCCAAGGCGGCGCTCGAACTCTTCGTCGATGTCGCCAGAGAACGCAAAGCGGCCGGCAGGCTCAAGAACCGCAGTACGTGGGCGCATGAGTGCGAGCACCGCAAGCTGAACATGCTTCGCCGCAGCGACTTCGAGGATGTTCCGCTAAAGCCGCAGCGGGTCTATCAGGAAATGAACGAGGCCTTCGGCCGCGACACCTGTTATGTCACGACGATCGGCCTGTCGCAGATTGCCGGCGCTCAGTTCCTGCACGTTTACAAGCCGCGCAACTGGATCAATTGCGGCCAGGCTGGCCCGCTCGGTTGGACTCTTCCGGCAGCGCTGGGCGTGCGCGCGGCCGATCCCGAGCGCGAAATCGTTGCACTTTCCGGCGACTACGACTTTCAGTTCCTGATTGAGGAGTTGGCGGTCGGAGCGCAGTACAAGCTGCCCTACCTGCACGTTGTGCTGAACAACTCATACCTCGGCTTGATCCGTCAGGCGCAGCGCGGCTTCAAGATGGACTTCGAGGTAAGCCTCGCCTTCGAGAACATCAACAGTCACGAGGCGGGCAGCTACGGGGTCGATCATGTCGCCGTTGCCGAGGGGTTCGGCTGCAAGGCGGTTCGCGTCAAGAGCCCGGACGAATTCAAGCAGGCATTTGCCACCGCCCGCCGGCTGATGAAGGAATACCAGGTGCCGGTCGTGATCGAGTTCATCATTGAGCGCGTCACCAACATCTCGATGGGCACCGAGATTCACAACGTGAACGAATTCGAGGAGATCCTCTGTCTCGATCCGTCGCTCACGCTCAACGACGTTTAGGGAAGCACGTCACGCTACGCCAGAGGTAGAAGGGCGCCGGCAAGAATCTTCTCCCGTTCTACGCGACAGCTCCGGCCAGACTTGCGCTGGTGGTTCAAGGGAGCTCCCCGCGGTTTCGGCTTGTGAGTTTATCGTTGGCAACGATAACCCGTATGGCGGAAGGATCTAACTATTACCTTGTAACTGCACCCAAAAGGGTTAAGCTCCAGATACTCTGGAGAAACCCATGAAACCGTCTCCTGCCAGAAAGCCTCCGATCCGCATTGCTGTTGTCGAGAGCGATCCTCTGCGTTTCATCGGCTTGCGTACCCTGTTCGAGTCCGAACCCGATCTGGAGCTGCACGCGGTGACTGCGTCTGAAATCGCGACCAAAAGCGACATTGACTTAATCCTGCTTGCCGGACGTGGCTCACAGAACGTGTTCGATTTGATGGCGGGATTGAAGGCTTCACGGCC
>Ga0187860_1001641_pt1 | contig 19510 bp, 22 predicted proteins | sample June2016WEW_10_4_FD_132981 | JGI IMG/M metagenome (GOLD analysis project Ga0187860, IMG submission 132981) | Peatland microbial communities from SPRUCE experiment site at the Marcell Experimental Forest, Minnesota, USA - June2016WEW_10_40 | ecosystem: Environmental > Terrestrial > Soil >...
CCACGATCCACCAGGTCATCCACGAGATCACCACCAGCCACATCACCGAACGCGGCGAAACACGCGCCGACGACAAAACCAGCGAAGCAGCCATGGAAGACCGCAAAAAAGCCGGATACTTCTGATGCGGTGCCCGCCTCCCGACGCCGAATCCGTTCGCGCGCGATGAGCAGCCTCTCGGTCGAGAGCCCGCATCGCCCTGCGGGTGCGCCCCCGAACGTCGTCTGGCAGGACGCAACCGTGAGTCGAAGAGAGCGCTGGGAGTCGACTGGCCAGCGCGGCGCGACAGTGTGGTTCACGGGCCTGTCGGGCTCCGGCAAGTCGACGATCGCCGGTGCCGTCGAGGAGCAACTGCTGGCAGCGGGACGCTGGGCATACCGCCTCGACGGCGACAACCTCCGTCATGGCGTTTGTAGCGACCTGGGCTTCAGTCGCGACGACCGCGCGGAGAACGCCCGGCGCGTCGCCGAGCTCGCGCTGCTGTTCGCCGACGCCGGCTGCGTAGCGCTCGTCTGTCTCGTCTCGCCGTACGCAGCCGACCGCGCGCACGCTCGCTACATCCATGAGCGCGAAGATCTTTCCTTCTACGAGGTGTTCGTCAACACGAGCCTCCAGGAGTGCGCGCGCCGCGACTCGAAAGGCCTTTACGCGCGAGCTGACAGCGGCGCGATCGACAACCTCACCGGTGTCGGCGCGCCCTACCAGCCGCCCCGTGCGCCGGACGTTGAGATAGTGGAGAGCCTCGACGTCGAGGCCGCCGCACGCGCAGTGCTCGCCGTCGTCTGTCCGCGCTAGCGACCGGCGGGACGCCGCGCTCAGTGAGGCTTCGCCCGGCGCAGCCGCGCGCGCTCCTCCTGCAGGGTGACGACACGCTCAATCAGCTTGAGGATCTGAGCCACGCCCGTGGCTTTCGCCTGGCCGTAATGGAACGCCTCGCGCCAGTCAGCGACACGCGCGCCCTCGTCAGCCATCACGTTGAAGAACTCGCGCCGCATGTCGACGTTGACACGCGCGTCGGCAGCGACCTCCTTCGTGATCTTCACACCCGGCAGCTCGATCCGGTACTGCTGCACGTCGCCGCGGCCGCGAAGCTCGAGCGAGAACACGAGCTTCAGTGGCTTGAGCGCCGGGACCTCTTCGAGGACGTTGTCGATCGCTCGCGCGATCTGCTCCTTGGTGTCGCCCGACGCGCTCACAGTGAGGCGAGTCTAGCTACCGCCCGCGCCGGCCCGTCTGCGAGGCTCGCCGTCGCGGCGGCCAGCTGCCGTTGGCGCTAGAGCGCGACGATTGCGTCGATCTCGACCTGCGCCCCGCGCGGCAATGCGGCGACGCCGACCGTGGCGCGCGCCGGCGGGTCGATGGCGAAGAACTCCTCGCACACGGCGTTGACTTCAGCGAACGCCCCCAGCTCCACCATGTAGATGGTCAGCCGGACCGTTCGCGCCAGCGCCGTCCCGGCAGCCGCGCACACGGCCTCGAGGTTTTCCAGGCAGCGCCTCGCCTGTGCGCCAGCGCTCACGCCGACGAGCTCCCCACTCGCAGGGTCGAGCGGTATCTGCCCGGAGCAGAACAGCAGACCGCCGCAGCGGACTGCGTGACTGTATGGCCCGATCGCCGCCGGCGCTGCCGGCGCATCGACGATCTCCCGGTCGGTTGGCATCGCTGCGGACGATAGCCCGCGATCGCGCCCACCGTCGCCCGCTCGCAAGCCGGATGCGCTAGCGTGCCCACCGATGCTGCGCGTCGCCTACCGAGCTGCCTTCGCAGCTGCTGTGGCGGTCACCGTGCTACTGGCCGCCGCCGTGAGCGCCGAGGCGGCGCCAACCCCCGTTGCGTTTGTCCCGTGCGCCGATGCGCCCGGGTTTGGCTGCGCCCAGCTGACGGTGCCAGTCGACCCAAGCGGCGTCATCGCAGGCACCGTGACTCTCTCGATCGAGCGCCAGCTGGCCGTGACCGGCAACGCCACTCAGGCGATCGTTGCGCTCGCCGGCGGTCCGGGCCAGGCGGCCACCCCATTCGCCGCCGACTTGGCGGCGTCGATGGCACCGGGCCTTACGACGCGCGACTTGATCGTCTTCGACCAGCGCGGGACGGGGAACTCGGGAGCCTTGAGCTGCCCCGCATTCGCCAACCCGAATGCAGCGCTCACGACCACGCTGGTCAGCACCTGCGCCACCCAGCTCGGACCCACCCGCGGGCTCTATGAGACCGACGACTCCGTCGCCGACATCGAGGCGATCCGCGAGGCGCTCGGCTACAGCCAGCTCGTCCTCTACGGGACCTCGTACGGCACGAAGGTCGCGCTGCGCTACGCCGAGCAGCACCCGGCCGATGTGGCCGGTCTCGTGCTCGACTCAACGGTCCCAGCGAACGGGCCTGACGTCTTCGACGCCACGACGTTCGCGGCAATCCCCGGGATGCTCACGGACCTCTGCGCAGACGGCGCGTGCACGGGCATCACCAGCAGCCCGGTTGACGACCTCAACACGCTGATAGCTCGCTTCAACAACCAACCCGCCCACGCCACGCTGATCGAGGACAACGGACATGCGCTGCATTTCGACCTCTCGAGCGACGACGTGTTCGAGGCTCTGGTCGCGGGCGATCTGAACCCGCCACTGCGCAGCAACCTGCCTGCGGCGCTCCAAGAGGCGCTGCACGGCGACTACGCGCTGCTCGCCGAGCTCGTGGCCGCCGCGGAGTCCGGATCATCGGAAGGCATCGACACCGAGCTGTATCTCGCGACCACGTGCGAGGAGCTGCCGTTCCCATGGAACCGCAGCGACACGCCAACCGCACGCGAGTCGGACGCACTCGCGGCGTTCCAGGCGCAGCCGGCAGCGACTTTCACGCCGTTCACCGCGCAAACCGCCTACGACACGAGCGACGCGCCGCAATGCGCCGGATGGCAGTTCGCGACAGCCGATCCCGAGTCGACGACCGGTACGCTTCCGAACGTGCCAACGCTGATCCTCAGCGGTGCTGAGGACCTGCGGACACCGACGGCAAACGCCACAGCCGTCGCGACACAGATCCCCGACGCCACCGTCCTGGTCGTCCCGAACACCGGGCATTCGGTCCTCGGCAGCGACCCAACCTCATGCTCGGACGATGCCGTCAAGGCGTTCTTCGACGGCACTCCGATCGAACCGTGCACGTCGACCTCGATCCCGAGCTTCCTCCGGCCCGTCGCCTTGCCACCGGAGTCGGTGGCGAAGCTGCATCCGGCGCGCGGCACGAGCGGGCTGCCGGGACGCACCGTCGAAGCCGTCGTGGACACGGTCACCCAGGCTGGCGACGACGGTTTCAGCGAGATCCTGTCGGGCACATCGCTGTCCGCCACGGTGAAGGTCGGTGGCCTGCGCGCCGGCTGGGCATCGTTCTCGATCAAGCGCCTCAAGTTGCACGGCTACTCCTACGTGCCGGGCGTGAAGCTCACGGGAACCGTGCCCGCCAAGGGCTCTGCCACAGGCACACTGATCGTCAGCGGCAAGGGTGGCGCAAACGGCACGCTGACGTACGACGCGAAGACACACCAACTGACAGGAACGCTCGGCGGCGTTTACATCGACACGACCTCGAAGGCGCTGGCCATCGCGGCCAAGGCATCGACCGCTCGCGCTCGCGCCGCACGACTCGCGCGCGCCGGCCTCTAGCGCCAGCCCGTCATGCCCAACGCGCTCGCGCGCGAGACCTCGCCCTACCTCCGCCAGCACGCCGACAACCCGGTGGACTGGATGCCGTGGGGGACCGACGCGCTGCGCCGCGCAGCGGAGCTTCAGCGACCGCTGTTCGTGTCGATCGGCTATGCCGCCTGCCACTGGTGCCACGTGATGGAACGCGAGTCCTTTCAGGACGACGCGACGGCGGCCCTGATGAACGAGCGATTCGTCTGCGTGAAGGTCGATCGCGAGGAACGCCCGGACATCGACGGCATCTACATGGAAGCCGTTCAACTGCTCACCGGTCACGGTGGCTGGCCGTTGAATGTCTTCCTGACGCCGGACCAGACGCCTTTCTTCGGCGGCACCTACTGGCCACCGCAGCCGCGCAATGGGATACCGAGCTTCACCCAGATACTCGACGGGGTCGCCACGATCTGGGCCGAGCGACGCGCGGAGGCAGTTGACTTCGGCGCACGCCTCGCCGATGGCCTCCGCGCAGGGCTCGCCCGCGAGCCGGCCACCGGGGCACAGATCGGGGCGCGCGAGCTCGCTGATGCGGTCGCTGCCCTGCGGCGGACGTATGACCCCGCGCATGGCGGCTTCGGCGGCGCACCGAAGTTCCCGCCGCATTGTGCGCTCGAGCTGCTGCTCGCGCAAGGCGAGCGCGAGATGTCGATTGAGACGTTGCGCGCGATGGCCCGCGGAGGAATCTGCGACCAGGTCGGCGGCGGCTTTGCACGCTACGCCGTGGATGAGCGTTGGACGGTGCCGCACTTCGAGAAGATGCTCTACGACAATGCGCTGCTCGCGCGCAGCTACCTGCACGGCTGGCAGCGCAGCGGGGAGCAGCTCCTCCTACGCACGTGCCGCGAGACGCTCGACTTCGCGCTGCGCGAGCTTCGCGGCGAGGATGGCGGCTTCTGCTCATCGCTCGACGCCGACGCCGCGGGGGTTGAGGGGAGCTTCTACGTGTGGCAGCTCGCCGAGCTGCGCGACGTGCTCGGTGAGCACGCAGCCGCCGCAATCGCGTATTTCGGCGCGACCGAGGACGGCAACTTCGAGGGTGCCAACGTCCTGACGGCGCGTGGCCCGGAGCCACCGGCGCGCGCGGAGATCCGCGCCATGCTGCTCGCGGCGCGAGACGAGCGCGTCCGTCCCGGCCTCGACGACAAGCGACTCGCCGCATGGAACGCCCTGATGATCGACACGCTGGCGCAGGCCGGCGGCGCACTCGAGGATGACGGCTACCTCGCGGCGGCGATCGCCGCGGCCGAGTTCGTCTGGGGCCGGATGCGCGACGAGGAGGGCCGCCTGCTGCGCAGCTACAACCACGGACAGGCACGGCTGGGTGGCTACCTCGAGGATCATGCGTACCTCCTTGAAGCCCTCCTGCACTTGTACGAGGCGACGTTCGACGAGCGCTTCTACGACTGGGCGTGCACGATCGCCGACACACTGCTCGAGCGCTTCGCCGATCACGAGACGGAAGGCTTCTTCGTCAGCGCAAGCGATGCTGAGCCACTGATCGCCCGGCGCAAGGACTCCGCGGACCAGCCGATCCCGGCCGGCTCGTCGAGCGCGGCGCTGGGACTTCTGCGGCTCGCCGCGCTCAGCGGTGAACGTCGTTACGAGGACGCCGCGCTCGGCACTCTGCGCCTCGCCAGCGCCAGCGCCGTCCGGTTTCCCGCAACGTTCGCGTATCTGCTGTGCGCAGCCGACTTCAACGCGGCGACGGTCCGTGAGGTGGCGCTCGTCGGCGAGCACCGCACCGCGCTCGAACGCGTTGTGCGGCGCGCCTTCCGCCCGCACCTCGTGCTCGCCGGCATGAGTGGCGCGACGGCGACCAGGGTGCCGCTGCTCGCGGGTCGCACGCCCGTCGACGGCCGCGCGGTGGCCTACGTGTGCGAGCGGTTCTCCTGTCAGGCGCCGGTCAGCGACGCGGACGCACTGGCAGCGCTGCTCGAGGACTAGCCCGTCGAGCGCCTAGAGGATCGGCAGGTAGCGGTCGAGCTCCCACTGCGTGACCTGCACCCTGTACTGGTCCCACTCGCGACGCTTGATCTCGACATAGCGGTTGAAGGTGTGCTCGCCGAGCGTCCGCAGCGCGAGCTCGGAGTCCGCGGTGAGCTCGACCGCGGCGCCGAGCGTCTCGGGAAGCTGCTCGATGCCGAGCCGCCGACGCTCTTCGGGCGCGAGGTGGTACAGGTTCTTCTCCATCGGCTCGGGAAGCTCGTAGCCCTTCTCGATCCCCTCCAGGCCGGCCTGCAGCAGCGCCGCGAACGTGAGGTACGGATTGCAGGCCGGGTCGGGGCAGCGCAACTCCATCCGCGTCGCTTCCTCGCTACCGGGGTGATACAGCGGCACGCGAACGAGCGCCGACCGGTTGCGGCGCGACCAGGCGACGTACACCGGGGCTTCGTAGCCGGGCACGAGCCGCTTGTAGGAGTTGACCCATTGCGCGAAGATCGAGCAGATCTCGCGCGCGTGGCGCAGCTGACCGGCGATGAACGCCTTGCCTGCCGGCGAGAGGAAGTAGTGATCGTCGGCGTCGAAGAACGCGTTGTGTCCGTCGGCGAACAGCGATTGGTGGGTGTGCATGCCCGACCCGTTCTGACCGAACATCGGCTTCGGCATGAACGTGGCGTGCCAGCCGTACTTCAGGGCGAACTCCTTGACCGTGATCCGGTAGGTCATGCAGTCGTCCGCCATCTTCATCGCGTCGGCATAACGGATGTCGATCTCGTGCTGTGACGGCCCGACCTCGTGGTGGCTGTACTCGACATGAATCCCGAGCTGCTCGAGCGCGATCGCGGTGTCACGTCGCACGCCTGAGCCGGCGTCGAGCGTCGTGAGATCGAAGTAGCCGCCCGAGTCGAGCGTCTCGGTGCTTGCCGCGTCACGCAGGAGGAAGTACTCGAGCTCGGGCCCGACGTTGAAGGTGTCGAAGCCGAGGTCGCGTGCCCGCTGGACAGCTCGTCTGAGGATGTGGCGTGGATCGCCCTCGTACGGCGTCCGCTCGGGCGTCAGGATGTCGCAGAACATCCGCCCAACGCCCTGCTCGTCAGGGCGCCACGGAAGGATCGCGAAGGTGCTCGGGTCGGGCATCGCGACCATGTCGGACTCCTCGATCGCGTTGAATCCGGTGATCGACGATCCGTCGAAGCCCATGCCCGCCTCGAACGCCCCGTCGAGCTCGGCGGCGTTAATCGAGAAGGACTTCAGCTGGCCAAGGATGTCGGTGAACCAGAAGTTGATAAAGCGAACGTTGCGCTCAGCAGCAATCGCCTTGACGTCGTCGGCTGTCGTCGGTGTGTCGGCCATCTGTCGGTCTCCTGCTCGGTTGGCGCGCCTCCACGGCGGGGCGCTGCCAGCGATGCGATCCCCGGTTAGGCGCTCGCCGCTACCGGCACCCTAGATGATTGATTCTGCTCCACGCCAGCGCGATGTTCGCGCGATCAGCCTCGCGCCGACGCACGCGCCGGTGGCGGCGTCGGCTCTGCTGATAACGCGGTGGCGCCCTCAGCTGCGCGAAGCTGCGTCGCTGAGCCTGCATCGAACGAGACCGCGGTCAGCCAGTGGCGAGCCCACAGCTTGAGCGCGGCCAGTGTCGGAGCGAGCTCTTGCCCCTTGGGCGTCAGGGCATACTCAACCCGAACGGGCGGCCCAGGCAGCACGGTTCGACGGACGAGGCCGTGCGACTCGAGCTCCTTCAGACGATCCGACAGCATCCGATCCGATAGGTCGGTCACAGCGCCGGCGATCTGTGAGAAGCGCAGCGAGCCGCCCTGCATCAGGATCTCGATGATCGCCCCGGTCCAGCGACGCCCGATCAGCTCGACTGCGCGATGGTAGAACGGGCAGCAGACCGGCGCCGCCGAGCCGCCATCGACAGCGTCTGGCGCGTAGCCGGCTGATGCCTGCTCGTTGGGGACTTCGAGCGCCATCGCGCGGGCGCCCTACGCTGCGCGCAGGGTCCTGGAGTCCTCGACGGAGCCATCGATCGGGATGTCTCCGGCCACGTTGACCATCGCCGTGAACACCTCGAGCGAAGCGAAGGCGATCGCCTCAAGCAGCTGCTCGTCCGTCCAGCCAGCCTCGCGCGCCTCCTCGTGGAGGTGCGCCGGCAGAACTCCCCGCCCGTCGACCGTCGCCTTGAGGTAGCGCAGCAGCGCTGCTTCCTTCACGTCGCCGGAGTCGAACTCGCGCGCCTTGGCTACCTCGTCGAGGCCAAGGCCTGCCGAGCGCGCGGTGCGACCGTGCAGCGCGATTCCGGGAGCCGAGCCGTACTGCTCGGCAACACCGAGCGAGATGCGCTCGAGCGTGCGAACGCTGAGCGTGCCACGGCGAAGCTCAGCGCGGAAGCGCGCATAGGCGCGAAGCGCGGCTGGGGAGCCGGCGAGCGCACCGAGGAAGTTCGGCAGCTGGCCACCTGTCGCGAGGGCGCCCCGCAGGACGGGCATCGAGCCCTCTGGCGCGGTGAGGTCGTCGTGGATCTGGAACCTGCTCATGGTCGTCTTCATCGGCATCACGCTTTACTCTTTTAGTATTGCTTTACCTTTTGCCCACACCTTACGATTGGTAAGGATAGCTGGTTTGGGCGCAAGTGCAAGTACCAGCTACGACAAGCGTGCGAGGGCTTAGTTGCGCGAGGGTCAGCGTGCGCGCCAAGGCTGGCGGCGCCCAGCCGACCGGCGAGGGGGACGCCGCAGGCGACGCGTCGCGCTGGCGGCGAGACCGCCGCTAGCGGCCAGCTACCGCGGCGACGAACTGCGCGACATCGTCCGCATCCTGCCCGCTGTAGATCCCGACCGGCATCTGGCCGCCGGGGCCTGCGTAGCCACCGGCGATAGCGGCCAGGACGAGTGCGCTGGGCGGCCGCACAACATCAAGGTCCGGCCCGATGCGGGCGACCGCGTTTACCGCCGCGAGCGTGTGACATGTCGAACAGCTCTTCGCGAACAGCTCCCGTCCCACCGTCTCGGCCGCCGTGAGCTTGACGGCGTCCGGCCCGGCGGACGGCTGGTCTTGCGCGTTGTCCACCGACACGACGATCGGCGCAGCGATCGCAAAGGCAAACACGAGCACGATGAGTGCTCTGCGGATGTAGCGGCCGAGCTTGCCCTCGGGAGTCACCGCGCGGAAGATACCCGATGGGCATGGCCGGCCGCCATGCCTGGCCGCGAATTGGTCGGTTGCGCAGTGCGCGCAGGCCCGCTGGAACGGCACGGACGCGCCGCCGCGAGGCGGCGCATGCCATCGTTTGATAGAAGAGCCCCGCCGAGGCGGGGCTCTTCCGTAGCAGACCTGTAAGCCGGATTCTGTCGCGAGCAGCCATCCATCTAAGCGGCCTACCTGGACCTTGGCGGGCAGCCTGCAAGCGGTCCTGCTTGGCCTTGCATCGGGTGGGGTTTGCCTGGCCGCCGCGTCACCGCGACGCCGGTGCGCTCTTACCGCACCATTTCACCCTTACCGGCGCGCAACTCACGTGTGGCCGCGCGCTTAGGCGGTGTTCTTTCTGTGGCACTTTCCCGCGGGTTTCCCCGGGTCGTCGTTAGCGACCACCCTGCCCTGTGATGTCCGGACTTTCCTCGAAGGCGAACCTCCGCGGCTGCTCGGCCTGCCACTCGACATTAGCGCGACGCGCAAGCCGCCGTGGCGAGCGCGCCTGGCGTGCAAGCTCGCGTGCGGCACGCAGCGCATCACGCGCGAGCTAAGCGAGTGAGCGCATCACACCGACGACCCGGCCGAGGATCCGCACATCACGGCTGCGAATCGGCTCCATCGCCGCGTTCTCCGGCTGCAAGCGAATGTGATCGGTCTCACGGAAGTACCGCTTCACGGTCGCTTCCTCGCCGACGAGCGCCACGACGATGTCGCCGTTGGAGGCGTCGTCCTGCGAGCGCACGACGACGAGATCGCCTTCGATGATGCCGGCGTCCCTCATCGACTCACCGCGCACGCGCAAGACGAAAGCGCCGTCCTCGCCCCCGGCGGCAGCAGGCACCGCGACGTAATCCTCGATGTTCTCCTCCGCGAGGACCGGCTGGCCGGCTGCGACCGTGCCGAGCAGCGGCAGGCTGTCGGGCCGCACGAAGTCGCGCACCTCCTGAACCGCTCGGCCGAGCAACTCGATCGCGCGCGGCTTGGACGGGTCACGGCGCAGCAACCCGAGCCGCTCGAGGTTTGCGAGATGCTGGTGCACCGTCGATGATGACGCGAGCCCCACCGCCTTGCCGATGTCGCGCACCGTTGGCGGGTATCCGTGGCGCTCTTGGTAACTCTTGATGAAGTCGAAGATCTCCTGCTGGCGCTTCGTCAGAGTCATCGGGCTCCTTGGTAGCACTTCCGGTCTGTCGAACAGGTGTTCGTGTACCTTAGCGTCCGGCGATGACGGATTCAAGCGCCTATACTCGCCTGCTCCCGCGCCTGTGGCGGAATTGGTAGACGCGCAAGGTTGAGGGCCTTGTGGGGAGATTTCCCCGTGATGGTTCGAGTCCATTCAGGCGCACCAAATTGCTTTTGTTACAACCTAGGCCCCGAAGAGATTCGGGGCCTAGGTTGTTATGGCCGCCTTCGACGGCTTCTGCGGCCGTGTGCGCGCCGACGGGGCCGGTCGCGGCCGCGGTCGCGACTGCCTTCGCCGCGACTACCCAAGGGGTTTGCTCGACGCCCGCAACATCGTCGTTGATCAGGTCGATGCGCGCGAAGAGGGCCTGGTTGAGTATGCGTCGTGCGGTTGGCCTCGCTTTGGCGTAGGCGCTGTGCGCGTGCTTGAGCACCGCCAGGGCTTCGTCGAGTGCCTCGTGGATCTCCTTAGCGTCGTGCGCAGATGCTTCGGCCCACTTTCGAGCCTGAGCCCGCTCGTGCTCGATGCGAGCTTGCTCGGCTGCGAGCACCTCTTCGTCGACGAGCCCGCGGTAGTGCAGCTGTAGGAGGCGTTGCTGCTCGCTTTTGAGCTGCGCCAGCCTCAGCTGCGCCCGACCGTTCTCTCGCTGGGCGACCTCCAGCTTGATTCCGGCAAAGCTCTGTACCGCCCGCCGAACTTCGTCGCGCTCGACACTCGTGAGCAGCTCGTGCTCCCTGTAGTAGCGCTCGACGGCCGCTTCGACCTTAGCGACCTGCATGTAGCGGTTCGTACAAACCGTGCTTTTCGTGCGACGTCCGTGGCAGTCGAAGTAGTAGTAGATGCCGCCGTGTCCTTGAACGCGGTTGAAGATGAGTCGGCGGCCACACGGGCAGAAGACGGAACCCTTCAGGTAGTGGTCGTGCTTCTGGGTTCGGTCGCCGCTTAGTGCATGCGCGCTCAACGCCGCCTGGACCGCCTCGAAGAGGTCGTCGGAGATCAACGGTTCGTGCGTTCCTCGGTTCTTCGCTCCCTCGAACGTGACGATCCCGCGGTAGTAGTCGTCACGCAGCATCCGGTGGACGGCGCTGCGGACGAGCGCGCGAGCCGGGCGCTTCGCCGTCGTGGGAGTCTGCAGGCCAGCCTCTTCTAGTAGGTCTGTGAGCGCGCTGATGGTGTAGTTGCCGCTCGCGTAGGCCTCGAACGCAAACTTGACCAGCGGCGCTCGCTCCGCGTCGACCTCAACGGTGCGAATCTCGCGACCGTCGACCCGAAGAATGGTGTTGAGGTACCCGATGGGCGCCTTGCCAACAGTGCCGCCAGTAGCGTGCTTGCGTCGCAACCCCATCATGACCTTCTCAGCATCACCGGCTGACCTGAACTCGTTGACCGCCGCCAAGACGCCGTGGGTCAATCTGCCCGCTGGCGTGCTGTCGATGTTCTCCAACACCGACACGAGCTTGGCCCCGCTCGCCTCGATCTTGAGCAGCAGGCTCGCGTCATCAAGCCGGTTGCGGGCGAGCCGCGAGAGGTCATAGATGATGACGTAGGTGGGCCGGAGTTCCTTCAGGTCAGCCAGCATCTGCTGCAAGGCTGGACGGTGCGTGGTGCGCCCGCTGACGCCGTACTCGACGTATTCCATCGGCTCAGCCACACCGAGACTGCGAGCCTTGGCCTGCACGGCTTCGCGTTGACCGGGGATGCTGTAGCCCTCCGGATCGGTGCCCTTGTTGACCTGGCCGGCGCTAGACACGCGCAAGTACGCAAAGGCGGTCGCTGACTCTTCCGCTGCCGCCACTCCGTCTACTTCGCGGCGAGCGCGCGACGCGACCATGACAGGCTGCTTGACCAACTGTGTTGTCGTATCTGGTGGCATCTTCCTCCTTTCTGTTAACCCAATAGGCTTAACCATTTTCCCGTTAACTGGGAGATTAAGCAACGTGTTTTAGTGAAGCGCGGATCGATCCAGGCACGAGGCCCAGATCGATCCGCTCGGCTCACTTGAGCGCCTCCAAGCGCTCGCTGATTGCCGCTTTGCGCTCAGCCGCCGAGGCCTTCTGGCTCTCGTACTCAGCCTTGGCCTCCTCGGCGCGCACCTTGGCCGCCTGGACCTCGCGATCGATGCTCTCGATCGCCCGCTCCAGGGTCGCGCGCGCGTCTGCAAGCGCATCCTCCGGCGTCGTCTCGCGCCTACGCGAGCGGGTAGCGCCTGCGGTCTCCCGCGCCACGGCGTAGTAGGCGCCGCGCACGGAGTTGAGCTTCACCGAGAACTCCTCAGCCACTTGGGCGAACGCCTCCGGTCGGGGTTTTCCCTCGGCCATCAAGGCGTCCGCTCGTTCGCGGATCTCCTGAGCTCTGGTCATGACATGACCTCCTTCGGTCGGTGGATGGCTTGGTCGGTCGGCAGAAAGAGCGGACTCCTTCCGCCGACCGGTCGGCCATCCACGGACGCCGACGGTAGCTCTCGGTGGGACCAGTAAGCAAGGCGCGCGGTAGCGATCTCGATGTAGTCGTGCTCGCGTTCGATACCGAAGAAGCCGCGACCCTCACGGACAGCGGCAATACCGGTTGAGCCGCTCCCGGCGAAGGGGTCGAGCACGACACCGCCCTCGGGGCAAGCCAGGCGCACCAGCCAGGACATCAGCTCGATCGGCTTGACAGTCGGGTGGATGTTGTGCCTCCGCCGCTCTGGGCGGCGTCCCTTGCTGAAGATTTCGTGACTGCGCGCCGGTAGCCGCTCGCAACCGACCTCGCGCTCGACGGTCGAGGTCTTCGCGCAGTAGAGGAAGCGGCTGGGTCGCACGTCCGGACGGGCTCGATCAAGCAAGGCGGCAGGGCAGTCAGTGGTGCAACGCCGGGCGGTGCAGCTGGAGGCGTGGGAGAGCACGACGTTGGGCGGCCAGCGGCTGGGCTCGCCCGGTCCGATCACGCTTGCGGCTTCGATCTCCAGCGCTCCGGTGCCCCAACGCTCGCGTGTGCCGACAAACGTTCCGTCGGGCGGTTTGCGGGCCAGCAGGATCGGCTCGTACGCCGGTTTGAGCGCTGTTCCAGCACCGCCGGGCAGCCGCCTGGACTTCGGCACACCACTACCGAACAGCCAGACGAGCAGGTCGCGGATCTCGAAACCAGCGTCCTCGACCCCGGCAATGAGCCGATGAGAGGTCCGCGGCGCCCCAAAAGCAGCGAGGTATCCGCCAGGCTTCAGCACGCGCCAGGCGGCGCTCGCCCATTCTTGCGTCCAGGCTTGGAACGCTTGAGCCGGGCTCACTAGCTGGGAGTCTCCGGGCTGGTCCCAGGTCTCGCCACGGAACCCGAGCGCATATGGCGGGTCAGTTAGAACGGCGTCAACGCTCCGCGCTGGCAACCAAGTGAGCAGACGGAGCGCGTCGCCGTGGGCCAGCCCCCAGCGCTCACTGTCGTCGCGATACAGAGCTACCTGCCTCACGCTTGGGCCTCCGCCGCCAGGCGAGCCACCGTCTCCTCAAACAGCCACACCGAGAACAGCCGCTCGGGAACGTCGGTTAGCCGAGCGAGCGCGGCGATGATCTGGTCGGCTCGGCGCTGGTTCGGTACCGCAAAGGCCACTCGCGGGAAGACGTGGCGGCGGCGCTGCTCGGTCCCTGAGTGCATGTAGGCGAGGTAGCGCTTGGCCTTGCGAGCGATGGCGGCCGCTGACTCGGTCGCCCGGTCGATCTCTAGCCACCAGGAGTCGGTGTGGACGCGCCCGGCACCGACGGTCACGCCTAGATCCGGTTTGAGTGTTACCGGCGTGCCGTAGCCGGAGACGAACCCGCGCCAGCACTGCGGCTCGGTTTCCAGTACGCCGACGAGCTCCAGCTCACCGCGGCGGTCCGCCTCGGCCAGCTGCACGACGATCTCGGTGACCGCCACGGCATGGTCGATGTAGCGCTCGCCCAGCTGATGTAGTCGGCGCGGCTCAAACCCCTGCGTCACGAGTAGGCGATGGCCGCTGCGCCCGAGTCCGTAGACGATCGAGCTTGACCCGCCACGCACGCCGCCACGCCGGTGCAGCTGGCGCTCGATCACGCGCCAGCGCTCCAGTCGAGCCAGCGCCCGTCGGGCAGCGCGCGACCGCCCGTCGGTTGGTTGCTGAGCCGACCAGAAGCGCCTCGCGAGCTGATGTCCGGTCGCTAGACGGACGTCGGCCAGGAACAGCGCGACAGCCAGGTCTTGGTCGGAGAGACTGGACGTGATCTGATGGAAGCGGGGAGTGGAGATCCGAGGAGATGGAGATACCGATGGGGGTACATCTGTCCCGGTCGTTACGCCTGCGGAAACACCGCGGGCGCGGGGAGATTGGCCGATCTGACTCGACGCGACTGGTCGCACCATTGGTCGCGTCACCCCTCCCTCCCACCACGGCCGAGCGCGGCCTCTTCGATGTCTGCTGGCGCAATGTCATTCGGGCGGCGCGAGCCATAGCGCTGGGCCGACAGCGACCTGATGCGGGCGCCTTGGCCGGTGGCTGGTGGCAGCGGCTCGGTGCGGCCGGTGACGACGGTGACGGCGCTGCCGAGACCGGTGCCGACGCGGCCGGCTACCTCGAAGCGGCCGAGCGACTGGACGTCGCGGGCGCCCAGACCGGGGAGTTCCTTGCTCAACCGCAACGACTCATCGGCCGAGGCGCGAAAGCTCACCAGTGAGGCGACGTTCCCCAAGAGGGCGCTCCTCACCTCGTCTGGGATTCGTCCCAGGGTTTGGACGCCAACCGACAGACCACCGCCAAGGCCGCGCAACCGCTCGAACATCAGCGGCAGGGCGAACCCGATGTCTGCCACCGACGCCAGCTCGTCGATCGTGACGAAGATCGGGTGGCGCTCGGCGGTCGGCCGGGTCACTCGCGACTCCATGGCAGACCAGATCAGGAACAGCAGCGACGCCGCGACGATTCTTGCGCCGGCTTCGCCAAGCGTGCCTGGTGAGATGCTGGCCAGTAGCCAGCCCTTGTTCTCAAGCAGCTGGCTGACATTCAGTCGCGGGTCTGGGTTAGCCAACAGACCGCGGACACTGGGGCGCGACAGCACCATCATCACGCGCGCCATGGGGGCCTGCACCACCTCGACCTGCGCCGCCGGTGACAACGCCTCGAACGCCCGCCACTGGTCCAGCAAGACCGCGTCAGACAGGCGCGACACGGCTTCCACGCGGAAGCTTCGGTCGGAGAACAGACGACCCAGATCGAGCAGATTCGCCCCAGGCACCTCGCTCAGCGTGCGGAGGCCGAGCTGCAGGAAGAGGTGGGTGCGAATCCCGGTCTCGGGCGTCGCCTGACGGATCACTCCCGACAGGAGCTCAGCGGCAAGATCGCGATCACCAACGCCGAGCACGTTGACGCCGATAGGGGGATCGCCCGCGGCCGGATCGATGACGACGATTCTTGGGGCATCCGCCGGGGCGACGCGCTCGATGATGCTCGCCGTCAGGTCGCCGCCTTTCGGGCAGAGCACGAAGCCGCCAAAGCCGTGGGCGATGTCGTCAAGGGCGCCTCTGGCGAGCACCTCCGACTTCCCGGAGCCGGTCGGGCCAATCACAGCCAAGCCGTGCTTGGCCGCCTCCGCGGTCAGTGCCACCTGCCGCTCGCCGCCGCCATCGCGGGCCAGCATGATCCGCCGACCCTCCCTGGCGACATCGGCTCCCACGTGCAGCTCGCGGGCCGCTCCGAGCCCGACGCTGGCGGGCACGCTCTCGCCAAGCGGCCAGGCGACCAGAGCGAGCAACTCGCCAGCGCTCAACCAACCATCCCGGCGCCCCACCGCCGGCATCGCGCTGAAGCTGCGACCACGTGCCTCCACGGTTTGACGCAGCCCGCCGAGCGCACCCCGACGGCTGCGATAGACCCCGGCCACGATCTCAATAAGGGTGCGAGCCCGGGCGGTGCTGGCGGCCTCAACCAACACCGATCCCCGCGCGGCGAAGCCCGGGCCAGCGATCTTCTGCGCCCACGACCGATTCTCTGCGCGCGGTGCGCGCGAGTGAGTGGCGGGCGTAGCCGGCTGCGGCGCCCGTCGAGCCGCCAAAGCCCAGCGCACCACGACGCGCTCCCCACGTCGCAGCCCACTGAGCCCGGCCAACAAGGAGGCCGCGCCGGCCTCAAGTTCGCTCGTGCGCAGAACCGTCATTGGCGGCACGAACAGCCGCAGCCCCCGGGTGGCGTGACCGCTCAAGCCTTCGGCCTCGCTCAAGCGCACGCTTCCCAGGGCGCCGGTCATGGCCGCGCGGACGCTACCCAGCTCGTGCTTGGGAACCATGACCGCGTGCGTGATGCCGCGCTCGTCGGCCGCTAGCTCGAGCACGATCTCCGAAGCAACCGGCAAACCGGACAACGCGCCCAGCGCGGCTTGAGCACGACCGGCGTCAAGTCCAGTAGGGAAGCGAACAGCTAGTCGCACCCGGCTGGCCCGCATCGCCTCGCGGCCGCGTCGCTCGTGATAGAAGATCCCTCCTAGCAGGGCCGGGCCTCCGGTGGCCGCGACCAACGCCGGCACGACCGCCTCATTCACGGCCGCTTCTCCGCACGAGCGAGACGGGCCGCCCGCTCCCGAGCCTCGCGCTCTCGCCGCTCCCGCAGCCGGGACTTCGCGATCAGCCAGAGCGCCAACGCCACCTGGTCGGGGTCGGCCATCTCCCTGCGTACTGCATTTACCTTGATTGTTCGACTCATAATATGGGTCCCTCCTTTCTTGTTACATGGCATTGCCTCCGTTATTGCTCTTCTAGTCTGGGCGAAAATAAACCGAACAAACATGTCACTTCTCACGGTTCTTGCGCCCGCGTGTTTGGGAACGCTTTGGCGATTCGCACAACCGCCTACTGGCGCGTGTACCACCATGTGACTCGTATCGCGATGACGACCGCGGCCACGACTACGGCGATCGGCGCGGCGGCGTCGAGCACGCGCACAATCGGTCGAGCGGCAATGGCGATAAGGGCGGCCGCCGCGATGACGGCGACACAGACGTCGACGAGGCGGTTCATCGCCGCTCGATCTCGGTAGCGGTGCCGTCGATAACGCTGGCGTCGACTAGCTCGCGCATCTGCCGTTCGGTTTCGCGGGCGATGTCGTGAATGTCGCCCGCAGCGCTGAGTGCCTCGCGCTCGATGCGGGCGAACTCACGCTGTACCAGCGTCCGCCGCTCCCAGTACCGATAGAGGGCCCCTACCCCGAAGCACAGGCCGGCGATCACCGCCACGACGCCGAGGAGAGCAACGATCACCCCGGCCACCAGCAGGAAGATGACCAGCATGCCGACATAGACCACGCCTGATTCAAGGTCGTCGTTCATCCCAACCGCCTGTCCAACGCGCCGATGCGCCGGTCCATCGCCGCTGAGCCCGTCATGAGCTTGCTCAAGATCAGAGGCGCCATGTCCGGCGCCTGCGCGGTCAGCGCGGCCGCGACCGGGCCAAGCCTGGACATCTCGAGCATCGACACCTGCGTGACCGCGCCGATCGCCTGCTGAGCTCGTATCTCAATTGCCTCCAACGCGTCGATGCGCGCCAGAGCAGCCGAGCGAGCCCGTGCAATAGACCTGGCGGTGCGACGGTCAACACCCGACAGCTCCAGCTCGTACCTGTAGCGCTGAGGAAGCAGCTCCATCACGCCCCCACCTCGACTGCATCAGGCACCGGATACGCGTCAAGGAGCCAGACCAGCCGCTCCAGCGGGACGTTGTTCTCGCGCGCGACGTGGTTCAGCGCAGCGGCATGATCGAGTCCGACCGCTTCCATCCGTGCTACCGAACCCGATAGTGCAGCCGCGATCTCTTGTGCCGCTAGCTCTGGACCTTTCACATCAACCTCGCTTTCAACTCGTCTCTGGCACAAAGCCACCTACGGAGCGACGAGCGTAGAGCCGTCCCGCGGCCGAAAAAAGGGGTCACACGCAACGCACTCGCTACGAATATGTGTCCCCCATGGGGTACTCCTCGGGCCGTCTGAACACGCATCACGGCCGAACGCGCCGTTAGGCTTTTCGGTTGTGTTGGCCTTTGAGGAGCTCCTCAGCGACCTGTACGCGATAGCCCGGAAGTACGCGCTCGACGAAAAGGCGGTGGCTGGTGCTCGCCACCTGCTCGCCCTCCCACGCTACGCCGCGCGCGGCGATCGGGGTCCGTCGCTTCTCGCCGCCGACATCAAGGACGTCATCTCAGCCATGGCGTACACGACCAAGGGCGCGGCCAAGATGAAGCAGGCAGCTGCTCTGTACTTCAACCAAGAGGAGCCCGGCACGACTCTGACCCATCGGCGGGGAATGGTGCAGCCCAAGCACGGTCTCGGCGACCAGTGGATGAACCGAGCCGTAACGGCTCGCGTACTTCTCGGCTTGCTGCAGCTAGATCCGAGCGGTCGAGCGGGCCCGAACCGGTCGCCACTCAACATCGACGAAGTGCACGTCACGTTCACGCAAGACACGCTGGCGGCGGACGCAACCGAAACGATCACCTACGTCGTTACGCTGCTCGCACCAGGACCCCAGTTCTTGCCGCTCCCGTTCCCGCCGGACAGCCGCCCAGATGTCTATCACCAGGGCGAACCGGAGGGCGACCCGCTCCTTGGAGACCGCCGCCCTGATGCATTAGCGCACCTCATCAATTGGGACGGCGCCGAAACATGCATCGCCGGTATCGGCGCTGGCGTAGACGCCGGGCGAAGGATCCGCTTCACAGCCACCGTCAAGAAGCAGTGTCAAACGTGGCCGACTGCCAAGTTCATTGTCGACCGACGGATCGACCGTCTCGTGCTCGAGGTGCAGACTGGCAATCCTCCAAGCACGCACCTACGTGGCTACACCCGTCGCGTTCGCACTACGCGCTTTGAACCCACCTACGACACATTCGATGGTTGGTGGACAATCGACGCTCCTCCGTGGGGCAACGCGTACCTTCTCTGTGCGTTCACCGGTGACACTCTTGACATAAACACTGTTTTAGAGCATATTGTGTAGATCTTGTCGCTCCTTGTTTCGGGCTTGCTCGCGCCCTTGGTGGTCAAGCCACTACGGCGCGTTGAGCTCCAAACAGATCCAAAGGAGATGGCAAGTGGCTTCAGCCGATACTCACAACAGCGACCTCGTCGCTCAAATCGGCCGCAACAGTTGGTGGGCATACTACGGCCCACTGCCCGAAGCACCCTACGTCCGGGCGGTGATAGAGGTGGTTGCCGATAGCGCTCACACCGAGTTCGGTCATCCGCCCCGTCCCGTGCGCAATGTGTACGTGTTCTATCGCGAAGCCATGGCAGGCGACGCCGATCTGGAGAACTGGCAGCCGATCGTTGAGATGTTCGCCGAGATGACGGACGACGAATTCAATCGTCTTGTCAAACTCGGCGTGCTCGTGCAACTAGGCGATTCCGGTGCTCGGACACCGACGGAAGCCGAAGATGTCACAACCCAGTGATGCCAACTGGGCGAGGATGCCAAACAGCCCTCAGTCCCCGATGACCGTCAGGTTATCGGGGACAACCCGCACTGATTCAACTC
>Ga0187860_1001648_pt1 | contig 19450 bp, 18 predicted proteins | sample June2016WEW_10_4_FD_132981 | JGI IMG/M metagenome (GOLD analysis project Ga0187860, IMG submission 132981) | Peatland microbial communities from SPRUCE experiment site at the Marcell Experimental Forest, Minnesota, USA - June2016WEW_10_40 | ecosystem: Environmental > Terrestrial > Soil >...
GCTTCCATCGTTCACCCTCCGGGTGTGGGTCTAGATTTTCTCGCAAAATCTCTATAACACACATCCCGTGAGGGTGAACGCCTTTTCTGCGGTCTCCCGCTCGTACCAATCGCGATTCTTGGGCGGGCCGGCGGGTCGGGCCCTCGCGGAGGTTGTGCTATATTCACCATTTGGACAGGAATCCCTTCAAAACAGTGTCACGCGGCGGCCTCGCCTGGCTCGAGTCTGCCGGGCTGAGCAAATTGCCTTGGTTGCTGCATGCGTTCAGCACGCGGCGTGGCGGCGCGAGCAAAGCCCCTTGCGCCGGCCTCAACCTGGGGTTCACGGCGTCGGACCAGCGTGAGCGGGTGGAACAGAATCGACGTCGCTTCGTCGCTGAACTCGGCGCGAAGGATTTTGAGCTTGCCTCGGTGCGGCAGGTTCATTCCTCCCACTCGTTTGTGGTGACGCGCGACTCCGCCGGCCAACCGGCCTATCGATTGCCCGGCACCGAGGCTTCTGTTTCCCCAGCGCCCAACGCTCCGGCAGGAGACGGGTTGATGACCGCAGAGCCCGGCGTCCTCTTGACCATACGAATCGCCGACTGCCTGCCGGTGCTGCTTGTTGACCCGCAACAACGTGCAGTGGCGGCGGTCCATGCGGGTTGGCGCGGCGCCCTGGCGCGAGTCATCGAGAAAGCTGTGGGAGATATGCGGCGCGCGTTTGGTTCTGATCCGCAAGAACTGATCGCGGCGCTGGGGCCGTCGATTCGCGCCTGCTGCTACGAAGTGGGCGAGGAAGTTGTGGAAGCCTTCCACGGAACTTTTGCCAACGCAGATGCATTCTTCCAGAAACTGCCCAATCGTCCCGAGGCCGCCACCGACCGTCATTCGATTCTCTTCTTGAGCGCCTACCCACCGGGGCACGCTCCCGAGCATGTTCCGACCGCGCGACTCGATCTAACCGCCGTGGCCCGGCACGAGCTTGAGAGCGCCGGGGTCAAGCCCGCGAATATCCAGGTCGCTGACTATTGCACCGCGTGCCGCACGGACCTGTTCTTTTCCCATCGCCGGGAGGGTGGAAGCACCGGGCGGCAAGCGGCGGCAATTGGGATGCGGGAATAGCCTCAAAAGAAGTGGGACGTGGTCCGCCAAGGCGCGCTTTGGCGAGTCGTTGGTAGGCTAGTTTAAAGACGACGCTCGGTCGGGGGCTTTGAGTGCGGTAAATTTGTCCGTATCTGGGCAAGCCAGGGGCAAACTAGGGGCAACTCAAGGGCGGCCCAAAGGCAACTTGATGCCCGCCTTCTGTTCGCTACCCGCTGCCTCCCGTCCCGAAGGGACGTTTTCTTCCGGGCGCGCGCCGTCGAGAGTATACTCTCCTGCGCCATGCCCTTCTACCACCGCGTTTACAGCCCCGGTGAACTTCAATTCATCACCAGCACCGATCGCCGCAGGCCGCTTTCCCTCTCGGATCGCTTTCGCCTTGTCCAGAGGCTTCGCGAGGTGCGGCAGGAATCGGACTCCATGCACAACAACCCGGTGCCGCGCGGACTGATGAGTTCCCCCGGGGAATGGCCATGGTCAAGCTTGAGGTTCTATTATTTGCAGGATGCGTCAATTCTCCGCAGGGATCAGATGAGGTGAGTTCGACTTGGGATCAGTCCCTTCGGGATCGCAGACTCGCAAACGCAGGAGTCTGATGCGCCAGCCGGCAAGGGGGGCTGATGTGATGCTATAATGTATCACATGAAAAAAGCCACGGTGCGAGACTTACGTTATCGGTTCCGGGAAGTGGAGAGCCTGCTCGGGGCGCGTGAGGAAATTCTGATCACGAAGCGCAAGAGAGTTGTTGGCAAGCTCGTTCCCGCGCCACCTGCTTTTCCGCCGCGCCTGCCAGACTTTCTCGCCCGCTTGAAAGAAATCTACAAGCACAAGCCCATCAAGGTGACCGGGGCAGAACTCATCGCCCGGGAGCGAGGGCGCTATTGAGCGCGTACGCGGATACGAGTTTTCTCGTCTCACTTTATGTGATGGATGGGAACTCCGCCCGTGCTGCCGGGCGGATCAAATCTGCCCCCCTGCCCCTTTCGCTAACCCTCTTCAACGAAGTCGAAATCATTAACGCTTTCTATCTCCGGCTCTATCGGAAGGAGATTGATCCTTCACAGATCCGGGCGGCACAAGGTTTATTTCAGGAGGACATCGAGAATGGAATATTCGAGGTCATGCCCTTGTCCTCTGCGGTTTTCGACAGGGCCAAACGGCTTGCGGAGAAGCACACCGTGCGTCTAGGAACGAGGACACTCGACGTATTGCATGTTGCCTCCGCCCTGGTTTTGAAAGCCGACACTTTTTATACCTTCGACGTGAATCAGGGAAAACTCGCTAAAGCTGAAGGGTTGGCGGTGCCATAGCGCGCCATCCTTCAAGCCCGCCGGCTGGCGGATCGGAAACCCGACTTCTGGTGTCTGCGATCCGGAAGGGACGTTTTCTTCGGTCGGGCGCCGTCGAGAGCATTCTCTCCTGCGTCATGCCCTTCTACCACGGCGTTTACGGCCCCGGTGAACTTTAATTCATCACCACCAGCACCGATCGCCGCACGCCACGTTTCCGCTCGGATCGCTTTCGGCCGGATGCGCTGAGTTCAACTTACGAAGTCTTCGGGACCGCAGACTCCCAGTGGCAGGAGCCGACGCGAGCCGACGTGGACATGACTCAGAGTTGGTTCTAGGCGAGAAGTTCGGACCGCAACTCGAGGCGGCGGGTGTCGTTCATGGCGAGTACGTGCACAGTGGCGCGACCGATGGGGGTAAGCCCCACGATGCGTACACCACGGAACAAGAAGTGGTCCGCCCAATGGTCGCGCCGGGGGTGGAAGAGGGGAACAAGCTCGCCACCGAGGGGATCCACACCCGTGAGGTTAGGTCCCTTGCGAAGATTACAGCGGTGGCAGGCGAGCGCGAGATTGTCGGCGTCATCGCTCCCGCCGTGCTGTTTGGCAATGATATGCTCGATGTGGTGCGTTAGCTCGCTATGCTCCTGGGGGAGCAAGCAGTACTCGCACCGGTTGTCCGCTCGGCGCCGGACAACGTCCCGCGTCGTGGCATCCATCGTTAGCTTTGATTCGAAGCCAAATGTCGCCGGGCCTTGAGCTTTAAGATCGCGATGAAATCGCTCGCGTTGATGTAGGCTTCATACTCTGCCCGTTCCTCGCCACTGAGTACACCGTTATTGGCGCGTTCGGCGAGGGCGTCGATGCGCGACTGCACGGAAGGGTCAATCCGCAACTCCGTCACTCGCCGAGCCGACTCGGCGTCGAGGCAACGGCTCAAGGGGTCCAGAAGACCGTCCAGCGCTGTGTCAAGGGTAAGGTTACCCATACCGATCAGATTACCATAGGGGACATTGAGGGGCTAGAAGAAAGAAACACGCCGGCTGGGCCGAGACACCCGACTTTTTGGTGTCTGCGATCTCCCGAAGGGACGTTTTTCCTGGGCGCACGCCGTCGAGAGTATACTCTCCTGCGCCATGCCCTTCTACCACCGCGTTTACAGTCCCGGTGAACTTCAATTCATCACCCCCAGCACCTATCGCCGCACCCCACTTTTCCTCTCGGATTGCTTTCGCCTTGTCCAGAGGCTTCGCGAGGTGCGGCAGGAATTGGACTCGATGCACAAGAACCCGGTGCCACTCGGGCTGGTGACTTCCCCCGGAGAATGGCCGTGGTCAAGCTGGAGGTCCTACTATTTGCAGGATGCGTCAATTCTCCGCATGAATTGGATGGCGTGAGTTCAACTTGGAATCAATTCCTTCGGGATCGCAGATTCCCAAAGGCAGGAGTATGGGCCAGCCGGCCGAAACGACCTATGGGCGGCCCAAGAGCGACTTAATGTCCGCTTTCTACTCGCTATCCGCTTCCTCCCGTTCCCACGGGGACTTCGCGTTCAATCCTTCCAGGCTGAGTTGCCCGCAGGCGGCGGCGATATCTTGGCCGCGCGAAATGCGAATGAAGGTGGGGATGCGGCTGTCGGTGAGGATCGTCTGAAAGGCCACCGTGCGCTCGAACGGGGGCGCGCGGAAGGGCAGTTCGGGCCCACTATTGTACGGAATCAAGTTGACCTTGGCGCGCAGGTCGTGCAGAAGGCCAGCAACGCGGCGAGCGTCCGCGTCCGAGTCGTTGAATCCCTGGAGCAGCACGTATTCGAAGGTCAAGTGTTCCCACGGCCGCAAGGGATAAGCGCGGCACACTTCGAGCAGGTCCGCTAGCGGATATTTCTTGTTGATGGGCATCAGCGCGCTGCGTTGCTCGTCGTTTGACGCGTTGAGCGAAATGGCCAGCTTGGGCCGCATTGGGTCGCGCGCCAGCTCCTCGATGCGAGGAAGAATCCCGACGGTCGAAACGGTGATGTGCCGCAGCGTGACTCCCACGCCCTTGGGGTCGGCGAGAATCCCCACGGCCTTCATGACCTGCGGAAGGTTCAGCAGGGGTTCGCCCATTCCCATGAAAACCAGGTTCAGCCGCGAGCCGCGCGCGATGTTCTGCCCCGCGGCGACGGCCAGCACTTGTCCGATGATTTCCCCCGCGGTCAGATTGCGTTTTGCCCCCAGCAGCGCCGTGAAGCAAAACCGGCAGTCGAGCGCGCAACCCACCTGGCTCGACAGGCAAAGCGTGGTGCGATCCTCCTCCGGCATGTAAACGGTCTCCACCAGGTTGCCGTCCGGGAGGCGGAAAAGGTAGCGGACGGAGCCGTCGCGGGAACAGAAATGGCGCTCGGCGAGCGGATAGACGATCGCCTGATGGGAAGCGATCGAGTCGCGGAAATCACGGTTGAGGTCGGTGAGCCCGGCGAAGTCGCGAACGCGCCGGACATACATCCCGTGGTAGAGTTGCCGCCCGCGATATCGTGGTTGGCCGAAGCTCACCGCAAGGTCTTCGAGTTCCTCCAGATTGAGCCCCAAAAGGTTGCCGCGCTGTTGTTCCAATGCCATGTCGAAAGCCATTTGCGCCTATTGCAAATAATGTTAACATCTGCCCCGCCGAGGGTTCAAGATTTCCCCGCGACGAGGGTGCGCGACATTGAAGTGATGAGGCGCTGGGACCGCGGGCATCCTGCCCGCAGTGGCACGGGCATCCTGCCCGAGTGGAGACACGGCCAAGATGGCCATGCCACGAGAGGTAGCGCGGGCGTCCCGCCCGCTGTCGCGGGAGCGTCCCGCTTCCGCTTAACGACCAATCCCGGAGCAAAAAGGGACATAGAACGAAACCAGGGTCATATGACAGGAGGGCGCGGGCAGGATGCCCACGCCCCAGCGGGCGAGACGCCCGCGCTACGTCCGAGGTATTCGCTTCCATGTCGCGCACCTCGGTGGATAGCAAAGGGAGACAACAATGAATCAAACTCACACTAGCAATCGTGTTTCATACGCACTAAGAATAGCCGGCATCGCGGTCATCTTAATCATCAGCGCACTTGGCGCGGGTTTTGGGCAGAGTCCCAACCCCGCGGCGAAGCAAGCGGTGAAAGGGCCGTGGCTTGACAAGAGTCTATCGCCTGACAAACGCGCCGATCTTGTGATCGGGCAGATGACGCTCGATGAAAAAATTCAATTGGTTCATGGAATGGAAGGATCTTTGGCCCAGGCGCGCTCACTCGGCGGCGCAGGCTTCGTGCCCGGGGTCCCGCGCCTTGGTATCCCCGACCTTCAGATGACCGACGGCAGGTCAGGCGTCGCCAACATCGGAGCGAAGGGACGTTACGCGACGGCGTTGCCGAGTTCGCTCGCCAATGCGGCCAGTTGGGACCTGGAAAGCTCGTACGAATACGGAGCGTTGATTGGCAGGGAGACGCGCGACCTGGGCTTCAACGTTTCGCTCGGCGGCACCGCCAACATCATTCGCGAGCCGCGCAACGGGCGCAACTTCGAGTGCCTCGGTGAGGACCCCTTGCTGATTGGCAAGATGCTGGGGCGGGAGCTGAAAGGCACGCAGTCGCAGCAGGTGATCGGCAACATCAATCGTTATGCCGTGAACGACCAGGAAACGGGCCGCTTCATCGGTAGCGCCATCATCGACAAGCGCGCGATGCAGGAAACCGACCTGCTGGCGTTCCAAATCGCCATTAAGGAGTCGGACGTGGGCACCGTCATGTGCGCCTACAATCGCGTCAACGGCGTGTTTGCCTGCGAGAACCCGTACCTGCTGGGCGACATCCTGAAGAAGGCTTGGGACTACCAGGGCTGGGTGATGACCGACTGGGGCGCCGCGCACAGCGCAGCTCCCTCGGCGCTCGCCGGGCTCGACCAGGAGATGCCCTCGGGCAAGTATTTTGGCGCGCCGCTCAAGGCCGCCGTCGAAAAAGGCCAAGTGCCGGTGGCCCGCGTCAATGAAATGGTTCATCGCATCCTGCGCACGGAATTTGCGCTGGGAGTCATTGATAATCCGCCCGACCTTAGGCCGGTGAACCCCTTCAGCGGGGCCGACGTCGCCGAGCGCGTGGAGGAGCGCGCCATCGTTCTGCTGAAGAACAGCAACGCGCAGTTGCCTCTTGCGGCTTCAAGCCTTAAGTCGGTGGCCGTCATTGGCGCGCACGCGGATTCGGGCGTGCTCTCCGGCGGAGGCTCGGACCAGGTTGATGCCGCGGGGGCCAAGGTGGGTGGATGGATGGGCGTCGTCTGGCAGCCCTCCTCTCCGCTCCACGCCATTCAGGCCAAGACTCCGAACGCGCAAGTTGCCTATGACCCGGGGACAGACCCTGCCGCGGCGGCCAAGCTGGCGGCGGCCTCCGACGTTGCCATCGTCTTCGTCCAGCAACACACCAGTGAAGGCATGGACATGGCCCATATTTCTCTGCCTGAAGATCAGGACCAGTTGGTCAGCCAAGTCGCGGCGGCCAATGCCCACACCATCGTGGTGCTGGAAACGAGCGGACCGGTTGCCATGCCGTGGAGTGACAACGTAAGTGCGATTCTGGAGGCTTGGTATCCGGGCATTCGCGGCGGCGAGGCCATCGCCAGCGTTCTTTTCGGTGATGTCAACCCGTCCGGCAAGCTGCCTGTAACGTTTCCGAAGAGTGAAACGGACCTGCCGCACTTGACGATCCCCGGGATGCTGACCCATGCGGGAGAGAGCCAAGTGCCCAAGGAATCGCGCGCACCGTTCGACATCAATTACTCCGAAGGGCTGAAGGTCGGTTACAAGTGGTTCGAAGCGGAAGGCAAAGAACCGCTCTTCCCGTTTGGTTTTGGCCTCTCCTACACCACCTTTGCTTACTCGAAACTGGAAGTGACGGCGGGAAGGGAAGTGCGCTTCCGCGTTACCAACACCGGCAATCGCGCCGGAGCGGAGGTTGCGCAGGTGTACGTGTTGCTGCCCGCCGATGCAGGTGAGCCGTTCAAGCGCCTGGCAGCCTGGGAGAAAATTCGCCTGGCGCCCGATGAGACGCGCACCGTAAGCTTAACCCTCGAACCGCAATATCTGTCGATCTTCAATACCGAAAAGGGCGGCTGGGAACTCGTCCCCGGCGAATACAAAGTGTACGTGGGAGGATCGTCGGTCGACCTGCCGCTCAGCCAGGCCATTTCGATTGCAGGGGAGCGCTAGACATTCGCTGCGTAGTCGCCAGGTTGCACGGTTTGCGAAGGAATAAAGGAAAGTCAAAATTCAAAGCGCAAAAGGCAAAAGTCAAAAGTGAATGGCCGGCCACCTCGAACCTTTTCGCGAAGCTGACAGCCGAAAGGGCAGGGCGAAATCGTAGCGCGGACCCCCGATTTTGGGGTCCGCGGTTCTTCTCTGGCAATGACAGCGAATCTTAAAGATGGACGCTCGCCCCGGTTTCGGGACAGCGTGGAATCGTAGCGCGGACCTGTTCGGTAGGTCCGCGGCCGTTGGACATGGCCGGTGAGAGCCGCCGCTTTGGACACGGCCATTGGGAAAAGCCGCGGACCTACATATCAGGTCCGCGCTACGCTTGCTGCCGAGCCGGGCCGAGGTGCGGCTTTGGCTGACCGTCATTCGCACCAGGAATGCAGGAGTGCCTTCCGTATCGACTGCAACGAGGGGCAGATCCGGGCTTCGGACGATTTATTTGCCAAAGTATCTGAATTGATGATGACACGGCTCCGCGAGAATGCTCTAATCGTTGCTCGGGACTATTCAGAGCGACATAAGTGTTTGCGCATCCGGCTGTAGCGGCGGTCTCCGACCGCCGTCGTCGATCGGAGATCGACGCTACAATTCATGCCGCTCTGAATGGAAAATGAAAAGCCTGTGGGTGTACCGACATCTGCTGGGGAACCCAAACGGGGAATCCCGGACTACCCGGGACGGCCGTGACCAACACTCGTGGCGGAAGGTCGCGGCTATGCGCGCCAATTCGAGGTAGGAGGGAAACGACAGGGCACCGAAATAGCAAGGTTTTTACCCCTGAAGGTCATTCTCATGGCGTTTCAATATAGCGGCAATGCGCGCGTTCCAGGTCCGTTAGGCAAATACCCCGGAAGCGTCGGGGGACGACTGCCCAAACCACTAGGCAACCAGCTATGGGATCAGCAATCTACTTCTTCTTCAGGGCAGACCCCGGCGGTGAAGACGGTAAAGAAAACCCCGATGCCGCCGCCTACCAACGACCACGACGGCAAGGATGTTCACGTGGTTACGTGGCCTCGTCTCAATTCCTCCACGAATGCGCCGGCCCTAGACGACATCATGCAAGCACCCGGGATCGCCAATTGCCCGGTCGCCTCGATCCTCGCAGCGCTGGCCTTCACGCACACCCTGCCCCAGGATATGGTGACCGAAACGGCAGCCACAGTGCTGACCGATATCTCGGGACTGCCGAAAGACACCTTGAGTAACCCGCCGACGGGAAAGGAGATCAGTTCGTCCAGGTTCTTCACCGTCAAGCTTCCCAGTGGCCCCATCGAGGTGAGCGATGTGCTGTACACGGACGATCACGATCGCGGTTGGTCGCCCTTGTACCTGCGGGATCCAGGAGAGGGATCGATCTGGGCCAGCATTATAGAAAAGGCGCTTGCTGTCCAACTCAAGAGCTACGAGAACTTCGATGCCCTAAATCTCAGCGCCAATGACTTCTGGGAGATGATCACCGGCGCAAGACCAGGTGTTATCACCATCAAGGATAACACTTTGCTCACAGACATAATCGCTGCCGCCAAGGCCGCCACCCGAGTGCCGTCCATCGGGGCCTCCAAGCCGGATCATAAGGACGTCCAGTTTGTGACCGAGTTCCATGGTTTCGCGATAATGGGCATGGAGGGCCCGAAAATTAAGATCTACGACGCGGCCAAGCCTAAGAAAATCCTACTCGCCCCAGCGGAATTCCGCCACGACTTCCAGGCCATTCTCTACCGCAGGTGAACACGCCTTTGGACGGGGCTAGCAGAGTAGCACAGGGCCCGGGCTCAGGCCCTGCGGCTTTTCCGGCGGCGAAGCCCCTACCAAAGTCGTGCCATGGCCATCCTGGCCATGAACCGGCCCGGGCGGGACGGCCCTGCAATAGCCGGCGGGACGCCGGAGCTACATCCGCTGCATGGCCATTCTGGCCAAGCAGATCACGGACAAGATGCCCGTGCCACGTCGCGTGTTCGTGTCGGGGCCAGCGGCGCTGGCCCTTGGCCGAACGCCGTTCGGCCCCACGGAACAGGTCGGCGTTTGCTCACGCTCATGCTCCCACGCCAAAGGGGGGTAAGTGAACCGTATACCTCAGCAGTTTTCAGCGACGAGAGAGGCGGATCAGGATTCAAGATATGGCAAATCAGACTGAAAGTATGGAATTCTGTATGAGATTCCATGTTTTGCATCGTAAAAACCTACCCGATAACCAAGACTGTCCTTTAGCTTCATGCAGTTACGAAACGCTTCTTTGTGGCAATGGTTTTGCGAGTGGTTTGGTACCGACGTAAATAGAGCTGAATTGTCTATTTTGAGCCGTGGAATGCGGCATTGAATGGTGGCGTCTTGGGAGAGAAGCTAAATCTGCATGGGGGAAATGTTATGAAAAAGGGTTTAGGAAGCTTGCTTCTAGTGGCGATGTTTGCGGTTTTTGCCGATTGTCCTTTTGCGCATGCTCAGGCAGTAGGATCTATTACCGGGACGGTCACAGACCCCAGCGGGGCCATTATCGCAGGTGCCAAGGTAACTGCCACCCGCATTGAAACGGGAATTTCCCAATCCACCCGGACGACGAGCGCGGGGAGCTACACGATCCCCAGCCTCGCGGTCGGGACCTATACTGTCGTTGCCGAGGCCCAGGGCTTCAAATCTGGGACGGCCGAAGGCATCGCTTTGGACGTGTCCCAGGAGCGCGCTGTGGATTTCAAGCTCGTCGTGGCAGGGGTTACTCAACAAGTGGAAGTGAATGCCGCCCCACCGTTAATCACCACCACGAATGCAACGCTCGCGCAAGTGGTTTCCACGGAGCAAGTGGAGAACCTTCCACTCAATGGCAGGAACATTGAGGGCCTCATGACCATGCAGCCCGGCGTGGTGGGATACAACGGCGCCAACATGGGTTGGATGAGCGCTGAGTTGGCGGGCAATGGCAATCGGGGCGAGACGTCAGTGGGGACTTTAGATGGCGCCGACGCGAGTGACGCGGAGATGGGCACGCTTCAGTTCACGAATTTCAATCTCGATGCCATCGCTGAATTCAAGGTGCAGCAGAACAACTACTCCGCTCAATACGGGCAGGGCGCCGGGACCATCACGCAGATCGTAAGCAAATCCGGCACCAACCAGTTTCACGGAAGCCTCTTTGAATTTGTCCGCAACAGTGCTTTTGACGCGCGCAACTTCTTTGCCAATGGACCAGGTAGCGCCGGCAGTGTTCCTCCTTTCCGCCGGAACGAGTTCGGCGGGACATTCGGCGGACCCATCAAGAAGGACAAGACCTTCTTCTTCGTGCAATACGCGGGATTGCGGCAACGACTCGGTGAGCCGAATAACAACGTTGTTCCGACCGCAGCCGAAAGGACCGGGGCGGTGACGATTACGGACCCGAACTCGAGCGCGAGCAACCCGCAGCCGGACAATCTTCTCGTCCCACTCAATTCCGTGGCCCAGAGCGTCCTCAGTCGGTATCCGCTCCCCAACAACCCGGGTGGACCTTACGGGGCTAATACCTATACCTACGAGTTTTCTCAACCGACGAACGACGACCAGTGGTCGGCGCGTTTGGATCATCATTTTTCTTCCACCGACACCTTCTTCGCGCGCGCTTCTTACGACAACCATATCCTGAGGGATACTGACGCCTGGGCGGCCGTACTGGGGGGGGCGAATTTCTCCAGTAGCAACATTGGGGACGCGCGGAACTACGCCATCGGCGAGACCCATATCTTTTCACCCACCCTGCTGAACACTTTCACCTTTACCCTGAACCGGGGGATTGAGGGTGTGCCGGAGACACCTGCCGAGTACACCATGACCCAGAGCTGCACCAGCGACGGCAGTGTGTCCTGTTATGGGCCTGACACGTTTGAAACAAAATACGTGACGACCGTCTTTGACCCGATGGACTATGTTAACTGGACCACGGGCCGGCATTCCTTCACCTTCGGTGGCGAGTTTCGGCGCGAATGGGACAACGGCACCGGGGTCACGGGAACAGGGCCCAGCGGCCAATACACTTTTGAGCCTGGAACGCCTCTGCCCGTTACCATTCCCTCCACCAATGGAGGCACGACGCTCGAGGCGGGCGTGGCCTACCCGACCACGACCGGTCTCGTCAGCATGATGGAAGGCGCAGACTATCAATATCAGCGCGCGACGACGGTGCCAGGCTTTGGCCCGGCCGGAGCCGGAGGAGGCGGCGTGTGGTGGGGATTACGCCGGTGGACCATGGCGGCGTTTGCCCAGGATGACTTTAAAGTCACGCGGAGACTGACCCTGAACCTCGGCCTGCGCTACGAATACACTTCCGTTCCGTGGGAAGTTGGCAACCGCATGGCGCGCCCTGAAGACCAAGGCAGTCTCTACGGAACATTTGTGGTGAACCCCGACCCCTTGTGGGCGCCGGATTACCTGGCCGGCAACTTCGGCCCCCGGTTCGGCTTAGCGGCTGACCTTGGGCACAAAACCACGTTCCGCGGCGGCTTCGGGATTTTCACGAACATGATTCCCACCGTTTATCCCGACCAGGACCTGGTGAATTTTCCCCTCGCCAGTGAAAACTACATGCTCAACGCGCCGTATTCCCTTACCCCATTCTCCGTTGCACTGCCGGTGCTGACGAGTACTTCCGGGCAGCCGATTGCGGCCAATGGGAATACCAAGACCATTCCCAAGAACACTCCGGTGAACCTTGCCCCGTACGCGGCGATCCTGGGTAACCTTTTCGTTGACGACCCTTCGGATCGGATGAGGAACGGTTATACGATGAACGGCAATGTCACCCTGGAACACGAGTTCCCTGGCAGCATCGCGGTTTCCGCTGCCTACGTTGCCAACACCGGCGTGTCTCTTTACAACCAGTGGTATCCCAATGCGTATAGCGGAGCCGAACCCCAGTACACTCCTTACAGCAACATCACTCCCGGTCTTGGTGAAATGCAGGTTTTCTACAACGGTGGCCACTCCAGCTACAATGCCCTACAACTTCAGGCCCGGAGGATCTCGCAGTCCCACGGCATACAATTCCAAGCCAATTACACCTGGGCTAAGGATATGACGGATGCCGATTCGGTATGGAACACTGGAGCGACAAACATGCAGGATCCGAACTGCCTCAGGTGCGAGTACGCTCCCGCCGCTTACAATATCGTCCAGCGCTTCGTGGCGAATTTTGAGTACGACCTGCCCATCGGTCGCTGGGATTCCTTGTCGCGTCTTCCCAAGCGGCTTACGAACGGATGGGAGTTCCTGGGTATTTTCCAGGCGCAGACAGGGTACCCCTTCACCGTGGGTTCTCCTTACGGAACCTTGCAATACGGTGAAGGTGGCTCTAACCGGCCATTTTTCCTGCAGAAGGCTACCCTCAGTCCGCAAGAGGGCAGTCAGCCCCAGTTCTTTTCCAATGCTGTGATCGGAAGTAACAACGGCGTCGGCACCGGGTACTTCGATCTACCCACGGTCACCAGTCCCGTGAATGGCGATACAGTGATGCCTGGTCCGGGGACCCTGGGGCGAGATACATTCACTGGCCCTGGGTGGTCAAACTTCGACTTTTCGGTTATCAAGGAGACGAAGATCACCGAATCAAAGACCCTTCAGTTCCGTGCCGAATTCTTTAACCTCTTCAATCAGGTAATGTTTGCGACGCCAAGCACAACCCTTGGCTCGCCGGGCTTTGGGGTCATTGGCCAGACCGTATACGGGACCAACGAGCGCGAGATTCAGTTTGGACTGCGCTTTGTGTTCTGACGTGAATTGGGGTTCGTGTTCTAAGCGAACTCGGACCTAGATTGGATATTCGGAAAGGTACGTCGGGCGCGGCGGAATGAAAATCTCGCCGCGCCCTTAAGTCTCTCTCCCACCTGTTACCTGCAAGCGCGAAATGTCTGGTAGAAAAGCAAGAAATTGCGAACTTTCGGACGGGGGCTAGCGCTCCTGGCGCCCCCTAAACGTCAAGGGAAAACGAAGGGTCGAGGTTCCAACACATCCCGGGCACAACGGAACCCGATGTCGAAGAATGAGGAGGCAAAGTCGCCCCTGGTGCGGTTTGAAATCCGAACGTACATGGGAATTTGCGCCCAGGAGCCGCCACGCAGAACGTGGAACCCCCCGCTCGCCGGCCCTGCGGCTTTTCCAGTGGCGCGGCTGTTTTCCGCGGCGCAAGCTGGGAAAGGGTGGTTTTTCTAACTGCGCGTTAGACAATATTCTCGTAGGGTTGCGTATGTAGTCCCGTATGCGTGCGGAGACTCTCATGTTAAGCTGTAGCGACTTTTCCATCCCGCGGCCGAAAGGAAACCCATGCGGCCATCGAGCATCTGGCGGAAACTCGCCTCAAGCGATTCTGGTGTTCTGGCCTTGCTGGCGGCCTTCCTTGTCCTTCTGCACACACTGACCAACGGCCAATATGGGTTTCACCGCGACGAACTCGCCACGCTCGACGATGCACGCTACTTGGCCTGGGGTTACGTCGCTTACCCGCCCGTCACGCCGTTTATTGGTCGCCTGGCCCTGGCCCTCTCCGGGCCGTCGTTGGTCGGGCTGCGTTTGTTCGCTGCCCTGGCGCAGGGGATGGCAATGGTGTTGACCGGCTGGATGGCCCGCGAGTTGGGAGGCAAACGGGCGGCGCAACTCGTCGCCGCCATAGCCATAGCCATCGCGCCGGTTTCCTTTGCCTCCGGAGCGCTCTTCCAGTATGTTTCGTTCGACTATCTCTGCTGGGTCTTGACCGGCTACTTGATGATTCGCCTGCTCAAATCCGAAGACCCGCGCTGGTGGCTAGGCATCGGAGCTGCCATCGGGGCCGGGATGATGACCAAGTACACGATGGCCTTCTTGGTCACAGGTATTGTCGCCGGTGTTGTCATCACCGCGGCGCGGCGCTACCTCTGGAGCCCCTGGCTCTGGTGCGGCGTTGCCCTCTCCATTCTGCTCTTCCTTCCCAACCTCATCTGGCAGATCCACCACAATTTCATCTCGGTGGATTTCTTGAAGAGCATTCACGCGCGCGATGTTCGCGTCGGGCACACGGATGGTTTCTTGCTTGGCCAGCTCTGGAAGAGCAGCAACGTTGTCACCGTGCCTTTGTGGCTGGCGGGTCTGTATTACTTGTTCGCCGTGCCGGCTGGAAAGCGATACCGTCTCATCGGCTGGATGTTTGTCATTCCCCTGGCGGTCTTTTTCTTCGCGAAGGGGCGTGATTACTATCTCTCGCCGGCCTATCCGATGCTCCTCGCGGCGGGAGGCGTTTGGGGGGACCAGTGGGCCGGAACGCTATCTCCTGCTCGCGCCCGCCGCGTGCGTGGGACAATGTGGAGGGCGCTTGCGATCGGCGGCGCTTTGGTGGCTGTGGTGGTCTTGCCCATTGGTCCATTAGGTTCCCACTGGTGGATCTTCACCAACAAGCTAAACGACAATTTCAATGAGGAAATCGGCTGGCCGGAGATGGCTGAGACGGTCGCCCACATCCGCGATTCCTTGCCTCGTGAGGATCGAGCGCGGTTGGGGATTCTTGCCGGTGATGCCGGCGAGGCCGGCGCAATCAACCTCTACGGCGCTGCCTACGATTTGCCGAGGGCCATCAGCGGCTCGAACTCCCACTGGCTGCGAGGATACGGCGATCCTCCCCCACAGACGGTGATTGCCGTCGGTTTTTCACCCGACGTTACCAACTGGCCTTTTGAGTCGTGTGATTTGGCCGGGCACCTCACCAATCCCTACGGGATCAGAAACAGCGCGATCGGAGACAATACAGACGTCTTCGTTTGCCGGCGTCTCCGGCAGCCCTGGCCTGAATTCTGGGAGAAACTCAGAGGGTTTGGATAGCCGTCAGCCGCATGCTCCCGCGCTGCGGAGCGAAAGTCCGCAGACCTCGAAAAACAGGTCCTCGCTACAATTTGTGTGCGAACCCGCCGCCGAATCTTATTGACAAAAATGCCCAATCATAAATAATCCGACCAGACGACTTTTAAACGTCGAAAGGAGAAAATGAGCCCTCGCCGCGCCAATCCGGAACTTGCTGATCGCCGCCGTGACGTCCTGGTAAGGGCGGGATACGCGGAGATTTTGGAGAAAGGTGTCCAAGGGATGACGCTGGATTCCGTTGTCGCTCGCGCAGGATCGAGCAAGGGCGGGGCGCTTTATTATTTCCCTACGAAGGAAGATCTGCTCAGTGGGGTTTTGGAATGGCTCCTGCGGCAATTGAACCGAACCCTGGATGAAGTCCTGCAAGCCCAGGATTCGGCGCGCGGCAAACTGGTTTCGGAGTTGGAAGTTCTGTTTCACAGCGCGGAGGTAAACCGGAAGCTCTACCTCGTTTTCTTTGACTTTGTGGCGTTGGGCACGCGCCAGGAACGATTCCACGCCCTGTTGGGGGGCTTTTTCGACGCCTGCCGTCGCCGCGACACGGAGATCGTGGAACTGGGAATTCGCGAGCAACAGTTCCGGCGCGTGGATCCCCAGGACGCCGCCGCCACGATTCGCGCGTTGGTGGATGGGTATTGTCTACAATGGCTGCTGGGACCGAGGAACGCGTCGATTGAAGCCTATCGAGATCGCTGCCGGGCGGTTTTGGGTGCGTACCTGCTGCGGTGAAGGCGGGAGAATCGCAGGTGGCAGATCGCACGGGGTACGTGGCGCTCCACATCTGCGACCCCCTCACCCCCACGTGCAAAACGTAGGGCCCCCTATGCCTTGCGCCCCCGATTCTTGGGGACTTACGGACCCGATCGGGGTCCAGAAATCGGACTCCCACGACGGGGCGAGGGAAGAAGGATTCTTAGAAAGACAAGTCCGCGCTACCCCCGCATTTCCTCTTAGTGCTGATCACTACGGGCCCAGCATCCACCACTGAGGGGATTGCCTCGAAGGATCATTTCCACCTCCTCATACCCGGTGGGAAATGTCCAATCAAAGCGCGGGGGAAGCCCAAACACAAATCTGCTGTTGCGTCCGAGTTCACTTGGCCCAATGGGCGTTGCGCTTATGTGAAAGTCTTCACGCTCGAGAGAGCGCCACTGAGCAAAGGTGAAAACCATGATGGGGATGTTTTGTCGTGGGTTGGCCCGCGTCCACTGGGGATGTCTGATGGAAATGAGGGGGCCTTGCTGGACAATTACGTCGCCCTCTGAACCATTCGAGTAACCTTTCCACCGGTCAACCTCGATCGAATATCCTCGCCAACCTTGCGGCAGGGAAAAGCAGAAACCGTATTGCTTATTCTTGTATTCGATCAACATCCCTGCTTGCTTTGCCGGCGTTGATATTGGCTGCTGGCTCGATGACGGCCGTGTCTCGCCAGAAGGTGGAGGCACCGGTTCTTGAGGACCATGAAATGCTGTTGTGGGCAGGTCCATTACGCCAAGAAGAACGATGGCGAAAAGGATGGTTCGCCCTGGGTTTGTAATCCGCATCAGCCCAATGATACTCGCAACCCGTGTTTGCGGCATGTTCATTGTGGTTTCTCCGCGACTCTCTTCGGCCGGGCAGCGACTATCGCAGGGTGGCGCGTAAATCGTCTCTTTGTGGACGCTCCGCCCGCACCATCAGGACGCAAAGTACCCACGGTTAGAATTGCGCGGATCGCGGCTACCAGGTAACATAACGCATGATGAGCAGACCCTTGACCAGCGATTTGCCAAGGACCGATGCGATTATTTCCAGGCTGCGGGGCGGCAATGAGGAAATGACCCGCACCAACATCATCCCGGAACTGGGACGTGAAGGGCGCATTGAGATCCCGGGCCGAAGATACGAAGGGTTTGTCATGAGAATCAGGCAAGCGCTGGTGGCATGGGGACTGGTCATGGCCTTCGCCGGCACTTATGTGCAGGCGCGGGAAGCGCGCCTTGTCGACGGCGCCGCGGTTCATCTGCGACTGAGGACAGACCTTTTGAGCTCCCGGGCGAAGGTAGGCTCCCGGGTGAATTTGGAAGTCGCTCAGTCCGTCATACTGCAAGGTGTGGTGGTGATTCCCGAGGGGGCGGAGGCCTGGGGCGCGGTGCAAGCGGTGAAGAAGGGCAAAATCCTGCACTTCGATATCGAGGGCGTGCGGCTCCCGAATAGGCAGATCGTCTTGCTTCGCTGTACTCCGCAAAAGAAAACTCGATCGACGAAGGACGTGATCAAGGTTGAAACAGAGATTAACGGGCAATTAGGAGCTCCGCAGGGATTTGAGTTCACCGCCTACCTGGATCAAGACGTGAATGTTGATGTGCCGTGAGAGACCGTAGCGCCGGCGCAACCCGCTCCGGCGGCCCACCGCGACCCCGCCGTTCAGCCTGGGGAGCATAGCGGTTGGGTGTTTTTCTGATCCCGCCGGTGCCGAGATTCGGGTTGAGGGCGACTTGCGTGAAAGCACACCCTTAATCTCTAGGCTGTCGCCGGGAAGCCATCATATCGAGATTCGGCTCAAGGGTTGCAAACCCCAATCCTTGACCGTGGTTTTGACTCCTGGTGCGGGGCTCCGCACGGTGCGAATGATTTTACAGAAGCAGCCATAGTGCTCCCCACAACGCGGCCAGCCTCCCGGGTTCGTGCATGTTCACTACGCTGATCGCCATCGTCTTCACTCTCGTGCTGGTGGTGGGAGTGCCGGCCCTCTCATACTCCACGGCCCGAAACAGCGAAATCCGGAAGATGCCCCGCTTGGCCCTCTACCTTTCCGCGGCATTCTCCCAGTGGCTCTTGACCGTAGTGGGTTTGGGAGTTGTGTTCCTGGTCGCGCGCAGGGTTTTCGTCCAAGGTTTTGCCGCGCTGCCTTGGAGCCTTACCCTGGAGTGGGGGGTCGGCATCGCGGCGGCCGCGCTTTTGGCACTGAGCATGGTTATCTTGTGTGAAAGGCGCGGATGGCTGCCGCGGGAATCCGACTTGGTTTACCTGCTGATTCCGGAAACTCCCCGCGAACGGCTCTGGGCGCTTCTGGTCATCGCGCCCACCGCGGCGTTCTGCGAGGAGTTCCTTTTCCGTGGTTATTTATTGACGCAATTGCACGACTGGCTGCACTCACTCTTATGGGCTTGGGTGGTGTCTTCCCTGGCGTTTGGTTTGGCGCACTGCTACCAGGGATGGAGCGGTATGACCCGCGCCGGATTGCTGGGAGCGCTGCTCGCTTATCCTGTGGTGAGATCGGGAAGCCTTTATCCCGCCATGCTCGCGCACTGGATGATCGACACGGTGGCGCTCGTGTGGCTGGGGCACTGGATGGTCGGGATGGACACCTCTGCCGATGGGAAGACAATTGAATGAAAGGCCAACTGCTCCGGTGGGCAAGTCTTCCCCCCACTGAACCGTCCCAAGTACCTTCTGGACAACTGGGAACTTCTTACGCGCCGCCATCCGAAACCGGCTCGAGCTTATGAACGATGTCAGCTTCTTCCATCAGTTCTTCCGCGGTCAACGTGCAAGCAATCTTCAGGCAGCCGGTCTCAAGACACTTGGGGCAATTGACAATGATGCGATCGAAAAGGAAATCGGCTAGTTGTTGCGTGGTAAAAATGCGTGCCATGGAGTAAATCCTCCATCCCTGCGAGGGTGGTCACTATTTAAGGAGCATTATACTCCTCTCGAGCGAAAGGGGTGCTCAAAGTTCCGACGACGAGGCGAGATTGTTTTTATGGCGACTATTTGGCTTCATTTGCTTAGCAAATCCGGTAAGGAACGGTAATCCCGAGAAGCGGAACGAGAGTCACATCGCAGCGGCCGTTTATCGATCCCTATGATAATGACTAAGAGCTTATCCGTAAATAACTATTGAAACGTCGGAGGGATTAAGGCAAGATAGTTGCCCAAGATGCCACAGATAAAATCTTGGGAAGTTTCCGACGAGTTTTGGGCGAAGGTTGAGCCC
>Ga0187860_1001651_pt1 | contig 19432 bp, 15 predicted proteins | sample June2016WEW_10_4_FD_132981 | JGI IMG/M metagenome (GOLD analysis project Ga0187860, IMG submission 132981) | Peatland microbial communities from SPRUCE experiment site at the Marcell Experimental Forest, Minnesota, USA - June2016WEW_10_40 | ecosystem: Environmental > Terrestrial > Soil >...
AAACTGGCCGGGCAGAAATTCGATCTGATCCTGGCCGGCCATTCACATGGCGGGCAGGTGTGGCTCCCGCTTTACGGGCCGGTTTACGTCCCCTTTGGGGTGGACCAGTATGTCCGCGGCCTCTTTCACACGGAAGCCGGCCCGCTCTACGTCAATCCCGGCATCGGCTGGTTCCCGGTGCCCATTCGCTTCAACTGCCGCCCCGAGATTACGGTGTTTGACATCTGAACCCCCGCCCGCCGCACTTCGGATTTCGGGCTTCGGATTCCGGGGCTTGCACTGTATGGTGCCGGCGGATGACCGCCGCAGAGCCCAATCAACAGACCCCGCCCCTGGCCGGGCCGGTGACCGCCTTGCACGGCGTCGGCCCGGAACGCGCCGCGCAGTTGGCCCGGCTCGACATCCGCACCATCGAAGACCTGCTGCTCCATCGGCCACGGCGCTACGAGGACCGCCGCCAGTTCCTGCCCATTGCCCAATTGCAGCTCGGCGAGCCGGCGACGACCCGGGGCGCGGTCGTCGCCCTCGGCGTCAAGTGGTTCAAGCAGCACACCAAGTCCATCTTTGAGTTGATCCTCGACGACGGGACCGCGCGGCTCCATTGCCGATGGTGGAACCTGCCGTTCATGGAGAAGTACTTTGCGGTGGGCAACGAGGTCATCGTGTTCGGCAAGCCGGTTAACCTCAAGCCGCGCACGATGGACCACCCGGAAACCGAAGTCGTCGAGGGCGGCGAAGAGCCCTTCATCCATTTCAACCGTCTGACGCCGATTTACCCGCTCACCGAGGGCCTCCCGCAGCGCTGGCTGCGCTCGCTCATCTGGCGGACGCTTGCCCGCTTCGAAGAGCAGATCATCGAGCCTTGGCCGGCAGGCCCTGGGTTGCAAATTGCCACTTCTCTCCCCACCCGCGCCCAGGCGATTCGTCTGTTGCACTGTCCGGAGACGGACGCTGATACCAAGCTGGCGGTGCGGCGGCTCGCCCTGGACGAGTTCGTCGAACTGCAACGGCGGATTCAGCTTCGCCGCAAGCATTTCGAGACCAAGGCCCGGGCCTTGCCCTGCGGCGGGGACAACCATCTGATCAAACCCTTTCTCGCCCGGCTCGGCTTCAAGCTCACCGGGGCGCAAACCAAAGTCCTCCGCGAGTTGCGCCGGGACCTGTCCGGCCCGCACCCGATGCGGCGCCTGCTGCAAGGCGACGTGGGCTCCGGCAAAACCGTCGTCGCGGCCTGCTGCGCGTTGATGGCGCTGGAGAGCGGCTACCACGTCGCGCTCATGGCGCCCACCGAAGTCCTCGCCGAACAGCACTTCGGGAACTTCACGAACTGGCTGGCGCCGTTGGGTGTCGCCGTCGAACTGCAAACCGGCAGCCGGAAGACTACCCAAGTCCAAAGTCTAAAGTCCAAAGTCCAAAGTCGGGAGGCAGAAGTCCAAAGTCCAAAGTCCAAAGTCCAAAGTCAGGGGCCGGAATCCAGCATCCAGCATCCAGCATCCAAAAGCCAGAATCCATCCTCCGCCCCTCCGCAGCAGCCCCCCACACTCACCATCGGCACTCACGCCCTCATCGAAACCGGGTTCGCCCCGGAGAACCTTGGCTTGGTGATCATTGACGAGCAACACAAGTTCGGCGTGGCGCAGCGCGAGCAACTCGTGCGGAAAGGCCATTACCCGCATTTGCTGGTGATGACCGCGACGCCCATTCCGCGCACGCTGGGCTTGACGCTCTACGGCGAACTGGATGTGTCGGTCATTGACGCGCTGCCGCCCGGCCGCGGACGCGTCCAGACGTTCCTGCGCCCGGCCGACAAGCTGCCGAAAGTCTGGGCCTTCATCCGCGACAAACTGGCGGCAGGCCGGCAGGCCTATGTGGTTTATCCCCGCGTCGAGGAGTCCGGCCCCGACGGCGTCAAAGCCGTCACCAAGGAATTTGAAAGCCTGCGCCGGACGCTGGCGCCGTTTCACGTCGGCCTCGTGCACGGACGGCTGCGCCCCAAAGAGACGGAAACCGTCATGGCCGCGTTCCGCGCCGGGAAGGTCCAGGCGCTCCTGGCGACCTCGCTCATCGAGGTCGGGGTGGATGTGCCCAACGCCACGATCATGCTCATCGAGAACGCCGAGCTGTTCGGCCTGGCCCAACTGCATCAACTGCGGGGCCGGATTGGCCGGGGCGCGCACGATTCCTACTGCATCCTCGTCGCCGCCGCCAAAAGCCGCGAGGCGCGCGAGCGCTTGCGGGTCCTGGAAGAAACCACTGACGGCTTCCGTATCGCGGAGGCGGACCTCAGCCTGCGGGGACCGGGCGAACTGCTTGGCCAGCAGCAGAGCGGCATGCCGCGGTTCCGTTTCGGCGATTTGACCGCCGATTTCGAGCTAATCCAGCAAGCCCGGCAGTTGGCGGCGCGATGGCCCGGCCCGTGAGCATCCAGGATTAACGGCTATGATGCAAAGTGCGAGTGTCCAAGTGTCCTGTTGTTGGACAGTAGGGTAAAAAGGGTCGCTGCCCACCCCACGTTCCCCAGTTGACCCCCTGTTTCACGATGTTCGCCACCATTTTACCCGTGCTATTTGCATAAGTCGTTTATTTACAATAGTATAGATACGTCAACCGGCATGCAAGGTTCGCGCCACGAACGCCTTCACCAGCGCCCACACTTCCTCCTCGCTGCAATTGACCATGCAGTAAGGGACCGGAAAGCGGCAGTAGTTCGAACAAGGCTTGTACGGGCAGGCTTTGCCTTCGAGCCACTCCGACGCCGGATGCAGCGGCGCAAACCACTCGGGCATTGCCGGACCAAACAGCGAGAAGGTGGGCACCCCGCAAAACGCAGCCAAGTGACCCGGCCCGGAATCATTGCCAATGAACGCGCCCGCACGATCCACCAGTGCGAGCAATTTCGTGACCGTGCGCGGCGTGGCAACGTCCTTTTCTCCCGCCTCCAGCCACCAATCCTCCTGGTCCGGATCGCAGGCGACCTGCGCGCGATAACCCTTCTGGCGCAGCCGGGCGACCAGGTTGCGGTACCGTTCCAGGGGCCAGACATGCACCGGCTGGCTCGCGCCCGTATGCACCAGGATTTCACCGCCGGGACGCGAAGGCGCCAGCACCAGCGCCTCGCGCGCAGGCACCGCGAAACCAAGCACCTGGGCCATGACGCGCCAATACTCATACTGGTGCGCCTGCGGCTCCGGCCGCGCCAGCGGCTTCGCCAGGCAAATCCCGCTCCCCAGGCGGGGGAAGCCCAGACGCGTTTTCGCCTTTGCCAACAGCAGCAGCAGATGATCGCGCGGGTCCCAGCGCGCGGACAAGCCGAAGTCGAACCGCTGGGCAGCCAGTTCATTTCGCAGCCGGAACATCTGCCCCCAGGGCCAGGACCACAGCCGGTATTTGTTGATCTGCTTGAAGGCCGTCCACGGCGCAACGAACGGGATGACGCTGACCTCTGGCCAGAACCGCTGCTGCAGGTCCACCGCAAACGGCTTCGCCAGCAGCGTCACCGCGTAGTTTCGGCTGGCCGCCTGCAAGAACGGGGTCGCGATGACCAAATCGCCCAAGCCCCATAGCTGCACTACCAGGAGCTTGGGTTTCACAGCGGGCGGCGAGCGATTAACTCATGGTTTGGCCGCAGCATTGATGTCTTACACACTTGGGTTGGGACCCGTCGAAACAGGCAAATGAGGCGCCACCCGGCCCTCCAACCAGGGCCACGTTAACGGGCACCCATGCCGCTGTCAAGGCCGGTGGACGCCCATGCCGGGCACTCCTGTTTGCCCGGCTCAACCGCGGCCCTGATCACCCGTTACTGGACTTCGGAGGTCGCGTTGGCTGAACTTGAGGTAAAGCCAGTTGCCGGTGGGAATCAGCAGGGCCGCCGCGGCCAGCCCGGCCAGGGCATCCACGACATAGTGATAGCGGCAATAGACCGTGGAAAGGCAGAGCAGGAGGGCGACCGCGAGATGGAGGTAGCGGATGCGTCGCAAGTAGCGGAAGGAGAAGAACACCGTGCACAGCGCCACGGCCACATGACTGCTGGGCAACGCCGCGCCCGGGGCCTCGAACACGCGATAAACCCACCGCATGATGCGAAAAAAGACTCCGGCCTGAACGGCCTCGGGATAAGCGTCCGTCACGGCCAGTTGTTGCGTCTCTGCCGGCAGCGCATAGCCCTCGACCTGGTGAAAGAACGCCCGGGATCCGATCACCGGCAGGAAGATGTAAATCAGGTAGCAGACGTAGAACAGGAACGAGACGACGGACACGTAATGAAAGAATTGCTGGCGGCTGCGCAGGAACAGAGCGATCCCCACCCCGGCAATCATGATGTAGTACGAGAAGTAGGAGGCATAAAAGAGTTCGCTGACGGCCAGCCAGGGGAGCTTCTGCATGAAGAGGACGCTGGGTTGGCAGCCAAAAAGCGCCTGCTCCCATCGGGCCACTATCGGGTCCAAGTAATCCTTGCAAAACATGCGGTTCAACAAACCGGTCTCGCAGAACAAGGCCGTGTAAAGCAGGACGGGATAGAAATGGCGGACAAAATCGAGCAGCCAAGTCGTTTTGCTCCGCGCGTGGGCCTGAATCAGCCCATGGACCAGCACCAAGCCAACCGCATGAGCGCCCAGCAGGCGGGGCCAGCCCGGCACGGTGTCGTTGTGAAAGAAGAGGATCAGCAGCCCCACCAGCGCCAGGTAGGCCTGGGTCGCGTAATCAACAAAGGTGTAATTCTTCACAGCCAATCGTGCTGCCGATACCAGCTTAAAGTCTCAGCCACTCCTTTGTTGAGCGTGGTGGCGCAAGCGCAACCCGTTTCCCGCTCGAGCCGCGTTGGGTCACACACCCAGCCCGGGGCGCGCAACTCGGCGAATTTCTGGAGGCTCAGGACGCTGGGCTTGCCCATCAGGCGCGACAGGACTTCCCGAGACAGGCACATCAGCCAAAGCAGCCCGGCCGGCAGCGGCAACGGCAGCGTCCAGACCTTCATTTGTGCGGCAATCTCTTCGGCCATGCTCTGTGCGGTCACGACTTCCCGGGCGGCAACGAAATAGGTCCTGCCCGCCGCCGCAGGGTGGTTGAGGCAGGTGACGACCGCTTCCGCCAAATCCCTCACAAAAACCAGGCTCAACGCCTGCGTTCTGCCCAGCCTCGGCTGCACATGATGCTTCACCGCTTTGAAAAGCCGCAGAAACTCCGCGTCGCGCGGACCGTAAACCGCCGGTGGCCGCAAGATGACATACTCGGCGCGGCAGTGGTCCCTCACTTCCAGTTCGCCGGCCAGCTTGCTCTTGCCGTATTCGGAAACCGGTCGCGGCGGATCCTCTTCGCGCGCGGGCTTCTCACGGTGGGCAGGTCCCGCGGCGGCCAGGCTGGAAATGTGCACCAACCGTTGCACCCGGCTCGGCTGCCCGTTTACCGCGCTGACGACATTGCGCGTCCCGGCCTGGTTAACCTCGTAAAACCCGGCAACCCGGCCCGCCCGGGTCGCGCCGGCGCAATGGATGACGTGCGTGATGCCCGCCATCGCCTGCCGAAGGCTTTCCGGGTCGTTGATGGAGCCCGGACGCAGGTCAACGTCGGGCAAATGGGGCGCGATAAACTGTCTGTTGCTGCCCGGCCTGAGCAGGAGAGCGGTGGCGAGGCCCCGCCGGCGGAGGCTATCGAGGATGTGGCTGCCGACAAACCCGCTCGCTCCTGTGAGCAAGATCTTCAATCAAATCAGGCCGAGTTCCTTGCCCACCTTGCCCAGCTTGTCGAGGGCGAAATCAACCTGTTTGTCCGTGTGAGTCGCCATCAGGCTAATGCGAATAAGCTCTTGGCCGGGCGCCACCGCGGGCGATACCACGGGGTTGACGAAGAGGCCTTCTTCCTGCAAGCGCTTGCAGATCTTGAACGCGACCATCAGGTCACGGCAATACACGGGCAGAATGGGGGTTTCCGAGTCGCCGAGGTCAAAGCCCAGATCGCGGAGGCCCTGCTTCATCCGGCGGGTGTTGCGCCAGAGCTGGGCGGCGCGCTCCGGTTCCTGCAACATAATCTGCAGCGCGGCCAGCACGGCGGCGGCGTTGGCCGGGCTCATGCTTGCGCTGAAAATGAGCGGGCGGGAGTGGTGCTTGAGGTAATCGATCGTCTGGGCGTCGGAGCCAATGAACCCGCCCAAGCTGGCCAGGGATTTGCTGAAGGTGCCCATGATGAGGTGGACCTGGTCGGTCAGCCCGAAATGACTGGCGGTGCCGGCGCCGTTCTTGCCCAACACGCCGATCGCGTGGGCGTCGTCCACCATGATGGCCGCGCCGTGTTGGCGGGCAATGCGGCAAAGGTCCGGCAACGGAATGATGTCGCCTTCCATGCTGAACACGCCGTCCACGACGATGAGTTTCCCGGCGTCGGCTTCGACCTTTTGGAGGCGGCTTTCCAGGGCGGCCATGTCTTTGTGCGCGAAGCGCAAGAACTTTCCTTGCGAGAGCAGGCACCCCTCGACAATGCTGGCGTGATTGCTCTTGTCGCCCAGCACATATTCCCCTTTGCCGACCAGCGCGCTGATGACGCCGAGGTTGACCTGGAACCCGGTGCTGTAGAGCAGCACCGCCTCCTTGTTCACCAGTTTGGCCAGGGCCGCTTCCAGCTCCAGGTGGATGTCCAGCGTGCCGTTCAGGAAGCGTGAGCCGGCGCAACCGGTGCCGTATTTTTCCACGGCTGCCTGCGCCGCGGCTTTGATCTTCGGATGGTTGGTCAGGCCCAAATAGCTGTTGGACCCCAGCATCAGGACTTTCTTGCCGTCAATCATGACCTCGGTGTCCTGCGCGGAGGAAATGGTGCGGAAATAGGGGTAGAGCCCCATTTCCCGCAGTCGGGCGGCGGTTGTAAAATTCCTGGCCTTGTCCAGCAACGAGCAAGGTGGCGGGGCGGCCGGGGTTTTGCGGCGCACCACCCGGTTATTAATCTCCCGGGCGGCAGCCGGACGTGGCAACCGGTATAGTTCAGGCTGATCGGCCCGGCTTTCTTCCAGAGTGCGGGTTTTATCGTGGTAAATCATAAACAGGCAAGGCGTTCTGAAGCGGAGTCAACTCATCGGTTGACCCGCCGCTTCGTTTTCATAATCCATAGCCAGCAGCTTGTTACAAACTCACCGTCTCTTCTCATATTCTCCAAGACCAGACAACCGTTCAGCAAACCTTCTCGACCTTTCTCAAGCCTCCCTTTTACGCTTTATCACCGGGCTGGCAAGTATTAAATTGACCTGAAATGCCCCCGCCAGCCGGCCAGACATTTCGCGCCCTGTCGCCGGGATGATGCCTGGGGCGAAGTTTACGCCGGGTGTGTGAACGCAATCGAGGACACCGAATTCAGCCGGGCGTGGGCCGAGGTCGCTCGGTCGCTGCCAAAGCCGCAGGCCGTGATCGGCGTTCTATGGATTCCCTCGATGCAGCCATCAGATTTATCAATTACCGGATTCTACGGCATCACGTTACCGGAAGTGAAAGGAAAGTGCTTCGGAATCGCGCAAGAATGCTTGGCAGGACTGTCAAATCACTGCCAAGAGCTTCAACCCCTGTCGGAACAGCAGGAGCGCAAAAACTCCCAGCAGCACCGCAAGGACGCGCATTACCACCCGGTAAGGCTGCCCGGCCAGCAGATTGCGGGAACGTCCGGCCATGAGAGCGACCAGCACCTTCGAGCCGACCAGCAGCAGGTAAAAGCCGCACAGGAAGGCCACCGCCGTCAGCCAGCCTTGCGCCAGCGCATTCGCCACGGTCGCCGCGCCAACGGTCAGCCAGAACAGCCACGGGTGCGGGCTGAGCAGGTTGGTGAGGATTCCCTTGAGCCACGATCTGGGGCGCTCAGCCGGGAGGTCTGCGTTGACCCGCACCGGGTGGAAACTGTCCCATGCCAGATACAGGACGAAGGCTCCCCCGGTGATGGAGACAATGCCGAGCAGCGGATGGAGTTTCGCCAGCTTTGCAGCCAGCACCAGCGCCACGAGGATGATGGGGGCATCGGTGACCAGCGGCGTCAGGGCGATTTTGCAGCCTTCCCGTGCGCCATGCCGCAGCGTCTGCGCCAGCACCAGCGTCAGCAGCGGGCCGGGGGCAAGGCCGCAGGAGAGGCCAAGGAAAGCCCCAGTTGCCAGAGCCGTCATCATTCCGGCACATCCTAGACTGAACTGGGCGGCAGCTTCAACTGCCGCGCAATCGCCCCGGTGCTCATATAATTCCAGCATTTTGCTCGCTTTCAAGCCCCCGCACCCTTCGTCCTGCCTGCCAGTCAAATGGGAAGACGTGAATAGTTGCGGGAGTAATAAAGTTCAGCCGGCGATGCAAGATACCGGAATGGACTTCGTATGAGTTAATGTAAGGCAAAACGCCTTGAGCAAGATTATGAAAACAAAAGTGCTTCTTCTGGCCGTGCTTGTTGGCGCGGCTGCAATGCCTGCAAACGCCGGAGTTCGCTTCGGCTTCTCCATCGGGTTGCCGCTGCCGGTCGTCGTCACGACACCGGTCGTTGTCGCAACGCCGGTCGCACCCGCGCCGGTGACCGTGGTTGGAACGGTTCCGGTCTGGCCGGGCGTGGGTTATGTCTGGGCACCCGGCTATTGGTCGTATCGAACGACCGGTTATGTCTGGGTGCCGGGTGCATGGTGCCATCGTCCGGTTCATGTCGCGTATGGACCTTTCTACGCCGGACATCGCTGGTAAATCGCGCTTACGCAAAGGCTGCTGTCACGGACGGCGGGCCGTTGGACTTTTGGCGATAATGGATGTCAAATTAGTGTTGACGGAAAGAGTTCACAGTATATGGAACGCTATTATTTTCGCATGAATTCAGGTTTGATTTTCGCGGCGAGTGCCGGGGCGGCCATCTTCCTGATGGGGTGCCAAACGGTGCCGCCCGGAGTCGAGCGCGGTCCTCATGGGACCATTGCCTATGACGTGCTGATCGAGGCTTCCCCTCCCGGAGCAAGGATCGAAGCGAACGGCGAAATGCTGGGTCCTGCCCCCCTCCACTTGAAAATCTTCGGCGACCAGGACGGGACTTTTCACGATTTTGGCTCGCGCTACTACGTGATCCAGGCGCTGCCGGTGGCGACCAACCGATTTGTGCAAACCCGTGTGTTTCGCACCGGGCACCACGTCAGGCCCGAGGATTACATCCCCAGGCACATCTACTTCGACATGAACCAGAACACGCCGCAGTATCTAGTGCCGCCGGGCTACCCTTCCCCGGCCTACGGACCGCCCGTCTATTATTACCCGCCGTATTATTACGGCCCGGCGTTCGGGTTCTATTTTGGCCCCGGCTATCGCCGTCATTGGTGAGGGGGACGGGACGCGGGTTATCACAACGGCGCACCGGATAAACGAAGGCCACATCCCGGAGCTTCCTGGCGGGAGATCGCCGCGTGTCCGGCGGCGGCTGCGCTGAATTGTTACGGCTTAGCCGGTGCCTGTAATCTCAGAATGCCGACGCTGAAGCCGCTCACGGTGCCCTGAAGTGATCGTCCATCTGGTGAAATCGTTGCGCTGAGCGCCACGGCGGTTTGCATCTGCGGCACGTTCACACCGTCGATTTGCATTCGCAAATGTTCGCGGGAAGCCGTCAGCGTCCGGCCTTCCAGTTGGCCGACGAAAAGATCCTCCTCTTCGACCTGGTGGAACCGCCGATCCATCCCCCGGTTCCGGTAGCGGGCGAACCATTTTAGACGAACCTGTTGTTTGTCCACCGAGATGGAGGCCTGTCCGTTGTAAACCAACCCGCCGGACGAATACGTTCCTGGCCAGACTCCTTGAACGAGTGGCCTTTGGGCCCCACCGGCCGAAAGGGGAGCCGAAGGGGTGGCCCAAGGGGTGGCCCAAGGGGTGGCTGAAGGGGTAGCCGAAGGGGTGGTCGAAGGGGCGGCCGAAGGGGTAGCCGAAGGGGTGATCGAAGGGGCGGCCGAAGGGGTGGCCGAAGGGGTAGCCGAAGGGGTGGCCGAAGGGGCCATTTGGTCAGCCTTCGAATTCTGGTTGACGGTTCCTGCCGTGGCTGGTGCGGTTTCCTGGCGCTGCGTTGCCAAAATCAGGCCGTGCCCGTCCGCGCTGGCCGCCACCCCCGGCACGGCTCGCGCTGAATGAGCACAGGCCACCCCTGTGAACACCAAAGCAGCCAAACACCGCCAATCGAGATTCGTTTTCATTTTTAAGTGACCCTAAGTATTGCAGGGCCATGTTTTCCAGAAAGTGAGAGGTTGTCAACAATTTTATTATGCGAAAATTATGGGAAAGGTGTTGACAGCGTCAGGCCTTGGCGGGAAAATCGCTCCTGATTCTGAGAAATGGACCGGGTTGTTGGGTGCTTTAACTGGAATTAGCGGCAATGATCGGTCTGGGTTCTCAGGCAAAGAAAGGACAAACAATGAAACGTGCTGCTTACGGCGTAATGACTGGTATGATGTTAAGTGTGGTCTGTTCCCCCTCGATGGCGCAAGTATCCCCCAAACCCGGTGCGGCTGAGGTCTCCGTGCCGATGCAGAAGAAGATCGCGTACCTCTATAAACCTGCCGTCGTTCAAATCCGCGTGGCCCACGTTGGCACGCTCAAGGACAAGGATGGCGTCTCCAAGCTCCACTGCTTCGGCGGACCGGATGGCAAGAAACTGATCGACTCGGTGGACCTGCCCGAGTTCACCAGTGGGTGCATGGGCTCGGGTTTCATCATCAGCAAGGACGGTTACATCATCACCAACGGCCATGTGGTTCAGGCGGACAATGAAGAACTCAAAGAGGACTTCATTGGGCAGGCCGTTGCTTGGGCGAAGAAGAATCTGCCGCCGGTCTATCAGCGGGCGGGCGAGCAGCCATTCCCCGTCACCAAGGACGATCAGCAGAAGCTCACGACCTTGCTGCGGCGCGAATACACGGTGGAAAAGAATACAGATATCAAGGTGTACATGGGCAAGGACGTGGGCATGGGCATGCAGCCCAAAGCGTATCCCGCTGAGGTCCGGAAGGTGAGCGGGGCCAAGCTCTGGGCGGCGCCGAATGGCCAGAAGCATCGGTCGGGCAAGGATGTCGCGGTCATCAAAATCGAAGCGGATGACCTGCCCACCGTGCGGCTCGGTAATTCTGACGACATGGATGTGGGCGAGAGCATTGTCGTCATCGGCTATCCTGGAGTGGCGGGGCCTGAGATGAATGATTTTGTGGCTGGAGAAAGTGTTCTCGAGCCGACCGTAACCTCCGGCATCGTGAGCGCGAGGAAGACCCAACCCGACGGCGCTCCAGTGCTCCAGACCGACGCCGCGACGACCCACGGCAATAGCGGCGGCCCGGCCTTCAACGAGAAGGGGCAAGTCATTGGCATTGCCACCTTTGGTTCGGTGACGCAAACGGCCACCGGAAAGGACGAGGTCGAGGTGCAGGGCTTCAATTTCCTCGTTCCGATGAGCGTGGCGAAGTCGTTCGCCAACGAACTCAATGTGAACACGTCGCGCAGCACCGCGGATGCCCACTTCGAGAACGGCATGAATGCGTATTGGGGCAAGGATTACGCGAAAGCCATCCATGAATTCGAGGCCATCCTCAGAGCCCACCCGGGCGATTCCTATGCGATGGCTTATCGGACGATGGCGGAGAAGGCTAAGGCGGGCGATTAGCGGACGACAGCTTCAGCCCTCGAAGCTTGACGTGACTTGGACGCCCCGTATTCCCTGATTTGGGTTTGCGGAGGGGCTGGAGTTGAGCCAGGCGCCTGGCCTGACCCAGCCCCAGCCCGCGATGTGTCCAATGTTCTGTGTTGTGCATCATTTCGGCGGTCTGGATTATCTCCTGGACCGGGCACGGCTGATGGGTCCCCACTCCGGCCAATGGGCTGAAGCGATGGTCAAAAATCGCGGGCCGCAAGGCATCCGGGTTTTATAGGGCTTTCTGCAACTGGCCCGCAAACACGCTCCCGCCAACTTCGAAGCCGCCAGTCAATTCACGACCACGCTCGCGGAGGCCGAACTTATTGGCGGGCACTATCAATATCTTCCTCAGGATTATTTCGCTTCAATTTTCAGCAACTCCCGGATGCGTGCGAACTCGGGATGCGTTATGCCCGCTTTCTCCAGGTCATCAAAACGTTGCAAGACCACCTGCTCCCAACTCCTTTTTTCTGGCTCGTCCACGAACTGGCCGCGGTGCTCCATATATATCTTTTCCGCCTCTGGGGTTTTCCCTAGAAACAACCAGGCGTGCGCCTTATTGGCCAGCAGCGGCAGGTCGTTCGGGGCCAACGCCAGTCCCGCATCCGAGGCGGCCAGCGCGCCTGCGAAATCACGCGCGAAAAGTGTGTAGCGCGAAAGCGGGCGACACGCATCCAGTGTTTGGCGGTGTGACTCAGCGCCCGTTCCCTTTTGCGCGATGACCAGGGCCTTTTGCTGGTTGGTAACCGCCTCGGCAAACTTGCCTTCGCAGAACAGCGCATAAGCCAGGCGCTGCCGGGGGAGCACAGTCTCGGCGGCCTCGCTTCCGTAGCGATGCTCCAAGGCGGCAAGCAGGGCGCGAAGCTCCTGCTCAAGTTCGGGGTTTTTCCCCTGGGAGTAAAGCACGAGCGCGAGATGTTCCCATGTGCTGAGCGTCTCGGGATGTTCCGGCCCCAAGACACGCGTCTGGATCGCCAGCACCCTCCGGTCCTCCGTCTCCGCTTCCAAGTGCTTGCCCTCGAACTCCAATATGCACGCCAGGATGTCCCGGCTCCTAAGCGTGTCGACGTGGTCCGGCCCGAGGATGCGTTCCCGAAGGTCGAGCACCTCGCGAATTTCCTTTTCCGCCTCCGCGTGTTGACCCAAGTCATCCAGCACGGCCGCCAGGTCGCTTCGGCATAGGAGTGTGTCACGATGGTCCGGTTCGAGGACGCGCTGCTGGACGGCCAGCACCGCCCGCAGTTGCTTCTCCGCCTCGGCATACCGCCCTTCCCGCTCCAGCACGGCTCCCAGGCTTTGCCCGCTGCGCAGCGTGGCGGGATGCTCCGGCCCGCGCAAGCGCTCGCACGCCGCCAGCACCGCGCGTTCCTCTTTCTCTGCCTCGGCGAGCTGGCCCGAGTCCGCCAGCGCGACGACCAGGTTGTGACGGCTCAGGAGCGTTGCGGGATGGTCGGCACCCAGCAGGCGTTCCCGAGCTGCCAGCACCGCCCGATATTCTTTCTCTGCCTCCGCATACCGGCCTTGGCTTTCCAAGTCCGCGGCAAGATTGTTCCGGCTGCAGAGCGTGTCGAGGTTTTCGGAGCCGGCCCACCGCGAGCGTTCGTTGAGCTCCTCCCTCGCGACGGCCGCGGCCTCCTTGAAGTTCCCTTGTAGATACAATATGCCACCAATGTCAAACTGGACGTCCGCCCACTCACGGGGGTTGCGTTGGCGATCCGTCAGCTTTTCCGCGCCCCGAAGGTGGCGCAGCGCATCGGCATACTCAGTCCGGGCAACGGCTGAATTACCGGCAAGCTCCAGAGCTTTGATGGCAGCAGAAATTTTCGGTGGCGAAGCCTTCTCGGCTTCATCCACTGCTGCCAGTGCCAACCTTTCCGCTTCGTTGTAGTCTTTGGTCACATACGCGGCGTTGGCCCGTTCGTAAGTGGAAACATCAGGAGCGTTTTTCACCTCTTGAGCAATCCGCAGCATTTCTTGCCGTAACTCCTTGGGAGTAACGCCCCGTTGTTTGGCCCATTTTTCGTCAGTTTGCCGCTGCAGTTCATCGGCAGTTTGCCCCGGCTGTTCCTGGCGCTCTTTGATTGCGGCCTCGACATACTGTCTCAACATGTTCACGTTTTTCTGCGTCTCAGCGTTCTGTTGTTTAAGTTGCTCGTTCTGTTGTTTAAGTTGCCGCTGCCCGCTCATCAACCAAATCGCCGCCCCAACCAGAATCACCAATAGAAAAACAACTGCAGCCGCCCATTGCTTGGCCCCGCGCCGCAACCGGGTCAAATCATCCCGCAGCTTGAGAACATCCGCCTCCAGCGCCTCGGGGCTATTGAGCGGATGGAACAAATGCGAATCCGCTTGCAGTCGCCGGCGATACGCCGCTTGCATCTGGCGAAGCTCCTCGGGTTCGGGCTCCTGCTTTTCCGACGGAAAGCTTTCGTCCAGCAGGAGGTACCAAACCTTCTTCCCGCGCCGCCGCGCGTAAAGCGCTTCGTATTGGGTGTAACTGACCCGCCCGAACTGCTCATCCGGCACGGGTGGCTCCGCGCCGTATCGTTGACCCACCAATTGCACCACCCCCTTGCAGCCGTCAATCTGCCGCCTCAGCATCGCCCGCAAGTCCCCTTGTTCGGTTCCAAAAATGTCCTGCCACACCGGTTCGTAGCCGAGGAACTGCAGGGTGTTGGCCACTAACTGGCGAGGGCCCTTCAGTTCCTTGCTGACAGCCGAAATGAAAATGGCCTGGCGTGGCGTCATGGCCGCTCTTTTTACCACAACAGCCGCCGTGCGGCAAAGCTGATATTTCGCCTCTCCCCGAGCACGGGGATCAGCTCCAGCCGACCCAGGCAACGGCGCTGAAGGTCGCGGACGACCTGGGGGGCTTTCTCCCGTTCCTCAACGACATCCCCCGGCGACGAAATAAAAATGCGGATGCTTGTTCATTGGCCGGTGACGCCCAGAATGAACGGGATCAGATTCTGGCGAGGGACTTGGTCGGAAGCGGGTTGAGGTGATGATGCAAACCTTCGGCAGATTTTTCTTGCTCTTTCAGCTATTTGGCATACAAAACAAATCACAATTTTAGTATGAGGATGCCAACGCGTTTCAGTACCTCGGCTTGCCATCGTGCAAGAGTGCTTTATGCGGAACGTGCAACCCCAGAAGATCGCACAAGAAAATCGCACAGCGAGCAGCCGGCTCGGGCCAGCAGCACTGGCTGATCATCCTTTATGAACCTGCATCTCATCAAACGCCAGATTCATTTGCACAATTGCTTCACCGATGGAGGAATGAAGCAGTTCTCAAAGATTGCTCAGAAAGCGACCGTCGGGGCGCTATCGGTGCTCCTTGCCGCTGGCTGCGCCTCGCACGCGTTACGGACTTCTTTCTCAGACTACAGCGAGGTTTATGCGGATGCGCAAAACCGGCAAATGTTGCTGAATCTCGCGCGCCTTTCACAGCATCATCCCACCTACTTTTTCCAATTGGGCCAAATCAACGCGTCGTACAATTACACGACGAGCGCTACTGCTGCTGGTGGCCAAAGTGACAAAAGCGCCTTGTCCGGCAGCAGCAGGATCCCTTTAATCAATTGGATTGTGGCCTCCATATCCGGGACAGCTTCACGGTCGAGTTCTCCGACCTTTACTTACGTGCCGCTTAGCGGAGGTGATTTTGCAGCGCACCTGATCACCCCGCTGGTTCCGGACACTTTTCACGCGCTTTTCCGGGAGGGAGTTCCGGTGGACCTTTTGATGCGCACCCTGGTGCAAGAGATTCACTTCACACCATACGGCGACACGAATGAAATGGTAATCTATAATATGCCGAGCTCGAACAATAAGACGAACTATGCCAGGTTTCTCCGACTCTGCGGTGCCCTTAGAAGTCTTCAGGAGCAGGGCTATTTGCCCCAACGTGTCCGAAAACAGACCGAGCACGTCATCGGTCCCGATGTCAAAACGCCCAAGGCTAAAGATTTGATCGACGCCGCGGTCCAGAAGTTGACTTGGCAGAGGACAACGAGTAACAGCAATGCGTGGCATCTGGAAAGGGTCAACGAAGTCACCAACAGCCCACACTTTGAAATCCCGCCCGAGGCGACAAATTGTTTAAATAGTTTGGACTACCCGCCCTACCAGACCAACGAAATCAATGACTTGAAGGCCCTTCTTGGACCCGAGAATTCCGCCAGCAATGCCCCGTTAGTACAACTGAGGTCTTTCCTGTTCGTCTTGGCCGATATGGCTGATGAACAAGCGGCGTTCGATGTCCTGAAGCGTGACCCTTACTTTACTAACAACGTGCCTAAATCCCAACTGAGACCGATTTTGCGCATGGATTGGAGCGGTGAGTCCAGACCGCTGGAGGCCCCGCTGGTTAAGCTAACATACCAAGGCAAAGTTTATCAAATCACAGACTATAAGGAATCGGCAGAGTCCCACCACCCCGCCAACGGTTGGAACCGGGATGCGTTTAGGAACCGGGATGCGTTTATGCTCGCGACCACATTAGCGACACAGATCATGGTCGACCCCGCAAAGATAAACTATCAACTTCAGTTTTTACAAGTCAGGTGAAAGTGAGTTGACCGCCGACGACGGATTCAAGGAAGGATTTCTGGCGGCGAGCCGCCCGAGTTCCGATGGACCGCAGGACACGTCAACTTCCAATCAATGTGATGAGTCACGGCCACCGTGCCAGCGATATGACCTCACCATTCACTTTGACCCTTATGCCGTCGGTCCCTATGCCGAGGGCATGTTCCACGTGGCTATTGACCTGAAGGATCGCTTTCGCGGAGCGTCGTTAGCCGTTGGCATACAAATCCTGATTTGAACAATGCCTTATGAGGGAGTCAAACAGCATGGACAAGGACAGAACGCGACATTGTCCGAACGCGGATGGAGATGCTCCTTACGCACGTGCCCGTCCGCATATTCCTTTCCCAATTCCCGCAACAAAGGGATGAGCGTGAGGTCGTCCAATTGAGCTTGCCCGCCCGGTAATCTCTTGATTTTGGGATGCGTGTCGTCCAACGGCTGGTCGTAACGGGCGTAGGTGAACTTCTGTTCCTTCGCTTCGAAAAGCGTCGGTATTTCCAACGCACCACCTTCGAAATCCCAAACAGCCCCGTGCACGCAATCGCCCATGACGCGGCACGATAAATCCTGTTCCGCTGCAATGGAGCCCATCAACGCCGGGGCGATGTATCGGATGTGATCGAGCATGTTGATGTCCGAGGCGGCTTTCCTGGGCAGTCGCGCGCGCGCGATGCCGGTGCCTACGGAAATGACGTGGAGCAACTCCCGTCCTGGCGGCCAGCAAAACTGATAGGGCGGAAGCGTCGCCATCAGCACGGCTATGAGTGCCGGATTGTTGTATGGCGTCATGCCTCCGTCCATAAACAAATGTGTTTGTCCGCCCAATTTAATTTCTTCGGGCGGAAAATAAGTTGGCGCGGCGGTGCTGGCCCGCAGCAATTGCCAGAGTGGGATGTCGAGATTGCATTGAAGATTTGGCGTTCCGTCCTTCAGCGTGCGAAGATTATACTTCGCTGCCGGATTATTGCTGACCGGCCAGGGCGAGCCGGTGGAACCATTGCGCATTACGATCAACAGGAATGTTTTCAGGCGGTTTGTCCCCAGCAACGCCGGCGTCTTGCCGTCCTCTTCCGTAAATCGTTGCCGAAAGAACCGGGCGATGGCTTCCGGTTTGTATTTGGATTTCCACTGTCGAGTCCAGCTTCCCTTTGCGAACATCTCAGGACTGTAGTCAATGTATAATGCCTCAATCTCCCTCACCGACAATCCCCACGAAAGAAACGCAGCGATAATAGCGCCCGTGCTCGTCCCGGCAATCAAGTCGAACACATCACCCAGCACGAGGTTCGGGGCGTCCTTTTCCTGCTGGAACAATTCCTCGATGCGCGCCAGTATGCGGAGGCTGAACAGACCTCGGATGCCGCCGCCGTCCAATGCCAGAATGCGTTTCATAATGAACTTGGGTTTCTAATGCGGCTCGCCGGCAAACTGCCGGAACGAATGCCATTCGACAATCTCGCGAAGCAACGCCTCCTCCGTTTGCACGGCGATGCGCGCGAGACCGTTCCAGGTTCGCACCACTTTCAAACGCTTGGCTGCGTCTTCGAGCATCGAAGCCATTTCGCCGTAGCGCACGGCCCGGCGCGAATAATCCTGCGTGATCATTAGCGAAAAAACCGCCGCGCTCGCCAACGGCAGCAACAGCGACAGATATTCCGGCACGCGCAAAGCCAGACCGGATATGTTAAGAAAAGAGAATGTCAACGCCATCAGCAAAAGCAAGGAGGCCGTTGCTGTGCTGAACAACGCGAACGCTTTGAGCTTTTGGTAAATCAATCGCTCTTTGCCGCTGTGGCGCAAAAAATAGGCGATTTGATTTTCCACGCGCTCTTTCAAATACTGGTCTCGAACCGCTTCGAGAGACAATGGGGGCGTTTTGTCCAGAACATGCATCAGGCGCAGGTTTCTGCAAAGTCGCTCGAAGCCTTCAATGGAAATATTTGGAGCGTAGTCCGTCCGCCGTATGTGCCAGGTGGCAAGGAACGACCGGCAGATTTCAGCGGCAATCCGGTTTTTCATCCATTCCTGATGTTTCTTCCGATGTTGTAAGGACAAGATGAAAGCGAATCCCAGCAGAATCAGTTCAGTCAGCGTCAGCAGTTGACTCATACCGCCGTGAATTTCAAACGCATGTGCAATGAATCCAATCGCCGAAGCAATAAGTTGAAAAAGAATGATTCGGAAGACGAGGTGGCGTGATTTGGGCGCGTGAACTTGCGCCGTTTTGTCCAACTCCTGAAAATGTTCCTCGACCGTTTCACGCGGGTCTTCATTGCCGCCGGTCGGAGGGGATTTCGCCGGCAATTGCACCAATCGTTCCTCGGCAATTTCCCCGTTGTTCGGATCAATGATGATCAAAGGCTTTCCCAATTCACGGGTGTAAGCCACCGCGTCACTTGTGCCGCCGAAACCGGCAGCCGGTTTACCGTCCCAGACCACGACCATGAGGTCGGCTCGGTCGGCGGTTAGAATGCCCGTTTCCATGTAAGCCCCCTCGGCGGATTCCTCGCCCGTGACTTCCTCCACGTGCGTCGCCTTTTCGATGAATGGAAGAATTCGCTTCCAGCCCGCAGGACTGAAATCCTGTTGGAAACGGGTTGTGGAAAAAGGAAGAATAAGCAGTAACGGCAAATTTCGGCGCGCGACTTCTTCGACGAACAATGTATCCGAGCCGCTCGCCGCCGAGGAAACCGCCGCAAGCGGGCTGTGGTTGGCGACAAGCCGGTCAAAGATTTTACAAATCGCGTCAGATGCGGCTTTCGGATCAGCCAGCTTCCGATGCCCGCTGAATCCAAGCACTGTCCATTCGGGCAGCATAAAAGTTTTCGCCGTTTTTTTTCAGGTCGTTAACAGTTGAATTCGACGAATCTCTGCGCAAGTAGTATCCCAACCGTTCAAAGCCGTCGAGAAAAAACGGTGGTACTAAAGTTCTGCTAAAACTCTTATTTGAATATCGCCGGGGCGCATCTTAACACCACCACCATAACTGGGGCGTGAACTGGTGCCTCAGCCGCAACGACGGGCCTCTGAACTGGGCGCGCTGATGATGGACGGCTGGCTAACAGGGTGCAGTTTGACACTGTATCTATAATCTGGGCGTATCGGTTCCTCTCCGACCAAGATCAACCATCAACCTTGGAAGGAGTCATGAAGAAGTTAGAACTATCTGGAATGTCACTGAAGGA
>Ga0187860_1001656_pt1 | contig 19417 bp, 10 predicted proteins | sample June2016WEW_10_4_FD_132981 | JGI IMG/M metagenome (GOLD analysis project Ga0187860, IMG submission 132981) | Peatland microbial communities from SPRUCE experiment site at the Marcell Experimental Forest, Minnesota, USA - June2016WEW_10_40 | ecosystem: Environmental > Terrestrial > Soil >...
CGGCGATTCCGGGCAGCGTGAGCAGCATGACAAACGTGTTCTACGACTGCGCGAATCTTCAGAGCGTTACGATTGACAACGGCGTCAGCGGCATCGGAGCCGGGGAGTTCAACGGCTTCGCCAGCCTGACCAACGTGACCATTCCCGACAGCGTGACAAGCATCGGACCGCAGGTGTTCATTAATTGCTACAACTTGCCAGCCATCACGGTGGCGGCCGGGAATCCGTCCTACACCAGCGTTGGCGGGGTGTTGTTCGACAAAAACGTGACGACGCTGCTGGACTATCCGGCGGGGTTGGACGGAAGCTACACGATTCCGGACGGCGTCACGACCATTGACACGAACGCCTTCATTTTATGCGACGGCCTGACTGGGGTGACGATGCCCGCCAGCCTCACGAGCCTCGAGGACAGTGCCTTCGGGGATTGCGCCGGGCTGACTAACGTGACGCTGGGCGCCGGCGTGAGCTACATCTCCACGTCGGCATTCGCGGGGTGCAGCCACTTAACGGCGATCAACGTGGATCCGAGCAATGCGAATTTTAGCTCCGTCAACGGCGTGGTGTTGAACAAGAATCAAACGATGCTGGTTCGATTCCCGCCCGGCTTTTCGGGCAGTTACACCACCCCCGGCAGCGTGACGAGCATCGCAGGCTACGCGTTCGAGGACTGTAACCTGACCGACGTCATTATCTCCAGCAATGTCGCCACCATTGGATTCCTTTCGTTCCAGGGCTGCGGCAGCCTGACTAATGTGACGATGTCCAACGGCGTCGGCAGCATCGGGGAGTTTGCGTTTGGCGACTGCCCCAAGCTGGCTACCGTGACAATCCCCGCCAGCGTCGGAGACCTCCCCTACGGGGCGTTTGCCTATTGCGGCCTGACCAGCGTGTATTTCCAGGGCAACGAGCCTATGTCGGATCCGTCGGCGTTCCTGGGCGACAGCGCGACGGTTTATTATTTGGCAGGGACCAGCGGGTGGGGCTCCATGTTTGATGATCTGACGACGGTCATTGAGGACGCCCCGAATCCAAACGGCTCGCTCCAAGTAACCCTTCTGCCGGCCGGAGCGGTGGCGTCCGGGGCGCAATGGCTGGTGGATGGCGGGCTTCTTCAACCGAGCGGGGCGACGGTTTTGGGCCTGTCGGTGGGGCCGCACACGGTCAGTTTCACAACGGTGACCGGATGGACGGCGCCGAGCAATCAAATGGTCTCCGTCAGCGCTAATGCCACGAACACGGAGTCCGGCGCCTACACAGAAGAACCTGCGCCGGCGTCGGATTTCACTTATGTGACTAATGCGGGGACCATCACGATCACGGGCTACACGGGGCCAGGGGGATCGGTGGCGATTCCCTCGACGATCAACGGCTTGCCGATGACGGGCATCGGAGCGCAAGCGTTTTCCAGTGTCAGCATCCTCACGAGCGTCACTATTCCGGACAGCGTGACGAACCTTGGAAATTTCGCATTCATTTCCTGCTCGGGCCTGGCCGAAGTGACGATTTCGGAAAGCGTCAGCAACATCGGACTTGGAACCTTCCAGGACTGCTTCAGCCTCAGCAACGTGACGTTTCGAGGCGCCGTGACGAGCATTGGCGACGATGCGTTCGCCTCGTGTTTTGATCTGAGCAGCCTGGCGATTCCCGACAGCATGACAAACCTGGGGCAATATGCGTTTTTCGGCAGCGGCTTGACGAACGTGATGATCCCCGCCGCTCTGACCAGCATCGGTGATGCGGCGTTTCTGGATTGCAACCAACTCCCGGCGATCATGGTGGATCCGGCCAATCCGGCCTACTCGAGCGTGGCGGGAGTGTTGTGCAACAAAAGCCAGACCAAGCTGGTGCAATATCCGGATGGCAACCCTGCGACATCGTACACGATTTCCAACAGCGTCACCAGCATCGGGGATGCAGCGTTTGAGGACTGCAATCTGACCAATATCACCATTCCGAACAGCGTAACGAACATCGGGAACTACTCCTTCGAGAGTTGCAGCTTCCTGACGGGGGTCACCATCCCGGACAGCGTCACGAGCATCGGAGATGAGGCTTTCGCTCTCTGCAACGCCCTGACCGGCATTGCCCTCCCTGCCAGCGTGACCAGCCTGGGTGCTGTTCCGTTCGCAAACTGTCTCAATCTGACGGCGTTCACGGTGGCGTCGGGAAATCCAGCGTACAGCGGCGTCAATGGCGTGTTGTACAACAAGGCGGGAACGCTGCTGGTTGAATATCCGGGCGGCCTCAAAGGCAGTTTCACGGTACCTGACGGCGTCGGGGACGTGGGTTCACAGGCGTTCGGGGGATGCCCGATCACCAGCGTCGCGATCCCGTCAAGCGTCACCAACATCGAGTCTCTCGCCTTCTTCGATTGCCTTGACTTGGGCAGCGTGACCATGACGGACGGGCTGGCGGCCATCGGGGTGGCGGCGTTTCAGGATTGTTCCGCCCTGACCAATTTCGTGCTGCCGGCGACCCTGACGAGCATCGGTTATGCGGCGTTCAGCGATTGCACCGGGCTGACGACCGTCATCATTCCAAGCGGGGCGAAAAGCGTGGGGGATTATTCCTTTGCCTACTGCAGCAGCCTGGCGGCGGCCTATTTCGAGGGAAATGCGCCGCCAGACGATTCGACGGTATTCGCCAGTGACAGCGACGCGACGGTTTACTATTTGCCAGGCGCGACCGGCTGGGGCTCGACCTATGGGACCGTGCCGACGAAGGCGTTGACGGGAATTGCCATCACGGCCCATCCGACCAGCGGCAACGTCCCGCTGGCAGTTACCTTCACTGCGGCCGCGATGGACAGCACGACCAATCCGGTGGTGAATTGGAATTGGGATTTTGGGGACGGTTCGACAAGCGCGGTGCGAAACCCATCACACACCTACACCGCCTTCGGCAAATTCACTGCGGCAGTGGTGGAAACCAACAGCCAGGGCCTCCCGGTCGCCGGAGGGGCGATCTCCATCACCGTATCGCCGGTGCCGGTGTATTCCGGGTTGGTCGAAAACGGCGGGTTCGAGACGGGGGATTTCACGGGATGGGACCTGTTCGGCGGAGATCCGGGAGATAATTTCGTGACCAACACCATTAACGGGACTTTTCCGCATTCGGGTGCTTATTTTGCGGTGTTGGGATCGGCCGGTTCCGCCCTCAGCTATCTTTCGCAAACGCTGGCGACGACGGCGGGCGAGCCGTATGTGCTTTCGTTGTGGCTGAACAGCCCGGACGGGTTGGGCCCTAACGAGTTTCTGGTTTCGTGGAATGGAACGACGCTGTTCAACCAAACCAATATTCCTGCAACCGGATGGACCAACCTCCAGTTTATGGTCTCGGCGACGGGAACAAACACCGTCGTGGAGCTTGGATTCCGGGACGACCCGAGTTTCCTCGGGCTGGACGACATCAGCGTTTATCCGGAGCAGCCGGGTATCACCGGCCTGACCGTGGCCGGGGAAAATCTTGTGCTTGACGGAACCAACGGGCAGTCCGGCAACACCTACATTGTGCTGGCGAGCACGAACCTGGCTCTGCCGTTGAGACAATGGACGCCGGCGGCGACCAATTCCTTGAGGGCGAGCGGGAGTTTCTCCGTCACTGTCACCAACACCGTGAGCGCGGGGCTGCCGCAACGGTTTTACATTCTCCAAACTCAATGACCGACCGGTGACATGCCCTCCGGTTTGCCTGTGAGGGTATCAAAAAGGGTTGGTTTGCCTCGGTGGACTCGGCGTGTTAAACCATCCCATGAGGTTTGTCGGCTGCTTGTGGTTCTTCGCTTTCGTTCTGGCGACGGCCCAGGAAAGCAACATTGCTCAGCCACCGGATCCTGTCCCGGAGGAGGGCGTGCCGGCGGTTGGAACTAACGTGGCCCCGTGGTTGAACCGCCAGCCACCCTTGCTTTGGCGCGCACGTCTCGGAGTGGGCTTTTCCGGAATGTTCGTCACGGAGGATCGGGTTTATACGCAAATGCAAACCCGGGCCGGGCAATACGTGGTGTGCCTGGACCTGGATTCGGGCCGCCTGCTCTGGCGGACACGCTCCAATTTGCCTTGGGAAATCGGTGGCGATTTTCCCGGTCCGTATGCCACACCCGTCTGCAAGTCGGGGAAAGTCTATTACGCCGATTGCTATGGGCAGGCGGGCTGCCTGGACGCCCGGAACGGAAAAACCCTGTGGGCGGTCAACTTGACCGAAAAACTCGGAGGTGAAGGACCCGGGTTTGGCTACGCCTGTTCACCGCTGGTTGACGATGAAAAGGTTATCCTGCCCGTCGGTGGCCGGGGAGCATCGGTGGTGGCCTGTTCCACTCGGGATGGTTCCGTCGTTTGGAAATCGGGCGATGACGCCGCAAGTTATTCCTCGCCACTTTCAATTCAAGTCCAGAGCCATCGCCAAGTGGTGTCGTTTCTCCAACATGCGCTGGTGGCCAAGGATCCCCTGACCGGCCACGAACTTTGGCGTGACCGCTGGAGCGCTTCTGGCTATGACCAGCACAACACCGCCCCTGTCTACCAGGAGCCGTATCTCTTTTGCTCGACCTGCTGCAAGCGCGGCGCGCGCGTGCTGAAACTCGGTTATGAAAAAGGAACGGCCAAAGCCGAATTGGCCTGGGCGAGCACGGCTTTATGCAATGACATTTATTCTTCGGTCATTGTCCGAGGTTACATCTACGGTTCTGGCTTGGAGCAGCCTGCCGCCAGTCCAACCGGCCGCACGCGCAGCCAATTCAAATGCGTGGAGCTGGCCACCGGCCGGGTGGCTTGGTCCTCGGAGGCCCCTGGCCATGCCAGTGTTCTTTCTTATGACAACAAATTGTTTTTGGTGAATGAGTCGGGGGTCTTAATCGTGATCGAACCCAGTCCCACCGGCTACATGGAGTTGGCCCGAAGCCAGGTCGTTGAAGGGGAAAAACCATGCTGGACCACGCCGACCATTTCTCAGGGACGCTTGCTCGTCCGAAATCAAGAGACGCTGGCCTGTTTCCAGATTGGAGTCATGCCGGCAGGCACGAACACTGGACCTCAAGCGAAGGGTCTTGATCCCACGACCCTCGCGGACCACGTTTTGGCAGCCGATTTCAACGCACAAATCCAGGATCGTTCGTTGCTGGACGAAGTATTTGACTGGCTGGACCAGCACCATTATTCCGCCTATTGGATTCCATTTCCCGCAATCATGGCGCGCTGGTTCGGTTGGTGCGTGGCCTTGCTTGGTCTCGCGGCGGGCCTGGCTTGGGTCATGCAAAGATTCATTGACCCGTGGCTGGCATTTTTGGTTCTGAGTATTGTAATCGGAATTCTAGGGCTTCCTATATCCTCGGTCTTGACGGGTCAATTGGTGTTCACCTGGCCAGTGGCGTGTCACTCTGGCTTTGTCCTCTTGCTCACCGTGCGCAACGGTCCGCTTCGCTCGGGAAAAATCATGTCGCGGGTCTGCCTGGCCCTGTTCGCCACTGCCTGTGTCGGTTATTATTTCGTGTGCCGGCAACTCTACCTGCTCTTCGGCACGGGCTTCTTGGCCGGATTCCTGCCGGCGTGGCCCGCAGCCTTGTGGTTTGCGCGCATGGAACAGGAAAGACCGTATCCTGCCAGGATGGTGCTGACCTTCATCCTTTCCTTCTCACTCTGCTTCTGGGGCGCTGCCCTGATCATCCTGTGGAGAATGGGTCGGTAAATGATGATTCTCCAAGTGAGTCATGAAGTGAAGGGGTCACCATTGGCATATTTTCATTTTCATCGTCATCGCTCGGACTATCGATCGAGGATTCGTCGCATCTGCCGGACCCGCTTGAGAGCGCGCGGGCTGAGTTTGCCTGCCCAGGGCTGACGTTCGTATAATGTCCCATCGCCAGCCGCTCCCTTGCCCACCGCAACAAGACGGTCGTCTGTTCCCGTAACCAACCCGCCAACGCCACGTTTTCCGCCGCCCCCATGCCCGTCGGCGCCAACTCCCCGCCTTGGAGCCAAAATGCCACCAGGCCCGCGGCCCGCAGCTTCTCGACCCTCGCTTCCCATTGGCTTCGTTTGGCCCCGCCGCTGTGCGATTCAGGCCGCCGACCGCACAAGGCCCCCAACTATGGGGCGATCCGACTCCCGGCGCGTCAGAAGGCGCTTCTTGTCGTTGCGCCTCCCTTCCGGCTTGGGCCTCGCAATTAGTGCGGCAGGGACTCTCCGGGCCTCCTCGGTTTCGTGCGACTCGTTCCGCGCGCGCCAATCGTCAATTCCCATTTTCCTGCCTCCATGTTTCTGCCATCAGATTCCCCTGCCAGCCATTCCGCTGACGTCCTTCAAACCACCTTCTGTCCGGCAAAACCCCGTTCATCCTGTTCATCCTCTCAATCCTGTCAAAACCTCCTCTCCCTCAACATCTTCCATTTCCGGCAACCGGTTCTTTCCGCCCCGGTCCGGCCCCTCCAAAAAAAACCTTCAAAAAGACCTTGCATGTCCCTTCATTATGTGGGACATTGAAAACCGGCGGGCTGCTTTGCCTGCCTCGCTGCGGCCTCAGCCAAGCCAAGCCAAAGCGGGCTCTTTGACATATCGGCAGGCGCCAGTCGCCCGCCAAACGCGCGAGCGACCCGAAACCATTCAACCTGATCCGCCTTAACGTAAAAATCGGTCAGGCGTGGTCAAGGCGAGTCGAGCCTGGTCAAGGCGAGTGAAGGCATCGCTGATTGAGCTGCATCTTCCTCGTAGTCATAGCCTTAGATGCTTCCGCGGTTGCAAGCCGTCAAGAAGAAGTCAAGGTTAGTCAAGGTAAGTCAAGGTGCCCAGTCAAGGCTTGCCCTTCTCGCGACTGCTGCACCTGCGCGAGGTCCGGGACAAGGGGGATGAGGCTGCTCCCAATCGCACCGTGACCCTCGCGCGCGTGCGTCACTTTGACCCACCCCAAGGACCAAAAATCCTCAAAAAACCCAGCAATTGCTGATATTTGCGATCCTTTGCCGCCACTTGCGCAGGGCGCATTCCGCTCGTTTGCTCTTTCATTCCCAACAGCCCGGGCGCAAGGCATTATTCTGAAGTCAGAGAATCCAATCTCTCAGGCTTCCCTTGGCGACAATTAAAGAAGGCTTTTCCAGCCTCTTGTGGAATTGCGGAGCTGCCTTCCACCTTTGGGCTTGACCGGAGCCCAACAAATGTCAGATTCTCCCGGCAAGATTCCGTGCCTTGGAATCGTAGCTGCAAATTGCTTGGAGAGGTGGCTGAGTGGCTGAAAGCACCGGTTTGCTAAACCGTTGTACGGGTTAAACCGTACCGGGGGTTCGAATCCCCCCCTCTCCGCCATTTTTCACGGAAAGTGGCACCACTGCCGACACCATTCCCAACTTGGCGCACAGCCAATAGACCACCGCCCCAACGATGAAGGCCAGCACAGGGGCAGCGGGGGCGTCCGGGAAAACCTCCGGATTCAAAGCGTGCAAATTCGGCAGGATGCCCACTATGAAACCCAAAGCCCACGCAATCCAACCAGCCGGATTGAAGCCGGCGCGCGGCCCTGCCCACTGCTTTCCACTCAGCAAATAGTCCACCAGCATGGCGCCGCAAACAGGGCCAAAAGAAGCGCCGATGATCACGAAAACGGGAATGACTTTTCCCGCCGTACCGGTGACGCCGAGAATAATGCTCACGGCCGCCCCAATGCCGACGGAAATGAACGGATTGACCTGAGGGAGGGTGGTTTTGAAGCTGTTGGCCGCTATGAAGGCCGAAAAGCAAGCTGGCGGAAATGCCGCCACCGCGAGGAGAAACATGACCCACTTGGCCGGGCCTGGCCCCAAAATCACAGGGATCAGGTTAAATGAGTTGAGAATGAAATTCTTTTTCTCCGCGCCGGCGGCCACCGCTCCAGCGCTCATATCGGGCGAACCATAGACGCCTGCCACAACCAGAACCGACAAGCCGGTCGTAACGAGGATGGCCAGGGCGATGCCCATCAAGCCACCCAGGCTCACGTCCCTCTTGTCGCGGCTGTTCATTCCGAAATCCGCTCCCGCGGCGCCCGCTGTGGCAAAGAAACCGACGACATAAGTCAGCATCGCGGCGATCACGCCGCACACCCCGAGAGCGTCGGGCGCCGACGGCGCAAACGCTTTGTGTTGCGCGATTAACTTGGCTGGATCGAAGCCTTCCAGACTTCCTGCCGTCTTGGCAAAGAGCCAAATCAGCGTCACCAGTGGAATTAAGGGAATGTAAGTGGCGACCTTGGCAACATACTGAATGCCTTTCAACCCGACGAACGCGGCCAAAACGCCATAAACCACCATGATGATTCTCGCGTCCACAGGAATGACAGCGCTCAATGCCAGCGAGGCGAAGAAAATATTGACGCCCAGCCAGCCGAATTGCAGGACCCCCATCAGAAACCCGGGCATGAGAAACCCGCCCTGGGCGCCAAAGGTCGAGGTGCCGACAATGTAAAGCGGCAACCCCGTCTTCATGCCCAGCAGGCCGGGCACCAGGTAAAACAGGTAATGGCAAACCAGCGCTGAGATCGCCAACGCCAGCAACGCCACACCCAGGCCGTGCGCCAATGTCCCGCCGAGGAAGCCCGCTTGCGTCGTGCTCGCGTCCTGCCAGAACACGAACCACAGGAAAATGCCGGCATAGGTGGGTGCGGTGTTTTTGTACCATGGCGCGCGTTTGCTTTGCGGATTCGGTATCGCGCCGGTAATGTAGGACGGAAGCTGGGACGACGGATTCTCTTGATGGTTCATAAACAAAGGTGGGAGGTTATTCTCATATTGTTTTCAGCCGTAGAGCACGATTCACCGATGATTTTTGGATGTTTTCCGGCTTTTGCAAGCCTTTTTATTGACGGTTTTTCCAGCGTCCCCGGGCCTGGCGCCCGCTGGCGGCGTCAACGGGGGATTGGATGGCCGCCGCCGCGGCTTACGCGCCCTGCTCCAGAGGGTGCAACCAAGAAAAGAGGCCCGGTATTTCCCGGGCCTTGTTCTTTTGCGGCCTCATTAAGACCGCAATGGACGATATCGTTTATGGCAGCACGTGGGTGGCGGGAACGATCTGGCAGACGGGAGGCGTCCCCACGTTATTCGCCGTATAGCTGGTGGTGAAGGAGTTTGCCGAATCGACCGGGCAGATGGGCAATTCGCCGGCGGAACCGCGGCCCAGGTAGGGCTGCAGGTCCGTGCCTTGCGGGGTGTCGGTGCCGACCTTGCGCTGCTCCAGCGCCCATTGCTGCTTGGAGGAATCAATCAACCGGAGGTTGTTGATGCAGGCGTTCATTTGAGAGGTGGTGCGGGCTTTGACGAAGTTGGGGATCGCGATGGCCGCCAGCAATCCAATAATCGCGACGACAATCATAATCTCCACCAGCGTGAATCCCAGGTTCTTAACAGATGGCTTCTTCATATATTGTGTTGAGACAGTGTCAATCAACCGACGGGCGGGTTAATACAAAAACTCGCGTTCACTAATTATTGCCCGTCGGAACCGACAGTGAGAAACCAGCATCCATCATGCCAAAAACCGAAATGCAAACGAACATTTGACACGACGGGCGATGCCGCCGAGGCGCCGCGGGCGGACAAAATAAAAAAGGCTTGGGATTTCTCCCAAGCCTTTTGAATTATCCGACCCGTGGGTCAGGCCAAACTGCACTTAGGGCAGAATGTGAGTGGTGGGAACAATCTGGCAAACGGGCTTGGTGCCGACGTTGTTCGCCGTATAGCTGGTGGCGAAGGAGTTTGCCGAATCGACCGGGCAGGAAGGCAATTCACCGGCGGAACCACGGCCCAGGTAGGGCTGCAGGTCTGTGCCTGCCGGGGTGTCGGTGTTTTGCTTGCGCTGCTCCAGCGCCCACTGCTGTTTGGACGAATCAATCAACCGGAGGTTGTTGATGCAGGCGTTCATCTGGGAGGTCGTGCGCGCTTTGACGAAGTTGGGAATGGCAATGGCCGCCAACAATCCGATAATCGCGACAACGATCATGATCTCTACCAATGTGAAACCTGCCTTTTTGCTGATTTTCTTCTGCATAGTTTACCTTTCTTTTTTTGCTACGGCGTGAACGAAGCAAAAGGCGGGTTAATACGAATACTCAATTGTTCACTGATTGCCTTTTGCTCGCCGCGATGCAAGAGTAGCACCGTCCATGCCAGTTTCAAGCATCATGTATGGGTTTATCCTCGCCCGCTCCGCCAGGGAAGGCACGCCCTTGCTTAAAGGGGATGCCTTGTTCGCGCCGTACCCCCTGTCGCAGAGGATCATCGGCAATACTTCACCGGTCGCATGACCCCCAGCCCAAGGCCGTTTCGACACCTTTCCCGGCAGTATTTTCGGGCTGGGGGAAGCAAATTCTGCCGCTTTGCCTGTCTTTGGTCCGTCCTTAATGTCCATCTGGCTGTCTGCGCTTTAGACAGCGCTGCCCCAAATATGGACACGTTCACTCTCAGTCTCAATCCGCCATGCGAAAAACCCAGCGAGTCCAGCCGCCCGGATTGGCTTTAAAACCCGGTTGTCGCAATCTCCTTTCCGTTTTCCTCTGAACCGTTACAGTGGCCGCTGACTATGGCGAACTTGGAGTTTATACGGGATAACCTGTTGAGACCGGGCACACTGATCGGCGCGGTGTTTTTGGGGATTGTTGCCATTCTGTTGGCGTGGCTGGCCGGGCGGGCGATCCATTTGGCGGTCAACGGTTCCCTGGATCGGGCCGCGCGTGCCGGCGCGGACCCAACGGCCATCCGGTTTTTAGGGCGACTGGCCAAGTTTATAGTCTATGTTCTTGCTTTCGTCTGCTATGCACACGTGGTGCCCGCGCTGCACAACCTGGGCACGGCCTCGCTGGCCGGCGTCGGGGTGGTTTCGGTGGTCGTGGGCCTGGCGGCGCAAAGCACGCTGGGCAACCTCATTGCCGGCGTTTCCCTCATCCTGTACCGGCCCTTCAAACTGGGCGACCGCGTGCAGGTCAGCGGCCCAACCGGGCTGGAGACGGGCGTGGTGGAGAGCATCGACCTGGGCTACACCGTCCTCTGCACGGCCGACAAGCGGCGTCTGGTCATTCCCAACAATGCGATGGCCAGCCAGGCCACGGTCAATCTCTCCCAGATCCCGCCTCGCGCCGATTGCGGAGTTTCCATCAGAGTCGCTTTGGCGCAAGACATCGACCGGGCACGCCAGATTCTGCTCGATCTGGCCAAGGCGGAGCCGAACGTCACGCAAATCGACGGCTGCTTCGTCATCCGCGTCACGCGCAAGGGAGCGACGCTGGCGCTCAACGCCGGGTGTAGCGATCCCGATGCCGCGCCGCGGATCAAATCCGATCTCCTCGCTGGGGCCAAAAAACAATTTGACGCCGCCGGCATCCAGATTGGATAATTCGTCCGACCGGGAAACCTAACTGTACTGCGCATCGGAGACTATCGCGTGAACGCACAACTATTGCTGCTGGTCGGAACGAAAAAGGGACTGTTCCTATTCACCAGCGCTAACAGGCGGCGCTGGAGTGTGAAAGGCCCGTTTCAGCCGGGACGGGAAATCAACCACGCTATTTATGACAAGCGATCGGGGCGCGTTTTTGCCGCCGCCAACGATTCCTGGTTCGGCTGCGAGGTCGCGTCCTCGCCGGATTTGGGGGAGCACTGGGAAACCGCGCTGCTGAATCCAAAATTCCCGGAAAACTCCGGTCTGAAGCTCGAACGCATCTGGCACATCGAACCGGGGCGCGCGAAGGAATCTGGCGTCTTGTTTGCGGGCGTCGCCCCGGCCGCGTTGTTCCGAAGCGAGGACAACGGACAGACTTGGGGGGAAGTGACGTCTTTGGCCTCCCATCCGACGCGCGCCAAATGGCATCCGGGGGCGGGCGGCCTTTGTTTGCATTCCATCGTTGTCGATCATGCACATCCGCGCCAGATGTTTGTTGGCATCTCCGCCGTCGGTGTTTTCCGCACCGAGGACGGCGGGGCGACGTGGGACACGGCCAATGACGGCACCCGCGCGGAATTTCTGCCGGAGAAACGGCCCCAGTACGGCCAATGCGTTCACAAATTGTTGATGACAGGCGGTGACAGCCCCGTGCTCTATCAGCAGAACCACTGCGGGGTTTATCGCAGCGACAGCGGCGGACGCTCCTGGCACGAGATTTCCGCCGGCTTGCCCTCGGATTTTGGATTCCCGCTCGCGCTGCACCCGCGCGATCCCGACACGCTTTACGTCATTCCCCTCCAAGGGGCCGAATTTCGGTGTCCGCCGGAGCGCAAGCTGCGCGTTTTCCGCAGCCGCGACGCCGGCAACCATTGGAGCGCATTGAGCGGCGGCTTGCCGGAGGGCGATTTTTTCGGCGGGGTTTACCGCGAGGGCATGGCGGCCGACTCGCTGGCCCCTGCTGGCCTCTACTTCGGCACCAACACGGGAAAAGTCTTTTCCTCCGACGATGAAGGCGAGACCTGGCGGCTGCTGGCCGACAATCTGCCGCCGGTGTATTCAGTGAGCGCGGCGGCGCTTGGCTGATTCCAATAAATCCTCCGCGTGACGCCGCGCCGCGTCGGTCTGCCCGCCCAGCATCCGGGTCAGTTCGCGGATGCGCTGGGGGTGGTCAAGCAATGTGATCTCCGAAATCGTGCGCCCGGCCTCAGTCCGCTTGGTGACGACAAAATGGGCGGAGGCCATTGCCGCGACGGCGGGCAGATGAGTGATGCAGATGACCTGGTGGCAGCGCGCGATTTGCGACATCTTCTCGCCCACCACAACGGCCGTTTCACCGCCGACGTTGGCATCAATTTCATCGAATACCAGCAGCGGGACCTCGTCCTGCGCCGCCAGGACCGTTTTGAGCGCGAGCATGACGCGCGACATTTCGCCGGAGGAGGCGATGGCGCGCAAGGGCCGGGCCGGTTCCCCGGGGTTAGGAGCGAATTGAAATTCGACCTCGTCCAGGCCCGAAGGAGTGAGCGTTTCGTTGGAGCGCAGGGCTATATCGAAGCGGCTTTGCTGAAAGCCAAGACCCTGCAATTCCTGCCCGACCGCTTTGGCCAGCCTCGGGATGGTCTTGCGCCGTTGGGTGGAGAGTTCCTGGCCGGCCCGCTTGATTTCACCGCGCAGTTTCTCCAATTCCGCATTGAGCCGCGCCAGTTCCGCATCGCGCCCCTCCAGGTGGCGGAGATTCTTCTGCGCCTCGTTGCCATAGGCGATCACCTCCGCGATGGTCGCGCCGTACTTGCGGCGGAGGGCTTGGAGGACATTCAGACGCTCCTCCAATTGCCGCAAGCGGCCGGGATCGACTTCCACAGTGTCGGCATAGCGGCGCAAGGCAGATTGCAATTCGGCCCAGGCGCCGGCCGCCTGTTGGTGCGCGGCCAGAAGGGCTGCGGCGGCGGGGTCCAGGCGTTGCAAGGCCTGCAGGGTGCGGCCCAATTCACCCGCCTGACGCAAGAGCGAATCCTCCTGGTCGGCCAACAGATTGAGGGCCGTCTGCGTGTGCTCCAGAAGACGGGCGGCGTTGCTCGCGCGCTGGAATTCCTGCTCGACGCGCTCCTCCTCGCCTGCCTCCAGCCTGGCGGCGGAAATCTCGTTGACTTGAAAACGCAGCAAATCCAATTGCCGGGCGTAAGTCTGTTCATCGACGATGAGGGCGGCCTTTTGATTCTTTAGCTCGCGCGCCTGGCCGGCGAGCGCCGCGAAGTTTTCCCGCGCCGGCTCCAGTCCGGCAAAGGCGTCCAGGATGTCCAACTGCCGGGCGGGATGGAGGAGGGATTGATGCTCGTGCGGCCCGTGCATATCGACCAGCTCGCGGCCGATGGCGGCGAGAATCTGCAGGGTGGCGGGGGAGCCGTTGACAAACTGCCGGTTGGCGCCGGCGGCGGCAAAGACGCGTTTCAGGATCAGTTGATCTTCGGCGCACGGCTCCAACCCGTTGTCTTCAAGGAGTCTTTTCACCGTGTCCGGCCCGTGTGCCATATCGAACACTGCTTCGACCGAGCAACTGTCGGAGCCTGCGCGGATGAGGGTGCGGTCGGCGCGCTCGCCCAGCAGAAGATCCAGCGCGCCGATAATGATCGATTTTCCGGCTCCCGTTTCGCCGGTGATGGCGTTATAACCGGCCTGCAATTGAAGCGTGAGGTCGGAAACCAAAGCCAGATTCTTAATGCGCAAAGTGCTCAACATGGCCGTGCGTCTGGATGGTTCAGCCCCCGCGACAATTTATCAATTCCAATTCTCTTCACATCCCGCGGTGCCAGGGCGAATTCACGGAGGCAAACAAAGAGCGAAAGGAGTTGAAGCGGGGGTCAGCATTGAGGATTGGCAATTGAGAATTTGTCACTTGTAATTGGGCCTTTGGGTCCCGTAAGCGGTTTGGAGCACGGAGGGGGGGGTAGGAAACGGGGTCTGTCGTTCATAAAATGAGGGAAAAGAAAAAAATAGTGTTAATAGTTTATCAGTTGTCCTAAAGCTGGCGCAGATGGATAAGAGTTTCTTATTTATGCGGGATGCGGGACCGGAGGTCTCCCGCGTCGGGTGCGATGGACGCAAGGCTTTGAAGGAGAGATGGATGGAACATATATAGCGCGGGGTACAGCGCCCAGTGATGAGCGCAAAGCGGGGAGTTGAGGAGAAGGAGGAGCCGTTGGGCGGCGGGTCGGCGGGTTGAATCTCTTCAACTCTATATGGGGAAATTGGCAAAAGCGGCGCGCCGGGAAGAAGGGGACGGAAAAGGGTGGCGCGGGCGTTTTGGGCGCCTGCTTGATCGACCCGCGATATTCCCAATAAGGGCATCATGCATGCCTTCACGCGCAGGAGTTGATCATATTTCCACGAGGGGGAAAAACCGACTGGGGGAAAAAGCGCGGAATTTTTGGAGATTTTTTGGGGGGGACCGGGGGACGACTCGCGCAGAGTCGTAGCGCGGCAAACCGCTACCAAAGATGAGTGGCCACGAAAGATCGCAAAGATCACAAAAATTGAAGAATATAAGCTCCTGTCCTTGTGCTCTTTGCGTTCCTTTGTGGCAAAACGTTTTTTAATTGCACGACTTTTCGGGATAGCACTGCGGAGCGCGGAGATGGCCTTAAACGGGGTGGGAGAGGATTAAGGCTGGTATTCGTTGCAAGAATGGCAGAGGAATGTTCGTCAGAGGAATGGCACGGACGGTCACGGGCCGATGACTTGGGCGGGGTTCCAGTTGAGGCGCCAGTAGAAGGTCCAGCGTTGGAGGAGTTTGAACCGTTGGGCGCGGCCATCGCCGAAACTCACGTTGATCGCGCCCTTTCGCTTGACTGATCTTCTTGGACTGGAGCAGGCAGCCTAATTTTACCACTATGCAGTATAAGGTATAAGAATGTCATATAACAGTGAGACATCTACTTGCATAAAGGGTGAGATAATAGCTTGCCTTCCGCGACACTTGGGCGTCAACTAATGCAAAGCATGAGAGATGGCCCCCCAAAAAATCCATACGCAGGTAAATTAGGGCCATACAATCGCACGCGCTGCCCCGTGAGGATCGAAGCAACATCCCCTTTGGGCTGGAGGGTTTGCTTTCTGGTCTTGGTCGCCGGTTGTTGCGGCATGTTTTCCTGCTTCGGTCAAGATTTCAGCATCAGCCCGCCAACTCTTAGCAATGGAGCGGTCGTGATTGATTTTCCAACACGGCTAGATTCGTATTATTTCCTGCAAAGCAGATCTTCTCTTTCCACGAACTCCTCCCCTGAGTCCGCATTGCTTGGATCAGGCGATTTCTCGCTATTCCAGCCCGCAGTCAATCCTTTTGGCGCCATGTTTTTCCAAGTTGAACAATTTCCGCTCACCAGCACCAATTCCTACGAGCAGGACGGCGTTGCCGATGGATGGAAGCTTCAGCACGGGCTGAATCCCTTGGTTTCGGGTGTGGCCAATGAGCTTGCCACCGGCTACGCCACTACATGGCTGCAGGTGTATAAAACGCAGACCAATTTGGCCGCGCTGCCCCTGGCCTATTTCCCGAATTCAAGCTCCACCGTCGTCGTGGGTTCCACCAACACTTCGATCCAGGTTGCGTTCAGCAAGCCCTACACCGGGTGGCTGACGTATCAACTCAGCGGCACGGCCGTACCCGCCTCGAGCGGCGTCACCGGGGATTATATTCAGCCGGCCGGCGAGGTGTATGTTGGCAACGCCACGACTGCAACCATTATAATCACTTTGGTTCCCGAGTCGGACATTGAGATTGACAGATCCATCGTGATCGCCCTTTCCGCTCCGCCCATCACGAATCAGACTTACACGATCATCACCAACAGTTGCGTTGCCACCGTCCAGATTGTCCAGAGCGTTTTGGGTGTGTTTGTTGGCAATCTGGCGATCACCAATGGATTGTTCGCAAGTTCTCAATCCGTCAAACTGGCGCTCCGACCGGGCGCCGGCACGAGTACGGTGGCCTTGCTGGATGTCACCGGCAACGCCCTGCTGGGCAATACCTTTTCAGTTCCCGTCAACGCCAGTGCCAGCGGCTTTCAACTCTCGGGCGACGTCTTTACCAACCTCGTGACCAGCACGCCGTGGGGCCGGAACCTCAACGTCAGTTTATCATTCGGCGCCACTCAGACCAATGGCACGACATTCACGACGCCCGTCACCCTGAGCCTTGCCGGGTTGACGGCTTCCGGGGCGTCCTACGCAGGCTCCGGCATTCTCAACCTGGTGCGCTCGCAATGAAACAAAAAGCTCCTGCTACTTTATCCAGCGTATGCCTTTGCGTGGCTTTTCTTGCTCTGTGCCTATTCGATGCCACATTGGCCCGCGGGCAGGACCTTTTCCTCAAATCTGACTGGTTGATCAATGTGGCATCGCCGGCCGGTGCGATCTTGTCTGGCGGCAACGAGAATTCCGGCATGGCCACCGATTCACCCAAGGCAAACGGCATGTGTTTGGCAGAATCGGCCATTGGGCAAATTACGGCGCAATCGGCCGGATATCCAAACGCGGCCAGCGATCTGGCCAATAGTGCAGACGCCAGTTTGATTAGCGGCCAATCCTATCGCTATACAAACTACGGATTCGGTCTTGAAACGGTACCGGCGGTCGCTTGGAACGTCGTATTTCCCGGTGGATTCGACCCGGCAAATGGCACCACTTACAGTGCGTCCGCCGGCAGCACCTATATCAGCGGCGATATCGCGCAGGCTGATTATGAATTTCAGGCGCTTCTGGAAGTGAACCCGGCTGACACGTTTGCCGCGACCAATTTAGTCCTGCAGGTGGAGGAGCAAATGCTCCCATTGGAATGGTCCGGGACTGAGGCGATGGCCTATTCGGCCTACGCGCGCCTGCTTGGCCTGACCCAAAACGGCACCAATGTCGAAACGTTGGACGTCGAACTAGCCAGGAATTATTTCCTGAGCGCCTGCAACATCCTGCCCAAATTCCTTGCCAACCAGTTCAACGCCGACTTGGTCGAGGGTCGGAATCTGTCCGTGTCGAGTGCCGTCACCAACCAGGTGGCGCAAATCACGGAGGATTACCTGCGCGTTCTTGGCGAGTACGCTTCGGCTAGTCTGGCTGATTTTCAACTTCGTTCGATGGCCAGTTTCTACGATCCAACCGTCCCAGGCAGCCAGCCATCGCAGCCGCTTTTGAACGATATTGACAGCACGGTCAGCCAGATTCAAATGATGCTGGTGGTGGCCGGTCCGTTCCAAACGTATCTACCGCTTTACACCACCAGTTCAGCCGGCCAGATCAAGAGCATCCTTCACGATATGCGCCGACTCCACCAATCCATTGTGATGGGCAGGATCACCTTCAGCGCGGGCGCCAGCGGAGACCCCACCGGCGACCCATCGCTCGATTACGGTGAGTTCACGACGGCTTTTGTTCCCTTCTTTAACGGGTTGGCCAATCCAGGAAATTCGACTTTTGACGTTGCTCTCAATTTGGCCGGGACTTTCACCGCTTACGCGGCAACCCGGGAAGCCGGCGCCAGCAACGAGGTTGTGGCGGTATTGCAACGGCAATATGATTGGGCTTCGGACCAGCAGAATTTGCAGAATCAATACCTATCCCAGTTGCAAAACCTTTGCGGCACCATAACCGGCACCAACGGGATAGCCTTCCCCGACATTTACACCGCCGTACTGCCACCCGACAGCCGAGATGCGCTGGTGGCCCAGCTTTCGGCCAATGGCTTGCAATTCAATGAAACAGGGACTCTTTACCAGCAATGGCAGGCTGTGGAAAGCGCTGAAACCAACCTCCTACTTGCATCGCTTCAACTCACCAACACCTTGGCAGCGATGGTGGAGAAAGCCCAAATTGCCGATGCCATTTACAGCAACCAGATAAACCTCGCCGCATTAATGCTCACCAATGGCCAGCAGATTTCGGCGCTGGACGTTCAAAAAGGGCAAGTCCAGGCAACAGCGGACCTAGCCATAGCCAAACTCAAAGCCACATCTGCAAAGATTGACGGGGGGATTAACGCGTATGGACAACTGGGTGGTGTCGTTTCGGTGTCGTCGGATGGACCCAGTCTCAATCCGGGCGCGATCACGAGTGCTATCGCCGCAATAGCCAGCGGTTTTGAGGAAGCTTCGACTGACCTCGATATAGCAGATGCTCAGACAAACGAGGACATACAATTGGCTGCTCTAGACGCCCAGATCGAGCAGATTAACGCGGCCGAGCAAGCTCAATCCGAATACGTGCAAGCCGATACGACCATGCTGAATCTGTCGGCCGATATTTTTTCACTTCAGCAGCAAGCGCAAACGCAGGGAGTTCAGATTCAACTGGCGGCCCAACAACTAGACCAGCAGAAAAGCAAGCTGGCAAATATGATGTCGCAGGCCAGTTCCCTTATCAACCAATGGATGCGCTCGGCCTCGTTGATTGCGCAGAATCCAGAGTTTTCGAGTGATCTTCTGATCCTTCGAGACGACACGATTCAACAGGCTGATGACGCGTTCACGCTGGCCCAGGAGTGGTGTTTTTTGACGGCCTTGGCATTCAATTACAAAGACAATTGCCCGACGGCCAGTTCTTACAACTTCGTGCAGCGTGTCCTTGCGGCACGGAACTCGACCACACTCCAGCCCATTTTAAACGAGATGGAGAGCGCGGATACATTGATTGCATCGGGCTGCCAAAGCTCCCCATATTACACGACAGTGCAATTCTCCGTTCGCAACAATTTCTTCCAGGCCAATCAAACTCAAGTGTCCGGCACGAACACGGTTGTCACCAGTTACGAGCCAAGTTTGCAGGGGGGGACCATAGTGACCAATGCCGCCGGGAGCCTTGCTGCATGGACCAATTACCTTGCCGCCAACGTCATCACCAATGAGTTTGGTGAGCGGGTTCTGCTGCTCAGTTTCAGCACCTCTCTGGAAGCCCAGACCACGGGCGGGTTGCAACGCAATCCCCTGTTCAATTGTTATACTTTTGGAACCACGCTTTATTCGGGCTTGGATGGGAACGCC
>Ga0187860_1001660_pt1 | contig 19390 bp, 18 predicted proteins | sample June2016WEW_10_4_FD_132981 | JGI IMG/M metagenome (GOLD analysis project Ga0187860, IMG submission 132981) | Peatland microbial communities from SPRUCE experiment site at the Marcell Experimental Forest, Minnesota, USA - June2016WEW_10_40 | ecosystem: Environmental > Terrestrial > Soil >...
AGCCGAGCGCTGCGGCCGTTGCACCAGACTGCACAGGCTGCGCTGTCCATCGCCAAAGGGCGGCTCGACACCCGGCTGGAGAGTGACGCCTACGCGGATCTCGCGGTGTTGACGTCTGCCTTCAACGAGATGGCGGACGGGCTGCAAGAGCGCATCGCGCGGGAGATCCGGTTCACATCGGATGTCAATCACGAGTTGCGGTCGCCCCTGACGACCGTCGCTACTGCGCTCTCAGTGCTGGAATCTCGCCGAGACGAACTACCCGAACGTGCCCGCCAAGCCCTCGACCTCCTCGGGGCCGAGGTTCGCCGCTTCCGTCGCCTCGTCGACGACCTGCTCGAGATCTCCCGCCTCGACGCCGGCCTGGGAGACATGAACGCTCAGGAGGTCTCACTCGGGCCCCTCGTCCGGCATTCCGTGGCGGCCACACGGAGACCGGTCCTGCTCGACATCCCCGGGACCGTCGGTGACCGGCGGGTGTTGGTCGACAAGGTTCGCTTCGAACGGGTCATGGCGAACCTGATCGAGAACGCCGACCGCTACGCCGGCGGCGCCACGCGAGTGGTGGTCGTGGCCGACGCGAAGTGGGGCCGCATCGCCGTGGAGGACCGCGGACCTGGCATCCCGGCCGAGGAACGGGAACGCATCTTCGATCGTTTCTCGCGCGGCTCGAGCGGTCGCCGCCGTGGCATGGGCGACGGCACGGGGCTCGGCCTGGCCATCGCCGCCGAGCACGCCCGGGTGCTGGGGGGCCGCGTCTGGGTGGAGCCGAACGGATCGAGGGGTTCCCGCTTCGTCGTCGAGATGCCGGTACTGCCGCCGTCGGAGGAGCACTGATGCGACGACGACTGCTCCAAGGAGCGGCCACGTTCAGCTTCGTGTGTGTCATCGGCGTCGTGACAAGCGCCTGCGGCGTACCAATCGGATCGAGCCCGCAGGCCTTGCCCCAATCCGAGCTTCCCCAAGCATTGATGCAGCACGCTCCGAAACCGGTGCCGCCAGCCACGAACGGCGTCCAGGTCCCGATCTACTTCCTCTTCGACTCCCATCTGCTGCAGCAGGAGGCGTTCGTACACGGGCCGCCGACGCTGCAGGAGTTGCTGGACACGCTGGAAGTTGGCCCCTCCATCGGCCAGTACGGCAAGGGGATCAGCACGGCGCTGCAAGGGACGTCGAACCTCATAGCCATCGGAGTGGTGCGCGGCGTCGCCGAGGTCGGCCTCGACCAGGCGTACTACCAGCTGAGCGAGCCGCAGGCGGTCCTCGAACTGGGCCAGATCGTGTACACCGTGAGCGACCTGGCAAGCGTCAAGTCCGTGCTGTTCTATTTCGACGGCGAGCCGACAGATGTCGAGACCGAAAGTGGCAACACCGTGTCGGGTGCGGTGACGTCGGCAGACTACTGCCACGAGTCCTCCGCAGGCTGCCCGCACTCAGGGCACTAGCGCTCCGCAGTCAGGCTTCCGCCCGGTCCAGCCCCAGGCTCCAGTTGAGTCGTGGCGCGTCCGACCACAGCCGTTCGAGGTTGTAGAACGACCGGGCCTCGTCACTGAAGACGTGGACGACGAAGTCTCCGAAATCCATGAGCACCCAGCGGGCGTCGTCGAGCCCTTCGACCGCCCGGGGCGACACCCCTCGGCCTTTCACCTGGCGCTCCACTTCCTCAGCGATCGCCCGCACCTGGCGGTCGTTGTTGCCGCTCGAGATCACGAAGTAGTCAGTGATGGCGATCAGATCACCTACCTCGATGACCACTGTCGGCTCCGCTGTCTTGGCAGAAGCAGCACCGGCGGCAACGGTGACAAGATCGGTGGTCAAGTGGGCCACTCACCTCCCCGACATGGGCGTGCGCCCGAGCTACCCGAGATCGTCATCTCTCGACAACATACAGGGAGCGTTCGCGGATCACGCGGATGGCCTCCGACGGGACGAGAAAGTCGAGCGGGCGGCCGGTGGCGGCCCGGTCCCTCAAGTCGGAGCTGGAGATCTCGAGCGCGGGGATCTCGACGATGCTGACGTCCCAGCCGGCCAGTAGACCGGCGTCGACGCTCGCTGTGCCGGGCCGGTTGACGACGACTAGGCGCACCCGCGCCCGCACCTCGTCGATCCGCTCCCAGGTGCCGAGCATACCGGCCACGTCAGCCCCGATGACGAGGTACAGCTCGGCCCCGGGGTTGGCGGCCTCGAGCTCGTCGAGGGTGTCGGCCGTGTACGACACACCGCCACGATCGATCTCCATCGACGACGCCTCGAGCCCATCGCAGCCGCTCACAGCCGCTTCCACCAGGGCGAGGCGATGCCGGGCAGGAGTTACTGGGCGAGCGCCCACCTTCTGCCAGGGCTCGTTCGCGACGACGAGCAGCAGGCGGTCGAGCGACAGCTCGTAGTGGACGTTCACGGCTGCCACGAGGTGTCCGACATGCACTGGGTCGAACGTGCCGCCCAGGATCCCGATCCGGGTGGGGCCGCGCCCCGGGTCAGGGACGGGCAAAGGGGGCGCGGGAACGGTTAGATGCACGCAGGACGGCCGGCCGGGGCAGGTGACCGCCGGCCGCGCCATCACGGTCGCGAGCGCATGGATACGGCCTCCGCACTCCGAATCGGAACGGGCGCATCGGATGAGGTTAGACGGTGCTTTGGCTCAGCACGGCGCCCTCTAACCTTGTGAGATGGCAAGCAGTACCGGCTCCACCGAAAGCACGACGCAGGACGCGCCTGGGACGTGGTACCCGGGTTCCTGGCGGGACCACGAGGCGACGCAGCTCCCCGTGTGGCCGGACCCGGCGGTAGCCGACGAGGTCCGTGCTCAACTGCGCAGGCTGCCGCCGCTCGTGTTCGCTGGCGAGGCGAGACGCTTGACCCGAGCGCTCGCCCAAGTCGGCGCCGGCAAGGCGTTCGTCCTGCAGGCGGGCGACTGCGCCGAGTCGTTCGACGACTTCTCAGCCGATGCCATCCGGGACAAACTGAAGGTCATCTTGCAGATGGCGGTCGTGCTGACCTACGGCTCGGGTGTCCCCGTCGTCAAGATCGGCCGGATCGCCGGCCAATTCGCCAAGCCTCGATCCTCCCCCACCGAGCGCATCGGCGACATCGAGCTGCCGGCGTTCCGGGGGCACATCGTCAACGACGACATCCCCATCCCTTCTGCTCGGATCCCTGATCCCCGGCGGATGCTCACGGCGTACCACCAGTCGGCTTCGACGCTGAACCTGCTGCGCGCCTTCACCAAGGGCGGCTTCGCTGATCTGTCCCAGGTTCACTCGTGGAACCAGGACTTCGTCGCCTCGAGCGCCGAGGGTCGTCGGTTCGATGCGATCGCGGAGGAGATCGACCGGGCGATGCAGTTCATGAGGGCGTGCGGCGTCGACCTCTCGACAGACTCACCTATCCACCAGGTGGACTTGTTCACGAGTCACGAGGCGCTCCTGCTCGACTACGAGGAATGCCTCACGCGCCAGGACTCCCTCACCGGGGACTGGTACGACTGCTCCGCTCACCTGCTGTGGGTCGGCGAGCGCACGCACCAGATCGACGGCGCCCACGTCGAATTCGCCTCCGGGATCGGCAACCCCGTCGCCGTCAAGCTCGGACCGAGCACCGATGCCGGCGACGTGTTGCGGCTCTGTGACCGCCTCAACCCGTCTCGCGTGCCCGGCCGTCTGACACTCGTCAGCCGCATGGGTGTCGACCGTGTGCGTGCCGGGCTCCGGCCCCTGATCGAGGCCGTCACGTCGTCGGGCCATCCGGTGACGTGGGTGTGCGACCCGATGCACGGCAACACCTTCGCCAGCGAATCGGGGCGCAAGACGAGGCATTTCGACGACGTGTTGGGGGAGATTCAGGGTTTCTTCGAGGTACACCGATCGTTCGGCACCTGGCCAGGTGGGGTGCACGTGGAGCTCACCGGCGACGACGTGACCGAATGCCTCGGCGGGATCGGCGACATCCTGGAGGAGCAGCTCCCCTTGCGGTACACGACCGCCTGCGACCCACGCCTCAACGCACGGCAGTCGATCGACCTGTCCTTCAGGGTGGCGGAGCTCCTCCGAGAGCGCTGACCGCCGGCCGGTGCCGTGCGGTTGAAAATGGCCCGAGCAGCGTGAAAGAACCTGCTCAGCGGTGCCTTTTCAGCCTGTGACTGTTGTGAGCGCTGTGGCGGGTGTGGCAACAGTCACCCGTTGTGCCCTACAATGCCGCTCGAACCCGGGAGAGTGGCTGAGGTCCAGTCACGCCACTCCCCCGGTGGCACCGAGCAGCACGACACCGCCGGGGGGGCCTCCGTCCCATGCTCATCGATTCTCGAGAACACGGTGGGAGGGGCCGGGAGCGGCGTCGGGGTGTGTGGTCGCCCTACCGGCGACCGACGCACGCGCGGGGCCGCGCGAGGCCGAGGCGCCCTGCGGCAGTCGGCTGCTCCCTCGCACTGGCAGTCGTCTCCTCGCTCACCGTCTCCTGGACAGGCTCGGCCGGAGCGGCGCCGTCCAGCGCGCAAGCACCGACGGCGTTCACCGGGCGCGTCGTCAGCCCAACGTTCAGCTACGACTTCGCCACAGCGCTCGGCGGCGTCTACAGCTTCGGTGGCGCCGGCTGGTACGGCAACGAGCGCTGGCGACACCTGGCGGCGCCGATCGTCGGCATGGCCGTGACTCCCGATGGTCGGGGTTACTGGCTGGTTGGTGCGAACGGATCGGTGTTCAGCCTCGGCGACGCCATCTGGTATGGGTCGCTCAGCCGCGACGTGCTCGGCCCCGGGCAGCAGATCGTCGCCATGTCAGCCACCCCCGATGGCAGGGGTTACTGGCTCATCAACCAGTCAGGCGCCGTGATCCCATTCGGTGACGCACCATCCATCGCCGGAGGTCAGCCCCTTCCCGAGACCGACCTCGCGACGCCAATCGTCGCCGCAGCGATCACGCCGGACGAGCACGGTGCCTGGCTGACCGACACAGCCGGGCACGTCTACACCGTGGGGACCGCCGTCTGGTTCGGCTCGCTGGCCGGGCACCATCTCTGGCACCCGATCACCGCGATCGCGGCGATCCCGTCCGGCCGCGGCTACTGGTTGACCGACTCCGCCGGGGACGTCTGGGACTTCGGCGGTGCACTGGGCGGTTCCCCCGGGCCAAAGGGGTTGACGGCACCGGTCGTCGGGATGATCCCCGCGCAGAACCGCTACGGGTACTGGTCGGCGACGGCCACTGGATCGGTCATCGACGGTGGAGACGCCGAGTCTCGCGGCAGCACCGCCACGTCGGGTGTGGTAGCCATCGCGGCGGCTCCTCAAGTCGACCCGCCGCCGCTGCCGTCGGGGTCGATCGGCTACGACATCAACTGGCCGCAGTGCGCCTCGAACGGGTCGGCGAAAGCGGGAACGCTGCCCGGTCCCCCCGGCGATGCTGCTGGTACGACCGCTTACTCGGTCGCCGTCGTCGGCGTCGACGGATGGGCGGTCGGCGACGTCAACACCTGCCTGGCTGCCGAGGTGGCATGGGCCAAGCACGCGACGTACCCGTCGGGCTCGCACGAGTCCGGCACACCCCCCTACGACTTGTACATGTTCCTCAACTCGCCGTCCTCCGACTCGACCATCGATCAGAAAGGTCCCGCGGGCACCTGCGCCGACTACTCCGGCTTCACCTGGCAGAAGTGCCTGACCTACAACTATGGCTACAACGCGGCCATCGCGGCGGTGCAGTACGCGGACTCCGAAGGGGCCCACTCGAACCTCTGGTGGCTCGACATCGAGAACGATATCTGCGCACCGGGCATGTGGAACGACGCTTCCAACGGTGAATGGTGGTCGTGCGACCTGTCGCTGAACGCCGTGACTATCCAGGGTGCCCTCGATGCGCTGCGGTCGCTCGACATCACGGCCGGCGTCTACTGCACGGCGGTGCAGTGGCAAGGCATCACGAACCGCTACATGCCGACGGGTGGCGCACCGCTGCTGTGGATCGCCGGGGCGATCTGGACCTCACCGCCGTTCCCGTCGAGCTACGGCTATGTCGGCCCTGGTGCGGACTCGAAATACTGCACCGATTCCGCCTACCGGTTTGCTGGAGGTACGCCGCTGCTCCTCCAAGAGACCCCGGGTGGCGGCAACAACTACCCGTACGACCCCGATCTCGCCTGCTGACCTAGCGGTCCGAAGCGCAGCCGCCGCACCTACGGGCCGTCGGTAGCCTCCAACCATGGCCGAAGTGATCCGACCTGATCTCGCGCCCGGCTCGAGGATCGTCATCATCCGTCACGGCGAGGCCGTGAGCAACGCCGACGACATCGTCGCCGGTCACCTCAGCTGCAAGGGCCTCACCGATCACGGCCGCAACCAGGTCGAGGCACTCGCGAACCGCCTCCGGAGAACGGGGGAGCTCGCTGGAGCTGCCGCGCTCTACTCCAGCGTGCTGCGCCGGGCCGTGGAGACGGCGGAGATCCTGGCGCCCGCCCTCGACGGCCTCGAGATCCGACAGACCTGCAACCTGTGCGAGCGCCACGTAGGCGAGGCCGACGGGATGTCGTGGGCCGAGTACGAGGCACGCTACGGCGAGATGAAGCCCCCGTACGACCCGGTGCGCCCGATGGCGCCAGGCGGCGAATCTTGGATCGAGTTCCTCGACCGGGCGGAAGAGGCGATGTACGAGGTCCTGGCGAGCCACCCTGGGGAGCTCGTCGTCATCGCCGGGCACGGCGGGATCGTGGGTGCGTCACTCGTGCGCTTCCTCGGGCTGGCCGAGCACGGTGCCTCCGTGCGCGGTCACGCCGACAACTCCTCGATGACAGAGTGGTCGTGGACGGGCAGCCGGTGGTGGTTCGTCCGGTACAACGACGCCGCCCACCTCGACAAGGAGGCGTGGGGCGCTTCGCAAGGCCTTCGTATCCCGGCGCCGGACTGGGTGACGCTCGAACCCAAGTGAGGCGCGCGGCGGGCCGGTCGTGGGACGATCCCTCTGTGGATCTCGAAGCGCTCCGCTCCAACGGGTTGTACGACCCCGAGGCTGCGAACGCGGGCGAGCGCCTCGCCTTGATCGAGCACCTCGTCGCCCTCGGCGCCACGATCCCGCAGATGGTCGCGGCGCAACGAGCCGGACTGCTCGAGTCGCTCGGTGGCGACCTCATGTTCTTCGATCTCGGAACGCCACTCACGGTGCAACAGGTGGCCGAGCAGTGCCAGGTCACCGCCGATCGGGTACTGCGCGTCAGGATCGCAAGCGGCATCCCGGCTGACGAGAACAGCCTGCTGCCGGACTGGATGCCCGAAGTCGTCGTGGCGTTCGAACTGGCCGCCGCCATGTTCGGCGAGCCTGCTCTGCTTGCTTTCACCCGGGTGATGGGGGCGTCGTCGGCTCGTATCGGCGAGGCGGCCGTCGGGCTCTTCCTGAGCGAGATCGAGTCGCAGTTCGCCCAGCCGGGAGTGACCGAGCTCGATCGCGCACGGGCGATCGAAGAGGCGAACGGGTTGTTCGACGTGATCGCCCAGACCATGACGAGGCTCATGCGTGAGCACCTGATCCTGGCGGTCCGGCGCCAGCGCACGATGGAGAACGCCGGCATCGGCCCGGTGGCGGTCGGGATCTGCGTGGGTTTCGTGGATCTCGTCGGTTCGACCGAGTGGGCCGCCTCGATCTCGCTGCGCGAGCAGGCCGCCGCCATTGCAAGGTTCGAGTCGGCTGCCTGGGACATCGCCACCAGCCGGCGAGGCCGGATCGTCAAGCTCATCGGAGACGAGGCGATGTTCGTCGCCCTCGACCCCGTCGATGCCTGCCGGATCGCCTCCGACCTCTGCGCCGCCGCCGGAGCCGAGCCGTCACTGCCGTCGGCGCGCGGTGCCGTGGGTGTCGGGGACGTCGTCTTGCGCGACGGGGACTACTACGGCCCGCTCGTGCACCTGGTGGCCCGATTGGTCAAGGCAGCGGACACCGGTGAGGTCGTCGTGACTGCCGAGCTGCGCGAGCGGTGCGAGCGCGTGGATGCGGGGGCCTTCGGCTTCGAGTCACTCGGGGTCCAGGCACTGAGAGGTATCGAGGAACCGGTGGAGCTGTCCAAGCTGCGCACCCCCCGTTGAGGTCGGGCGCGGCGGCACCTTACACGAGGTGCTCGACGAAACCCTCCAGCTGCCTCAGGTTCCGGCACTCGTAGACGCCATCGCAGAACTGGGCGTACTGCTCTACGATCGAGTCGCCACTCCCCCAGTACGACCGGGGCTCGGGGTTGAGCCAGTAGACGTGGCGGGCACGGTGACGCAACTCTTTCACCACCCAGGCCTCGGGCGAGTGGTAGTTGGACCGGGCGTCGCCGAGCAGGATGATGCTGGTCTTCGGCCCGACGTCGCGGCCCCATCGCTGCCAGAACACGTTGAGGGCATGCCCGTAGTCGGAGTGCCCGTCCACCCAGACCACGTCTGCTTCCTGGTTCACACGGTGGATGGCCTCACCGACGGTCTCGGAGCGCTCGAAGATCCCGGTGACCTCATCGATGCCGTCGATGAACACGAAACTCCGCACCTGAGAGAACTGGGCCGCGATGGCGTGCACGAGGTGCAGCGTGAAGCGAGCGAACGCCGCCACCGAGCCGGAGATGTCGGCGATGACGAATATCTCCGGCTTGGTTGGCTTGGGGTGGCGGAACCTCGGCTCGGCCGGCACCCCGCCATAGGACAACGAGTGGCGCATCGTCGAGCGGAAGTCGAGGGCGCCGCGGCGGAGGTGCCGCCGCTTGCGAGCGAGGCGAGCCTGCAGCTTGCGGGCCAGGGGCTGGATGGCTTTGCGGATCTGGACGAGCTCTTCGCGGGTGGCGTGCATGAAGTCCACGTCCTCCGGCAGGGGCTTGCGCAACGAGCGGGCGAGCGCCTCGACACCGCGGTCGGCGACGAGCCGACGCCGGATCTCCGCCTCGATCTCGCGGCGGAGCTCGTCGATCCTCGCCTTGTACTCGTCCTCCAGCAGCCGCTGCTCGAGCGCGGTCAGCTTGCCCTGGCTGAGCCCGCGCAGCACCGGCCCGGGCAGTGCGCCGGCGTCGCCGTCGGCGCCCGATCTCTCACCCGGTGGCCCCTCGTCGGAGTGCGCCTCGGCCACGAGGCGCGCCAGCACCCCGTCGAGATCGAGGTTCCGCAGGGTCCGGTACAAGTAGTAGGTACCACCGACCGGGCGGCCAGGTTCCATGCCGGCGTACCGGCCGACAGCGAGCCGGGCGACCGCCGCCAGCACCGCTTGGTCACCGTCTCGGAGCGCCTTGTACAACATGGCGGCGATCTCCTCCGGCGTCACCGCCTCGCCGCCGCCGCCGCCCTCGCCTTTGCCACGACCCTCTCCCCTACCCTGTCCAGCCGCGTTGTCGTCATTGGGACGCCGGTTCGACGCATCGTCCTCGGCGATGTCGTACTGCGGGCCCCGCATCGAGAAGTAGACCTCGAAGGCGGTGTCGAACGCCCGCCAGTGCGACGACGACTTCACGAGCGTCGCCCCGAGGGCGTACTTGATCGCTTGGCGGTCCTCCAGCGGGAGGTGTCGGATCGCCTCGGCTGCGTCCGCGGCCTCCGTCACCGAGACCGGCAGGCCTGCCCGCCGCAGCTCGGAGACGAAACCCGTCAGGACGTCAAGCACTAGCCCCCCGAACCGACAAGTCCGGCGCCCGACTTCGTCGAGGCCAGCTCCTTCGCCGCCACCTCGATGTCCGAGCGGTACTTGAGCAACAGGTGGAGCGTCTCGGTCGCCGTGCGCTCATCGACGCTCTCGATGCCCAACAGGACGAGGGTCCGTGCCCAGTCGAGGGTCTCGGAGATGGAGGGGTGCTTCTTCAGATCGAGTGAGCGCAGCGACCGGACGATGCGGGCGACCTGGTCCGCCAACTCGTGGGTGATGTCCGGGACCTTCTTCAGCACGATCTCGCGCTCTCGCTCGACCGACGGGTAGTCGAGGTGCAAGAAGAGGCAACGGCGCTTCAACGCCTCGGAAAGCTCACGAGTGTTGTTCGAGGTGAGGAACACGAGCGGGATCTGCGTCGCCTTCACGGTTCCGAGCTCCGGAATGGAGACCTGGTAGTCGGACAGGATCTCCAGCAGCAGCGCCTCGGTCTCGATCTCCAGGCGGTCGACCTCGTCGACGAGCAGGACGACCGGATCGGTGGCGCGGATCGCCTCGAGCAGCGGCCTCGTCAGGAGGAACTCCTCTGAGAAGATGTCCTCCTCCAGCTCATTCCAACCGGCGCGGCGCTCGCCCGCGTCCGCCGTTCCTTCGACCTGGATACGGAGGAGCTGTTTCTTGTAGTTCCATTCGTACAGCGCCTTCGACTCGTCGAGGCCCTCGTAGCACTGGAGCCGGATGAGTCGTGCCCCGGTCAAGCGGGCGATGGACTTGGCCAGCTCGGTCTTGCCGGTTCCCGCAGGCCCTTCGACGAGCACCGGCTTGGCGAGACGGTCGGCGAGGTAGACGACGCCGGCCAGCCCGTCGTCGGCCAGGTACCCGACCGTCGCCAACGCGTCACGGAGCGCCGGCACCGACTCGAAGCGCGGCGCCGACAGCGGCAGGTCCGCACCCCACATGCCGTTGCCAGATGCTGGCGTATCGATCACGTCCGGACCTGCCCTTCCCCATAGATTGCGTACTTCACGGTCGTCAGCTCACGGAGGCCCATCGGGCCGCGAGCGTGCAGCTTCTGCGTGGAGATGCCGACCTCCGCGCCGAGACCGAGCTCTCCGCCGTCGACGAAACGTGTCGACGCGTTCACGAGCACCGCCGCCGCGTCGACCTCCCGGACGAACCGGCGAGCCGCTGCGATATCCCGCGTGACGATCGCCTCGGAGTGCCCTGAACCGTAGCGGGCGATGTGGGCGATGGCCGCATCCAGGCCGCCGACGACCGCCACGGACATCTTGAGGTCCAGGTACTCCCGCCCGTAGTCGTCGGCAGCGGCAGGACCGATGCCCGGCACGAGAGCCCGGGCGCGCTCGTCGCCGACGAGCTCGACGCCCTCGGCGGTGAGCCGCCGGGCGATCCTCGGCAGGAACTCTCCGGCAACGGCGGCATGGACGACGAGCGACTCCGCCGCATTGCAGACGCTCGGTCGCTGCGTCTTGGCGTTGACGACGATCCGCTCGGCCATGTCGAGATCCGCCGCCGCGTCGACGTACACGTGGCAGTTGCCGTCGCCGTCGAGCACGTAGGGGACCGTTGCCTTGTCGAGGATCATCGCGATGAGGCCGGCGCCGCCGCGGGGGATCAGGCAGTCGATCACGCCGCGGAGCTGCACGAATTCCTCAGCGGTCTCGTGCCTCGTGTCCTCCACGAGGACCACGGCATCTGCGGGCAGTCCGGCCTTGACGGCGCCGTCCCTGATGGCCGTGGCGATCAGCCGGTTCGATCTGAGCGCCGATCCCGACCCCCGGAGCAAGGCTGCGTTGCCCGACTTGAGGCACAGCGACGCCGCCTCGGAGGTGACGCTCGGCCGGTTCTCGTAGATGATTCCGACGACTCCGAGCGGCACCCGCACCCGCTCGACGACGAGGCCGTTCGGGCGCACGTGGCCCTCGAGGATCTCGCCGATCGGATCGGCGAGCGCCGCCACGGTGCGCAGCCCCTGGGCCATCGCTGCGACCCTGGCCTCGGTCAGCCGCAGTCGATCGACCGTGGTCGCCGTCGCATGGAATGTCTCGGCTCGGGCGACATCGGCAGCGTTCGCCTCCAGGATCTCGCCCGCACGAGCGCCGAGTAGGTCAGCAGCGTGACTCAGTGCCTCGTCCTTCTGCGCGGTACCGGCAATGGCGAGGACGTGGGAGGCCTCTACAGCCCTCCTACCCAGCTCGCTCAACTCAGTTCTGACAGCCACGACGTCATCAGATCCCGGGGCGTCGTGGCCGGCCTGGTGCGAATCGGCCATGGCACAGGCTATCGGTCGGCGCTACGGCTCAGCCCGTGCCCGGCGGCGGCGATCACTCTCCCCGGAGGTGGCGCGCCAGGCAATCCCGCTGCCAAGCGCGCTCAACCTCGGCCGCCGGCGCCCCATGCGAATCCTTGGCCGACTGCCGCGCCCGTTCAGCCGCATCGGTGGCAGCAACCCAGGCCGGCACGATCCCCGAGCGGCGTCCCGGGGTGAACAGCCCCCAAGCCGCCGTCGGGTTGCCGGCCGCCTCACCTACGGCCGCGACCGCTCCCTCGGCGACGACATCAGCCGCCGTGGCGCCGGCGCTACGGCCACTGGTCACCGACTCCTCGTACCTGAGGTTCCCGGCTTCGACGAAGCGAGGAAACGCCTCGTGGCGCAAGGCCTCGACGGCGGCGAGCACCGCCTCCTGCGCCGCCGCGATCGCAGTCCATCGCTCGTCCTCGAACAGTGACTCGGCGTCGGCTTCGTTGTCGATCGCAGCGGAAAAGGCAAGATCCGCCAGCTCGGCACCCTTGCGGCGGAGGCGGTGGATCGTTGCGACCCGGGACACCCGACCGAGCAACGCCGCGTCGGCCGCCGGGGCATCGTCCAGCCACTTCCTCACCTGAGAGAGCACAACAGACAGGGCGTCGCCGGTCGGCACCGGTTGCAAGGCGAGATCGCGGGTCACGTGCTCGGCGCAGTCAAGCGCGAAATATGCCGCCTCCCGCAGCGACCAAGCCGTCTCGCTCACAAGCTCGGCGGTGCCTGCGACGTGGCGAGCGACGAAGATCCGCTCGCTGAGCGCGTCGAGCAACCCGTCGAGATCGAGGAGCGCCACCTGGCCATGGGCCGAGGGCTCGAGGACGGTCCCCACCGCGCCGCCGTTGTCTCCGTCGGCCGGCGACGGGAGCGACCAGATCGTCTCCTCGCCGTCGTGGATCTGCTTCCCGTGCCGATCAGTCGGTACGAACAATGCATCGGTCGGGATGTCGACAGTCACTCGGTGCCTCCGGCGGGCTCGGGAACGGCCCAAAATAGTCGCACGTGCGGGACCTGCACTTCAGACAGCGCCTCCCGATCGATGAGCGCCACCTTGCTCACGGGAAAGTAGCCGCTCCGGGCCACATGCGGTCCATGATGGAGCGATGAACTGGCTGGAGCAGGCGCTCGAAGAGTCCGGGGTCGGAGAGCGATTGGGCCGCCAATTGCGTTTCGTCCTGGAGCTCGACCGGGCCAAGTCCGTGCTGCGACGGACCTACGTGTCGGATGGCACCCGGCGGGAGAACGACGGCGAGCACATGTGGCACGCGATGCTGGCTGGGCTCGTCCTCGCCGAGCACGCCGACGAACCGGTGGACGCGGTTCATCTCGCTCTCATGCTCGCCGTCCACGACATCGTCGAGATCGATGCCGGCGACACCTTCGTGTACGCGGATGCAGCTGTCCAAGCCCGCAAGGCGACCTTGGAGAAGGCCGCCGCCGAACGCATCTTCCGATTGCTCCCCGAGGACCAGCGAGATATGTTCTCCGAACTTTGGGAGGAGTTCGAGGCTCGCGCGACTCCGACGGCAAGGATGGCGGCGGCCATCGACCGTCTGCTGCCACTGATGCTCAACCGGGCGGTCGATGGCAGGACCTGGCGTGAGCACGGGATCACGGCAGAGCGGGTCGTCGAGGTCAACTCGAGGATCGCGGATGGCTCAGGCGCACTGTGGTCGTTCGCCCGGGTCGTCCTCGAACAGGCAGTTGCCGGCGGAACCCTCGACCCAGGGCCTTGATGGCGGGATCACGCCGACCGGGGATCACGCCGCAGGCGGCGGCTACATGAGCACGACGAGGTCGTCGCGGTGCACGACCTCGTCGGCGAGATCGGCCGGTAACTCGGCCGTCCGCCGGCCGAGCCATTCGTGCGACCGCCCGGCGGGCACCCGCACGATCCCCTTGGCGAACACGACGCGATCCGGTCCACAGATCTCCACGGCGTCGTCCTCGAAGAAACCCCCCTCTGCCTCCGTCACCCCGGCCGCCAACAGGCTGGTGCCACGCTCGGTCACCGCAGCGCGCGCCCCCTCGTCGACCACGAGGCAGCCGGCCGGCTTGAGAGCGAAGGCGATCCAGAGCTTGCGAGCCGACAGCGACCTGCGGTGCTGGACGAACACGGTTCCGACGCCGGCCTCTCCGGCGACCGCGTCCCGGAGCACCGCCGGCCGGTCGGCGGCAGCGATGACGGTCCGCACGCCGGACCAGGCGGCGATCTTGGCGGCGGCGAGCTTCGATGCCATACCACCGCGGCCCGCCTCGCTGGCGGGACCGCCTGCGGCCCGCTCCAGCTGCTGATCGATCTCGATGACCTCCTCGATCAGGGTGGCCTCCTCGTCGACACGGGGATCGGCACTGAACAGCCCCGCCGTGTCGGTGAGGAGCACAAGCAGGTCTGCCTGGATGAGGTGAGCCACGAGCGCTGCCAGCCGGTCGTTGTCCCCGAAGCGGATCTCGTCGTCGGCGATGGCGTCGTTCTCGTTCACCACCGGCACGACGCCGAGGTCGAGCAGCCGGTTCAGCGTCTCGCGGGCGTGGAGGTAGCGCTGACGGTGCCCGAAGTCGAGCGGAGCCAGCAGGACCTGACCGACCAGCAGGCCGAGGGCGCCGAAGGCGTCGTCGTAGACCCGCATCAGCCGGTGCTGGCCGATCGCCGAGAGCGCCTGCAACGTCACCGGGTCGACAGGTCGCGCCCCACCGGGAGACAGTGCTGCGACTCCCGCCGTCACGGCACCGGAGGTGACGAGTACGGTGCGGTGCCCGCTCTCCGCGAGCGTGGCGATGTCGTCGGCGAGCTTGGCGATGGCGTCCCGGTCCACGCCACCTTCTGGCAGCGTGACCGAGCTGGTCCCGATCTTCACGACGACGATCACCGGTTCACCCTGCCACATCGGGCCATGGGGTCTGCCAAATAGAGCCCGTGGGCCGAACCATCAGTCTTCGTAGGAGAACTCCAGCTTGCCGATCCTCACCGCGTCCCCTTGCCTGGCACCGGCTCGGTACAGGGCACGGTCGACGCCGATGCGCTTCAACCGGCGCTGCGCGTGGGCGAGCGCATCAAGGTCGTTGAGGTCGGACACACCAACGGCTCGCAACGCTTCCCTGCCGGAGACGACCCACGTGGCGCCCACGCGCTCGATGGTCACCCCTTCGGCTCCAGGGCGGTGGATCACCGGTGACGTCCGAGGGGCCGGAGCGGCTCGCCGAGCATCGTCGACGATCTCCATGCACTTGCGCACCAGCTCGCTCACGCCTTCACCGGTCACCGCCGAGATCTCGAGGTCGCCGCCGTAACTGGCGAGGGTCGGGCGGGCCCCGGCTGGACGCGAGTCACACCGCGATCCGACGACGAGACGCGGACGGTCCACCAGCTCCGGCCGGTACCGCTCGAGCTCGTCGAGCAGCACTCTCACCTGGTCGGCAGGCTCGCGGCCCTCGCTCGGCCCCAGGCCCTCTGTCTCGGCGAGGTCAACCAGCACGAGCAGCACCCGGGCCCGCTCGACGTGGCGCAGGAATCTGTGCCCGAGGCCCCGCCCGTCGGCCGCACCCTCGACGAGACCTGGGATGTCGGCGATCACGAACTGGGAGGGCTGGGACGTGACCGAGGATCGCCCGACGTGTACGACACCGAGATGAGGCTCGAGCGTCGTGAACGGATAGCTGGCGATCTTCGGCTTCGCGGCTGAGACTCGGGACACGAGCGTCGACTTCCCGGCGTTCGGAAAGCCGACCAACGCTACGTCGGCCATCAGTTCCAGCTCGAGGTTGAGCCACCGCTCCTCGCCGAGTTCGCCCTGCTCGGCGAACGCGGGGGCACGGAGGCGATTCGAGAGGAACCTCGCGTTGCCCCGACCACCCCGGCCGCCCTGAGCGGCGACGAATTGGTCGCCGGTCGTCACGAGATCGGCGAGCAGGTCACCGTCCAGTGACCGAACGAGCGTGCCTTCAGGGACCGACACGACGAGATCGGTCCCCCGCCGACCGTGCCGGCGCTTGCCGCTGCCGTGCGTCCCATCGCCCCCGCGCCGGTGCGGGTGCTCCTCGAACCCGAGAAGCGACACGACCTGGTTGCTCGCCTCGAGCACCACGTCGCCCCCTGAGGCACCATCTCCGCCGTCCGGTCCACCTTTCGACACGTACGGCTCGCGACGGAAGGACACGCATCCGGCGCCGCCGTTGCCTGCCTTCACGTGCACTTGCGCTTCGTCGACGAAGCCCGGCATCGTTCCCGCCTGTCAGTTCAAGGAGGCGTCGACTGGGTGCCGCGCCAGTACGGCAAGCCAGCCGCCCTGGCGCCGCAGGACGCGTTCCCACAGCTGGCTGGGCTCGGGGGACAGGACGTCTTGCTGACGTCCCTCGACGACGAACCACGCGCCTGCTTCGATCTCCTCTTCGAGCTGGCCGGGTCCCCAGCCGGAATATCCCGTGAACACGCGCAACCCGGCGAAACTGACCGGGATGTCCTCTGGGCCACGATTCAGATCGACCGTGCCGAGGTCACCGATGAGCGGTGAGTACCCGTCCGACTCGAGATCGCTCCCGTCGGCGCCCGCCACGCCAGGTTCGCCGCGGGCTCCTTGCATTCGGCCGACGCAGATCGCCGCGTTCGGCTGCACCGGACCGCCGACGAAGAGCACTTGAGGCTCGGAGGCATGCAGGCTCCAATGAGGAACAACCTCGCCGATGGCGGTGTCGCTCGGGCGGTTCAAGACCACACCGAGGGCGCCATCGGAGTCTGCAGCCAGCAAGAACACGACGACGCGATAAAAATTTGGATCCTCGAGCGCCGGCGAGGCGACCACGAGGCGGCCCTTGGCGGGAGGTGCGGACATCCCCCGCCCCTGCTCACTGCTCCTGCGGTCCGGCGCTTCCGTTGAGCGCCGATCCGACGGGCCGGACGTCCACGAGCCGGCGACCGCGCCTGGAGTCGAACTTGACGGTGCCGTTGGCCGTCGCGAACAACGTGTCGTCCTTGCCGCGCCCCACGTTCTCGCCCGGATGGAAATGCGTGCCCCGCTGCCGCACGATGATCGAGCCGGCGTTCACGACAGTGCCGTCGTACACCTTCACACCGAGGCGCTGCGCGTTGGAGTCGCGCCCGTTGCGAGTGGAACCGCCACCTTTGGTCTTCGACATCTCGGCCTCCTCAGCCCTGCTCCGACGCGGCGGTCTCGGTACTGCCACCGATGCCGGTGATCTCGAGCGTGGTGTAGCGCTGGCGGTGGCCGTAACGCCTGGACTGGCGCGACTTGGACTTGTAGGTGAACCCCACGATCTTCGGGCCCTTCACCTCGCCGACGACCGTCGCGGTCACGCTCTTCGACGCAAGGGCGTCGGGGGACGTCGTCACCTCGTCCCCGTCGACGACGAGGAGGGGGGTCAGGCTGAGCTCGTCGCCTGGCGCCACATCGAGCAACTCCACGTCGACAAGCTCGCCGACTTCGACTCGTTCTTGCTTTCCGCCAGCGTTGATGACCGCATACATAGGCTGATTACCATAGCAAGAAGGCCGGGGGTCCCCGAACAGCCGCGCGCCGGTCCGACCAGCCGGCCGGGGGCTCGACCGACCAGCAGACCGGTGGTTCAGTCCACCTCTTCGAAGACGAGACCGCGGCCGTTGCACATCGGGCACGTGTGCGAGAGCGTCTCAACGAGACCTTCGCCAACCCGCTTTCGCGTCATCTCGATCAATCCCAGCTCCGAGATGTCGTAGACCTGCGTCGGCGTCTTGTCCCGGGCGAGAGCGGAGCGGAACGCCGCTGCCACTGCCTGGCGGTTCGCCTTCACCTCCATGTCGATGAAGTCGATGACGATGATCCCGCCGATGTCACGGAGGCGGAGCTGGCGGGCGATCTCGCCGGCAGCCTCCAGGTTGTTCTCGAAGACCGTCTCTTCCAGGCTGGACGAGCCCACGTTCTTACCGGTGTTCACGTCGATGACGGTCAGGGCCTCGGTGCGCTCGATGATCAGCGATCCACCGGAAGGGAGCCAGACCTTGCGGTCGAGCGCTTTGTGGAGCTGTTCATGCACGTGCTGGCGCTCGAACAGCGGAAGGCCCTCTTTGGTGGTGTCGTACAGCTCGACCCGGTCCGCCAGCTGGGGCTCGAACTCGGTGACGTAAGCCTTCACGATCTCGTACAGCGCCGGGTCGTCGATCAGGACAGCGCGGTGCTCTTCGGTGAGCTCCTCACGGATGATGCGCACCGCCATGTGCGGCTCGGAGTACAGCAGTGCCGGAGCCGGGAGCCGGCGAGCGCGCTCATCGATCTCATCCCACTTGGCCACGAGCTGCAGGACGTCGCGGCGAAGCTCCTCAGCTGACGCCCCAGCCGCAGCCGTGCGGACGATGAGTCCATGTCCCTCGGGACGCACATCGTCGAGGATGCGCCTGAGCCGCCGCCGCTCGTTGTCGTCGAGGCGCCGGGAGATGCCGTAGGTGGTCGACTGGGGAACGAGCACCACGAAACGACCCGGGAGCGACACCTCCTGGGTCAGCCGCGCACCTTTCAGCCCGATCGGGTTCTTCGTGACCTGGCACACGATGGTCTGACCGGGCCGGAGCAGGTGCTCGATCCGATCCGCACCAGGCTGGCGCTCGATGTCGTCCCGTTCGAACGACACGTCACCCCAGTACAGGACCGCGTTCTTCGGCGTCCCGATGTCGACGAAGGCGGCTTCCATCCCGGGCAGCACGTTCTTCACGCGGCCGCGGTAGATGTTGCCGATGATCTGGAGCGCCTCGTCCTGAGGTCGAGCCACGTAGTGCTCAACGAGCGCCCGACCCTCGAGAACGGCGATCTGAGTGCGTTCAGGCTCCACGTGCACACACATGAGGTACCTGCCGAGCGGACGGCCGTGCCGTTCTCTGCCGCGCCGGCGGGAGCGTCCCGACGCCCCAGCGTCCTGATCGGAGCTGATGCCGGCCGTGTCTGCGGAGGCGTCGTTGACGGACGGGTGGCCGCCTGGCTCGGCCGACGCTCGGGCTGGCTTGCTCGACCCATCCGTCGGTTTGTCCTCGACGGCCTTGCGCGACCGCGCCGGAACGCTGCCGGAAGTGCCCGTTGTCTTGGCGCCGCTCGCGGAGCCGCTCCCTGCGCGTCCCGAGGTGGGCGAGGCTTGACGGGACTCCCCGGCGCCAGCAGGGCCCGCAGCGGGGCCGGTTCCGGCGCCGGAGCCTCGACCGCGTCCTCGACCGCCGCGGCGGCGTCTCGACGTACCGCCGCCGCTGCCCGCGCTGGATCCGGCCTGCTCGCCAGCGCCACTGGCGCCGGAGGCGCTAGCGGTGCCGGCAGCAGCGCTACCAGAGCCAGCCGCGGCCTCCGCGGCCGCGTTCACGACGGGCGGGGCTGGCCGGGTGTCGCCGATCTTCGGCCGGCTGGTGCCAGGCGGACCGGCCACCGTGTCGCCTCCCGTGGGGGCACCGTTGCCTGGAGAATCGCTCGCAGTCGCAGGACTGGCGCCAGGAGCACCTGCCGCAGGACTGGCGCCAGGA